>Ga0209536_100004563_pt1 | contig 21864 bp, 24 predicted proteins | sample DeeMarSeWOR28_12_FD_187461 | JGI IMG/M metagenome (GOLD analysis project Ga0209536, IMG submission 187461) | Marine sediment microbial communities from White Oak River estuary, North Carolina - WOR-2-8_12 (SPAdes) (version 2) | ecosystem: Environmental > Aquatic > Marine > Intertidal zone >... | reverse complement strand
CCTGTAAAATGTTCCTACCATCGGGGAAGTTATCGGCACAAGACCCGGTTCTTCGTCAGCCGCGGCATCAGCTTTTACCTCTTCTTTTTGTGGATTATGATGCGGAGCCGAGTGAGAAACCACCGGCTGAACTACCTGCGCGCCCCCCTTCTCTCTCCTCACCTCAACCTTCATGCCTTCTTCCTCAACGGCAAGCGCCGTAATGTCAGCCTCCTCAAGTATCTTTATCAGTTTCTTAATCAAATCAAAATCAACCACTTAAACCACCCCGTTTGTTAAGCTCTCTCTACGTACTTTCCGGTCCGTGTGTCAATCTTTACCTTATCGCCAACATTTACAAAGATCGGAACCTGAACGGTTATTCCTGATTCAAGTTTGGCCGGCTTGGAGCCGCCGGACACCGTATCACCCTTGAAGCCGGGCGGCGCCTCGATGACCTTCATGACCATCGAGATGGGAAGGTCAACCCCCAGGGCTTCCTTGCCGTAGAACATTATCGTGACGGTCGTACCCTCCAGAAAGTAATTTACGGCGTCCCCCAGCTTGTCTTTGGGTATAGCGAGCTGTTCGAACGTTTCGTTGTCCATAAAATGGTAGAGGTCCTCATCGTGATAAAGGTATTGCATCTGCTTTCTGTCAACGTGAGCGCGCTCCACCTTCTCATTGACGTTGAAGCTCCTCTCAGTGATGGCTCCGGTGCGCAGGTTCTTGAGCTTGATCTTCACCCTTGCCATCTGCGCCATCTTGATATGATGATAATCAAGGGTCAGGTACGGAACTCCGTCGATTTCTACCGTAACTCCGGGCTTTACCTGGTTAATTCCTATTGACAATGGATTCTACCCTTTCTTTTGAAACTCCGCATTTTACTATAAGAAGGGCGTTTTTGCAAGGCAGGATCACTTGAGGCAGGCGTCCCTCATTTTCTGAACGCTGTCCCTGACCTCTTCGGTTATCTCCTTGTAAACATAGTAAGCATTGCCGGCCTTTAGCTTGTCCCGGTATTTACTGACGGTTATCGGCCTGCCGAAATTCACGTCTATCCGGCCCGGCTTAATGAAAACAGAACCGGAAGGAAGGCAGTTTATCGCCCCGTGAATGTATACTGGGACTATCGGGACACCCAGCTCGGCAGCAAGCATCCCCACACCGGGCCTGAAAGGAAGCAGATTGCCGGTCTCGGACCTTGTTCCCTCCGGTTGAATGTAAACTGATTTTCCGCGCTTGAGTATCTGCGCGGCCGCCCTGACCCCGGGAATGAAATCGTCAACAATGTCTATCCGCTGGACATTTGCGGCTATCTTCATAAAGACCCTCGCGAACACGTTGTCAAAGAAAAACTTTGTGGCCAACACGTAAAGGCTGCTTCTCTTCTTTCCTATGGCGTAGGCCACAAGAGGATAATCCAAAGATGATGCATGATTGGGAGCAATAATATAAGGAGGCCTGCCAGGAAGATTTCCGATATTAACCGCTTTCACCCTCAAGTAGAACCGCGCCAAAAGACCGAATAAGAAGTAGAAAAACGGCCGCAGGTGTCTGTGAGGATAGTTGAATTTCGCAAGAACATCACCGGGCTCATCTTTGTCGATGTGGAGGAGTTTTCTCCAGTAATCCGACGTGGCGGCTACGTCTACCATCTTCAACCGTTTTTCTTAGCGATCAACTCTTTTGTCAGGGTAATTATGTCATTCAAAGACGAAATGCTTCTAAGTTTTTCTTCCGGCACGTCAAGATTATACTTCTTGTCCAGTGAGGCAAGGATCTCTACCCCAAGGAGGGAATCCACCCCAAGATCATAAAAGAGATTGGCATTGGGATCGATCTTATCTTCGGGAATTTTTATGATCTTTGAAACCAGCGCCTTAATTTCTTTTTCCAGATTTTCCATTTTCCCCTCCCTAATTATACAAAGCCGAGTTCTTTGCGCAGAACATATCGCTTGATCTTTTTTGTGGAAGTCTTGGGGAAGTCCTGTTCCCTGACGATAATATCACCGATATTCTTGAAGTCGGGCAGCTTCTTGTTCACCTTACCAATCTCTTCTCTTAAGACCGAATTAATCTCTCCCCTATCCTTGAAGTACTCGGCATTCGGAATGATCACGGCAACCACTTCTTCCATACCCTTCCGCATGCCTTCTTTGATCTTCCTGCCGAGAACACAGCATTCACCGACAGCCGGACTCTTGGCAAGCTCTATCTCAACTTCTTCCGGATAAACATTAAGGCCGGAGCCGGTAACGATAACGTCCTTGAACCTTCCGGTAATATAAACATAACCATCCCTGTCAACGCGGCCGATATCGCCCGTGTACAGCCAGCCGTCACGGATGGTTTCGGCGGTTATCTCCGGCTTCTTGTAATATCCCTTCATAATGTTGGGACCTTTCGCGATAATCTCGCCGCTCCCGCTTTCGTCTTTGTTTTCCAATTTGATCTCAACACCCGGAACGGCCCTGCCGACAGAACCGACTTTGTCGTTCTTGAGCGTACAGCATGTCAAAACCGGGGCAGATTCGGTAAGCCCGTACCCCTGCAGGATGGTAATACCCATTAGGCCAAAACCTCTTATAACTTCGGGATCGATCGCCGCGGCGCCACTCACCCAGAATCTCACGTTCCCGCCCAGCTTCTTGTGAACCATAGAAAAGAGATGTCGTCCGATATTGAGGCGCAAAACTCTTTTGAAGAACTTCGAAACAGCGAACAAAACGGCAAAAAGAACCTTTGCGACAGCCCCTTTCTCCTCAACGCCCCTCTTTATCCCGTCATAGAACAATCGATAGAGAAGCGGCACGCCAAGCATTATCGTAACACCGGTCTCCACCATGTTCGCCAGGAGTATATGAGATTTCAAACCCTCAGCATAAGTTATCGTGGACCCCATATAGAACGGACAGAACATGCCGGTGGTCGTTTCAAATGTATGGTGAAGAGGAAGGACCGAAAGGAAGTTGTCCTCCGGCCCAATCATGGGAAAAAGCTCGGCGAGGGCAAACAGGTTTGAAGCGATATTCCTGTTGGTAAGCATAACGCCCTTCGCTACTCCGGTCGTTCCGGACGTGTAAACGATAGACGCCAGGTCATCCAGCGCGACCTTCACCTCCGGAGGTTTAGCTGAGGCTTTTTCAGTCAATTCCACGAAAGAAAGGATGTCACCCTGTTTTTTTTCATGGTCCATGCAAACAATGAACCCGCATTCCTGAAGTTCGCCGAACTTTGACTTGATCTCGTCAAGAAACTTCTGTGAAAGAATAATGCCTTTCGCGCCGGAATCCTTGAGAAGAAAGATGTGATCCGCGGCGGAAATAAGGGCATCGAGCGGGACCACTGTCGCGCCAAGATAGTTGATCGCAAAATAGGATATGGGCCATTCAGGTCTGTTCTCGGAAAGGACGGCAACTTTGTCTCCGCGCGATATCCCCAGTGAAGCAAGATTAGCGGCAAGATTGACTATCTGCCTTCCAACCTCTTCATAACTCCACTTCCTGTACCCCTCTCCCCGCTTCATCTGAAAGGCGACACCGTCTTTAAACTTAGAGACGCTTTCATCCACAATCTGTCTTATTATAATCGGCTCTCTCATAACAGGTAGAAGAATGATATCAGAAAGCGATAAATTCGGCAAGCCTTGCTCTCTCTCAAATATGATGATAAAATTAGCGTTCGAAAGGAGAAAATCATGCCTAAAAACTTGCTTAAACTCGGTCTTCCCAAGGGAAGTCTCGAAAAAAAGACAACGGAACTTCTGAGAAAAGCCGGCTTCTCGATAAGAGGGACAGAAAGAACCTACTATCCTGATGTTGACGATGAAGAGCTTGAAATAATGCTGGTACGCGCGCAGGAGATGGGACGCTATGTTGAACAGGGGGTTCTCGACTGCGGGATAACGGGAACGGACTGGATTGCGGACAGCAAGGCAACTGTAAAGACTATCGGAGAGCTTCTATACGCGAAGCAGGGCCGCCGAAAGGTCCGATGGGTCGTCGCCGTACCCAACAATTCCAAGATCAAGACAATAAAGGACCTTAAAGGCAAGCGAGTTGCCACAGAGCTTGTAAATGTCACAAAAGACTTCCTGAAAAAGAAGGGTGTAACTGCGGACGTTCAGTTCTCGTGGGGAGCTACGGAGGCAAAGCCGCCGGAGCTGGCTGACGCCATTGTTGAGCTTACAGAAACAGGAACATCCCTGAGGGCAAACAATCTAAAGATAATCGACACTGTTCTTGAATCAATAACGGTTCTTGTCGCGAACAAGGCTTCTTTAAAGGATGACTGGAAGAAGCAGAAGATGGAAAGCGTTTTCATGCTTCTCAAGGGAGCGCTGCACGCGGAAGAAAAGGTGGGGCTAAAAATGAACCTGCCCAAATCAAAGCTCTACGCGGTATTGAAAATACTTCCGGCTCTTCAAAAACCGACGATCGCCCAGCTGTCGGACGCAAAGTGGGTGGATGTTGACACAATAATCGACGAAAAAGTCGTAAGAGAAATCATACCGCAATTAAAACGCGCCGGAGCACAGGGAATAGTAGAGTATCCGCTGAATAAGGTTATTTACTAAAATTTTCGACCAGCTTCTTGAATTCTATCGGAGCAGGGCGCTTCTTTTCCTTTTCAAACACAAAAATCGCGTCTGCCAGGACATCATCATATTCCGGCAGAAAGCCGTTCAGGAGTTTCTCAACATAAGAAAAACCGAATTTTTCAGAAACCAGCATCATTGCATTATAGAGCAGCACGGATTCAGCGTTTTTTTCATGCTCCGCCATTTCTTTGAGGGCGTCAAGGCATTCCGCCAGCTTCCCCATGTCAAGATAGGAATGAATAATATTAAAGAGGGCGACGTCGTATCCCTCTTTAATAGCCAGTGCCTCCCGCGCCAACTGGATCGCCTTTTCAAAATCCCCCATCTCATGATATGTCGCTCCCAAATTGCTTATAATATCAAAATCTTTCGGGCCAGAAGCTCTCCTCTCTAAAAGCAGCTCAATAGCTCTTTGCAAATGCCTGAGTTTTTTCTCATCCTTTATCTCATCCTTCCAGTAATCCGTGCCAAGGCTAACGCTCGCGTCCACAACAATTTCTTTGACATGAGAAATCATTCCATCTGCCATGGAATGTCTTTGTTTCGGAAGAACAAGCATTGCCTCCGCATCCTTCAGGGCCTCCTCAGGCATCCCGAGTCTTAGAAAAGTCAATGAACGAGTAAGTAGAATCGAATATGCCATCCAATTTCTGACTTTAACATCCTTCACCTTATCCATGTATTCCACAAAAACGTTCATGATGTCCAAGGCGATTTTTTCGCCGCTTCTTGAAAGATGATTCGCACAGATCTCGCAGAAATGCTCGGTAAACTGAATTAATTGCTCATATACCGACCACTGCTCGGGGGTCGCGGTTTTATGGTTGATATCGCCAAAACCCCTGACGATCGAGAACAGCTCCCCGAACATCGGGACGAAATCAGCCGAGAACCATCTCAGCACTCTTCTCTTGTCGCGTCCGGGGGGTTGATTTTTTATTGCTTCGTCAAGCCTGTAAATAGCGGCAATAACAACAGGAGTTCTCGTCATTTTAATCAGCCTTAACTCTTTCGCTGCCTGAGCCGGGGTTAAAATTATCTCCTCACTAATAAAAGCAGTAAAAACCTTTCTTAGCATGTCAGTTGTGGGGGCTTCATTCTCCCTGCCGAGCATAAGGAAATAAACTATTCCATCAATCAGGGCTGCAAATTCTCTGTCGTTGAATAAATTAGCTGCTACTTTTTCGGATGACGTCGCCGCTCTTGCTTTAACAAAACTTTTAAATTTGCTTTCAAATATTCGCAAAATGTATTTTCTGACAATCGGATCACTTAAAAGAAACTCCCTGCCGAACTTTTCTTCTCCAGCCATCCGCTTGATTTGCTTAATTGCACCTGCCACATCCCCTTTTCCACCATACTCATGCAGGGCTTGCCGAAACATCATCTCCACTCTATGTTTCAAAAACGGAAAAGCATCCACATAGTTTAAATATTCACTCATTGCAGAATAAAAATCATTAGCCTTATATCGCCCCTCAGCATTCCTTATCGCCGGCATAGCCTTAAGCCTCCGGTTCATTTCCCGGAGAAAAGGATCATTTCCTATCAGCCTTCCGAGCTTCTGCTTGGCAGCAGATTCCTTCTTTTTCCTTCCTTTTTTCTTTTTAGAGGGAGATTTGGCGGAAAAATCTTCTTCAACAAGCCTGTTTAAGAAACTTCTCAGAATGGTTTCCGCCTCGTTAATCTCTCCGGCCAACAACTTAACATCAGCCAATCTGATAATATTTTGTCGGTCATCAGGAAAGATCTTCCGGATTTTTTCGCAGACCTCAGAAGCCCTGTTAACATCACCATCATTTAACAGCTTTTCAGCATCACTTCCTAACGTCAAAACATTTCTTCCATGAAGCCCGAAAACAAAATCAAAAATCGTCTGTCTGAGCAAGTCAAATTGCTCTCCGGCGCCCATCTCGCGAGCGATCTCGCCGCCATCAGAAAAAGCTGCAACAAGCTGCTCCCGGCCTCCGAACTTTTCTACGATCATTTGTTTTAATTTCGTGCTCGCCGCACTCGCAATAGGATCAGAGGGATTCACTTTAGCCTGTTTATCTAGCATGTTAATCACGTAGCTGCATTCATCAAGGAAATATTCCCGGCTCGCAAAATCAAAAACTTTTTCTACTCCTTTAATATACGATTCGTAGAGTTTTAAGCCGTAGAAACCCCTGCTCATGGGCACGTAAAGGCGGAAGAGAGCAGCATAGGGATCATCAACGCCTTCGATAATTTCATGCTCAAGAAGGTCTTCGGCAGTCAATTCCAATAGCTTGATGTATCTTTCATGAAGCCTAAGGCTGAATCTCACAACTTTTTTTTCACTTGTCAGAGCGGCAGGCCTCATCAGATAATTCATTAAATGGATATCCTCCAGCTCAAAGGCTCTGTCGCAAACATCAAGACAAATACCGATATACTCATCAAACATCTTGCCGTCCCCAAAGGCGAGCAGCATGATGCTGTCCATCACTCTATCAACAAGTCCTTCATTGATCGTTTTGTGATTACGAACCACATGATCCCTGTAAAGGACCTGGTCTACAACCCACTTATAACAAAGGAAAATACTCCACTTTAAGATCGGGGATCTCTCAATATTTGCGCCGTTAAGCTGTTTCAATGCCACTTCCAGGTGATCAAGGCAAGAGAGCCAGTCTCCACCGGTCATGCTTTTAACCGCTTTTTTATATGCATTGCACACAAGAGCTTTCTGCGGAAAGTTCGGGAATTTAAATTTAAAATCCCCGGGAGACAATGCGCGATGGCCAGTCCCGTCTTTAAAATGAAAACCAATTCCCTTACCTGGGCCGTAGTTAATTGGAGGAATATTTCTATTTTTCACGCCGTTTTGTATAAGTTTCATAAGATCACACCGTCACAATTATTTCGCAAAAAAGCGGTTAAAATTTCAAATTCTTTACTGTTCATGGTAAAATTGTTTAGGGGGAAATGATGAACCAGCTGGAAAGCTTCAACATCAATCCTGAACAAATAAACACCTGGCCCGCGCTGGTGAAGCTGCCCCCTGACGAAAGAAAGAACTGGATCAGGAAAAACCTCCCCTCGATCACCAAAACACTCGAAATGATCCCTTTCGACACAAGAGACATACACCCGGTAACACACGTTTCCAACGAAGGATATAGATCACCGTGGGATATGATCGGCTTTATCTGCCTCGACGACAACCTCTATAAAGAAGCGGAACTCATATACGACGTAACAATCAACAAGGCAAAAGCCAAAAAAATGCACTTCGGCGCGTCGGCCTACAACATCGGCGTCGCACGATTCCTGCAGGGGCGGTACCAGCAGGCATACGATGATTTCAAGCTCGCAAAAACGGAAGATCTGAAGATCAAGAATTTCGATTCCCCTTCAAGCAGGGCGATCGCTTACATGGAAGAAACTATCTTTCCAACGAAGAATTCGATCAAACAAAACCAGGAAAAGCTAATAAAAGACCTGAATGCCCCTAGGACTATCGAGAGGATCGTCGGCCCGTATGTCCTCAGAACCATCCATAAGTGCAATTCTTCAAGCCCGCTCTTTTCGAGAGGAATCAGCCAGGGCGGAGGATACTTTTTGACTCTCAAGAACACCCACGGAGAAACAAAAGGGATCGTTATCGATCCGGGATATGACTTTCTAGACATCTTCAGGGATATCGGATTGGGAATTGCCGACATTGACGCAATAATCATTACGCATGACCATGACGACCATACTCAGTCGGTAGAAGCAATCCTTTCCCTCCTGGCAAAATATAACGACCACAACTCGGCGAAAAAATCAAAGGTGATAGACATCTTCGGTTCTCCGGGCGTCATGCTCAAGTTCCAGGGAGCGCTTTCCGCAACGGATCCCTCCGGCGAAAAAGAAATAAACTTCAAGCTTCTCGTGCCGGGAAGCACTGTGACCGAAACGGATCATTCAAAGACAATGGAAAAATACGGCTTTAACCTTCACGTCAAACAGGCATACCACTCGGAAATGTGGACAAATCAGGAATCTTCCATCGGCGTCGTGCTTGAAACACGCATCAGGGAAAAGGACGGCGGACCGATCTGCATCGGGATCACGGGAGACACAAGATACGAGGCCAGCCTCGGGAAACAGTACGCCGACTCTCAGATCATTCTATTGAACATCGGATCGATCGAAAAAGAAGAAGGCCAGTTCCTATCCCAGCACCTCGGGATATGCGGATGCATTAATTTCCTCAAAGAGGCTCGACTCGGAAAGCCGACGCTTGCAATATTGACCGAATTCGGCGAAGAGCTTAAGGGCAAAAGAGACATAATCAGCAAGATAATCGAGAACTGGGCGCAGCCGATGTCATCGCCGGAAACAGCGCTTAAAGTTGTGCCCGCCGATGTGCATCTTGAACTCAAGCTCTCTGACATGACCATAAGAGAAACCGACACAAATGTGTTCTTCCCCTACAACATGATAGACGTTCAGGAAATGGACCCGGAGATAATAAGATATACGCTCAAGGAATGAACACAATTGGCTATGCCACGCGGAAAACGGCAACTTCTTTTGGCAAATACAATCTGATCCCGATAGTTTCCGGAGAAAATACAACAATTTCCTCCTTCACCAGGTAACGCGACTGGACCGGGCTGGAAAAATCAAGACGCTTAAGAACCCCCTCAGGAACACTTTCAACTATATCAATATCCCTGTCGAAGGCAATAACATGATCTCCGGCCTTGAACAACCCCAATATTCTTCTGATCCAGGCTTGCGAATCTACAACAGCGTATTCGTTCAAAAAATACCTCTCACAATCAAGGTCGAATTGCTGCTTGAAAATATCAGAAAAAACACCCTTGAGAATTAATGTCTTGCTCCCGGCAATCGAATAAAATCCGCGGCCCACAAGCTGTTCGCCGAGTTTTTCCACGTCCTTCACGTCCATCGCATAGATGTACTGCAATCTCTCCCTTAAAAGCGCGTCCCAGCCCCGGGTCTTAATTTTTAACTCCTCCGATGCGCGGGGGAAAAAATCGAAAGAACTCACGCGGCGATTGTTGAAACCAAACGTCTTAACAAACAATGATGGGAAAAAATCCAGACCTATCGGCGCGTAAACAGCCGCGTTCCCAAGAAACCCGCCACGCTCCAGGGCGGACAGAACCTTAAGGTAATTGACGACGCCCCTGCGCTTGGAAACAACCGAGAGCGCCCTTGAAAAAGGGGCCTTCGCCCTCTTGGCCTGCCCGGCCAAAAAGGAATCTTGTCGCCCAAAAGTTTTTGTTGATACCTGACCTGCCATAAAAACCCCAAAGATTATCGATAATCGCCCGCTTGAATTTCATTCCCCGGACAATTGACACAACTAAAGAGACAGTGGGATAATTGGAAAACAAGGGAGGCCAAAAATGAAGATCCTTTCAATTTCGGATTTCCACGGCAACGTGGATGTTCTTGAGCCGCTGGCAATCAAGGCGGGAGAAATAAACCCCGACGTAATTGTCTTTTCGGGTGACATTGTTAAGGGAAGCCTTCACCGCGAAGAAAAGAGCGATCTGGCGCTTTACTTCAAGTTTTACGAGGTTATCAATTCAATAAAGAAACCGGTTTTTGTCATCCCCGGCAACATGGATGCGCCTGCGGAGCGATATTTCAAGGTCATCATGGAATCAGAAGCCGTCTATGAAAACATCATCTGCGTGCACGGAAGAAGCATAAGAGCCGGAAGGGATATGTGCATCGGAGGTCTCGGAGGAGAAGTCACGCTTAACGAAAGAGATGATGCTTTAATGCTCAAGTTCCCCGCCTGGGAAGCAAAGTATCTTCTGGGCAACCTCGCGCAGGAGGAAAGCGACAAGATACTTCTCTTTCACACCCCGCCAATAAGTACTGTCGATATGGAACAGGGAAAACACAAGGGATGCGGAATTGTTAACGAGCTGATAAAGTCGCTTGCGCCGAAGTTCGCCTTCTGCGGCCACGCTCATAACGCCCGGGGCAAGGACACAATCGGAGACACTCTTGTAATTAATCCCGGAGCGTTAAAATACGGCAACTACGCGATCGTTCAAACAGACACAAAAAAAGTTGAATTCGGAAAACTGAAATAAAAATGCCCAAAGAGATAAAATTCCTTGCTGACGACATGGTAGGCAAACTCGCCAAGAGACTTCGAATCCTCGGATATGACGCGTCATACATCTCAGGAGTGCCAGACAGTGAATTCATCAAGAAAGCCAAGGAAGAAGACCGGATTCTTCTGACGAGAGACACAGCTCTTTCGGAAACAAGCGGCATCAGGACGATTCTTATCAAATCCACAAACATTGAAGATCAGTTAAAACAGGTTGTCAGGACATTTAAGCTTAACATCGACAGGAAAATGATGTTCACTCGTTGCACCGTTTGCAACGGTTTACTTGAAGCAGCAGAAAAGGAAGCGATAAAAGACAGGCTTCCCGAAAAAGTCTATGAGGAATACTCTGAATTTCATGAGTGCAGGGAATGCGGAAGGATCTATTGGAAGGGTTCGCATATTGATAATCTGATGAAGAAATTCGAAGATCTACAGGCCTAAAAGCCTCGCCGCATTTGCGCCCATTACAGCGGCACTTTCATGGTCATCCAAACTGAATATTCCCATTCTCTCGATCTCGGAAGCCTGGCTGGAGTATGGAAAGTCGCTTCCGAACAGGATATTGTCTATCCCTAGAACATCAATAAATCTTCGCAGGTGTTCTTCGCTCATGAAAAAGGAAGATGATGTGTCAAGATAAAGATTTTCCGCCGGCTCAAGAACGCTAAATATCCTCTCGCCACCCCACCAGAAATACCCCGCCATATGAGCGCCGACAACTTTAAGAGTCGGGTGATCCTTCACGATCCGCATCAATCTTTCAGGATTCAGGCTGTGCTCGATAGGCCATCTTTTCGGATCTTGAACGGTGTCCATAAGAACAATCAAACCGTTCTCAGCCAGGAGAGAGAATATCTCGTACATCTTTAGAGATGCGGGATCAAACTGCTGCTGAGGAGAATGGAACTTCACTCCACGCCAGCCGTACTTCACAATTCTCCCGACAGCATGTTCAATGTCCTCCATTTCCATGTCAGGATGAAGTGCCCCGAAGCCAACAAGACCACTGGTTGAATTTATCAGCTTATGCAGCCACGTGAGCCTGCTTGAAACCCAGTTTCTTGTTACGTTTGGATACTTTGACGGAGTAACTACCGGCAGAACAACAGAAACGTCGATCCCCGCGGATCTCTGTGAAGCCAAAAGACCGGCAGGTGAAAGATCCATGGTCTTGAAATACTTTGCCCTCGGGTGCTGGGATCTTGCCATGCCGCTCCTAATCCTATCCGACGCCCACTTTGGCTGAAGGTGAGTGTGAAAATCAACTACTATTGTTTTCAGTGCACTTTTCATCAATTTTTTATCGGCGGAATTTAAGGAGGATTTCAGCTTTTTTGCCGCTTAGAGACATAATCTTTTGTTAACTTTGCGGCCAAGCCGGAGAGGCCAAGCAGACCGATCAAATTCGGGAAAGCCATAAAACCGTTGGCAATGTCGGCGGCGCTCCAGACGGTGACGAGACGGGCAAAAGCTCCCATCGGTATCGCCAGGACATAAAACCAGCGGTACGGAACTATAGACCAGGAACCGAACAGATACTCTATCGCTCTCTCCCCGTAATAACACCAGGTGATCATAGTGGAATACGCAAACAGAACGATTCCCAGCGTAACAATATACTCTCCCACGCCGGGAAGAGCAGCATTGAAAGCCATAGCCGTAAGAGGAGTCCCGGATTCTCCCGAAGTCCACATACCGGTCGAAATGATCACAAGCGCGGTCATCGAACAGATGACTATCGTGTCAATGAAAGGCCCCAGCATGGCCACAAGACCTTCTCTTACAGGCTCGTCGGTCCTTGCCGCCGCATGAGCCATTGGAGCGGAACCCAATCCCGCTTCATTTGAAAACACCCCCCTCGCCACACCCATGCGAATAGTCATCATGACCGTGGAGCCCGCAAACCCTCCGGTAACAGAAAGCGGAGTAAAAGCATGCTTTAGTATCAGCGCGAAGGCTCCGGGGATCCTGCCGCAATTGAGGAGCAGAATGATCAAGGCGCCAAGAACATAAACAGCGGACATGAAAGGAACAAGACGGCTGGCAACCTGACCTATTCTTTTTATCCCTCCGATTATTACGAGCCAGACAAGGAAAGCGATAATTACCCCGCTTGCGATTTTAGGAATGTTAAAAGAATGGTTAAGCGCGTCAGCAACAGAGTTGGACTGAACCATGTTTCCTATCCCGGCAGCCGCTATTGCGGTGCAAAAAGCGAATACAACTGCAAGCCACTTCTGCCCCATGCCCTTTTCGAGATAGTACATCGGACCGCCGCTTACTGTTCCGTCCTCATGAATAGTGCGGAACTTAAGCGCAAGAAGACAGGAAGTAAACTTTGTAGCCATACCGAAGATCGCGGTAACCCACATCCAGAAAACCGCCCCCGGGCCGCCAACCGCAATTGCCGTAGCAACCCCGGCAATGTTCCCGGTCCCTATCGTTGCGGCAAGCGCGGCAGACAGCGCCTGAAAGTGAGTTATCTCGCCTTCCGCTTTATCCTTATCATATTTGCCTGATATTAATTCAACGCCGTGAAGGAACTTTGTGGCCTGAATGAAGCGAAGCCTGAAAGTAAGATAGATCCCCGTGCCGACAAGAAGGATTATCGTAACCGGCCCCCACACAAGATTGCTCAAATAGTTTAAAGCCTGCCCTATCATGATGCCGCAAATATACCAAAATACAAAACAAAAATCTAACTGGGATTTTGCAAAGAAACATACGATATATTTAGTAAGGAGGAATAAATGACTTGTATAACCGGAATATGCAATAGCCCGACAATTCAGCACAAAGTTGGAGTAACAATAAAACAGGTTGAGGTTGAGGACAGGGAAGTTCCGGCAATGGTATGGTATCCGGCAAGTCCTGAAGGATCTGCTGAACCATATGACTACCACGGTCTCGGCATGGGGAAATCCAAAGCCGTCTATGATGCTCCGATGGATACCAGTGAGGAATCTTACCCTCTCATCTTTGCTTCTCACGGCATCGGCATGTGCGCTCCGGACCTCTGGAAGCTCACTGAAGCTTGGGCGGCGGCAGGATACATTGTCGTCGCGCCCGACCACAAGGACGCCGCCATCTGCCACATCGGCGGAGGGTCGGACATATCCAATAAAGACTTTTACAAAGCCGCGATAAAGGGCGGTTTTGACCTCGGGAAGACAGTTCAGATTCTCCTTCCGGATCAGGTAAACATGGCACTGACCGATATTACTTACAGGAGCAACGAAACAACCGCCACAATAAACTCAGCCGTTTCGTGGAATAGCGATCCTTCCTCCATATTTTACGGAATGATAGACTCGCAGAATATCGGACTGGCCGGACATTCGCTCGGCGCATGGGATACGTTCTATTCGGCCGGCACGGGAATGTACTGTGAGGCCACCCCAGAATACGTATGTGAGGCACCCCCACCGGAGCTGACAACAGATCAATTGATACAATATACATGCTGCAACGACACGTTCAGGGACCAGACCAGCCACGGAAAGATCGAGAACGCAAAAGCCCTGGTTGGGATCGGCCCCGGCATCATCTGGTATCCAAACTACCTGGGCCTGGATGACCTCGAAAACGTTCAGACAATGTTCATAACTGAAGCATTGTCCCCAAAGGTAGATTATATGACCAACAGCGAGATTCCTTATGAGATCATTCAGCCTCCGAAAGACACCATTGTTCTATGGAGCAATCACATGACGGTAAGCGCGTCAATAGACACTATCCCGTTCGCAAGGGCTCTCCTTCCCGGCGCACTATGGCACAATCAGGCAATTAAGTCCTATCAAAAATGGACGACCGCGCTTTTCGATTCCGCGCTCAAGGGTGAACCGGAAGACCTGGACAGCCTCCGCAACGGCCACGACTGCATGGTTAAAGAAAAACACTGGGAGGACTAATCCCCCGAATGGGTGTATAATTCCACAACACCCATGATTGATCTCCTAAAACAAAAAATCGAAGATTATCTGTTTGTGCGCCGATCGCGCAGCGTGCCCCACCCCATAAAAGCGATCATATTTGTCAAAGAAGAGAACCGCATCGCCAAGGAGCAGGTGTATCCGCTTTTCAAGTATTCGAGAGACCTTCTTGACCGATTCGGTTTTGTCTTTAAAAAGGCAGAGGTCAGCTGCAAAAATGACTTGCCGAAATTAAACATTGATGTTTCCGCCTATGATTTGGTTTTTATTCACGGGAAGGTATTGGGTCTTATGGCGGAAAAAGAACAGAAATCCTATCTTGATAAAATAAAAAAAGAAACAAAAGTGGTGCTTCTCGACAGCACTCCGTATACTTCGATAGAATTTTACCATCTCCTGCCGCATGTTGATCTCTATATAAAAAAGCAGCTCCTGAGGAATTTTGACCAATACATGGACGGTTCTCTCGGCGGCCAATTTTACTACGGAGACATTAAAGCCGGCCGGGAAGTTCTCGAAAGGAACAAGAGCAAGATCCTTCTCGGATGGAACTACGGAATCGCGGAATTCTTCGACACCCTCCTGAAAAAATGCAGGGACGCCAAAAACGATCAGAGTAACCGCCTGATCGACATCAACTGCAGGATGACTCTCTTCAGACGAAAAAAAGAAAGGCCCGAGTGGTACATTCAGCACAGGACAAAAACAATGGATATCCTTAAGGCCTTGAGCAGTAAATTCAAAATCGTGGCAACGGACAGCTTTCTCCCGGCGATGAAATACACGAATGAACTCAAAAAGAGCAAAATTTGCGTAAGCCCGTTCGGCTTCGGCGAGGTCTGCTGGAGGGATTTTGAATCCATTATATGCGGATGCCTGCTTATCAAGCCGAGGATGGGACACCTTATAACATCCCCGAACATCTATCTGGATAATGAAACCTACGTTCCGGTCAAATGGGACCAAAGCGATCTGAAGGAAAAGATCGAATATTATTTAAATAATGAAAAAGAAAGGCTCGAAATAATAAATCGAGCCTGGGAAACGTTTATATCATATTATCAACACAAGATCTTTGTTGAGAATTTTGAAGCAATTTTGAAGCACGTCGATCCCGTACGGAACAGGTGAAAAACATCGACAAAATCATTTTATTCTGCAGAGAAATGGGCATGGATTACGGCGAACTTGACATTCTAAGAGACAACGATAACGGGAAAATCTACATTGTAGACGCCAATAAAACTCCGGGTTTTAACTTCGACGGTTGTTCAGAGTCAGACAAAACAATAATTATTCGCCGACTCACAGCAGCGTTTAAAGAAGCTTTTATTTCTGATGCCCCTTAATAAGCCAAACCTGATAATTGATCTTTCTAGGCGCCTCTTCCGCACCTGCCCTGACCTCTTCCGCCTCCGCGGCCACGCCCTCCGCAGCCGGTTCTTGCCCATCCCCTGTCCTGCTGAGCTCTGTGGATGTTTATGCTCCGGCATTTCGGGCATTCAGCCGGACGCCCGGAACCGTAAGGCACGGTCCATTCGTTCTTGCAGTCATAACATACAAAATGCTTCTCCATGATATTTACCACACCTCCTTCGATATTTAATGCTTTGCCGTTCACCAGGCAATCGGCGATTTTCTTGCGGGCCTCAGCCAGAATTTTGCCCAGGGTCTGGCGTGAAACAATCATCTTTTTCGCGGCTTCTTCCTGATAAAGACCCTCTAGGTCCGAAAGCCTGACCGCCTCGAATTCGTCCATTGTGAGATCGACCGCTTCCAGCAGATCAACCGGTATCCCCCGCGGCTTAAAATAGTTCGACCGGGGCCTGCAGCAAACCCTTCTGTGTTTAAAAGGCCTGGGCATCATACCCTCCAGTTATTAGCATATGCTAATAATACAACAGCAAGGAATTCCTGTCAATAGCTTTTGGTAAAATAAAAGGGCGATATTAAAAACTAATATCGCCCCAAAACCGCTAAAGCAGCTATATTACATCAATGCGTCAAGAATCACGCTGCCCTTAATATAGAAGCTTCCTTCAGAAAGATTCTGAACTTCATTAATTGGGCTGCCCCAGTCAAACGTACTGTACTGAAGTATATAACCGGCCTCCGCCTCAAAGATATCCGCAAACATCACACCTCCGAAAACCCCAAAACCCATACCGCCCGCGGCAGAGATTCCTGTCCAGGCATCCCCGCTGACACTGACTAAAGCATATCTCAAATCTCCGCCGGCATAGAAGACGGTCTTCGAAGCGCCGGGATTGAAAATATACCTCATCCTGCCAAAGATCGGGATAACGTTGTAATCACCGTCTTCGTCCATAACCACGAGCGTTCCATCAAAATCGGCCTCCGTAATGTCTCTCGGCATGAAATATGTAAGGCCGCCGCCTAACTCGAGGTTTTCAGTAACAGCCACAAAATACGAGCCTGTAACGCCCAACGCGCCGGGATCCTTGAATGTTACATTGATTGTCCCCAGTTCTCCGGCAAGGTCTCCGCCGGTATTATAAACAAGACCGACGCTCAACCCCTCGGCAAAACACGCAGAAGTCAGGAGAGAAAGTAAAAAGAGAGAAATTAAAAACGACCTCATCAAATGTCACCTCCTTCCGCACTGAGCCCTATTAAATCAACAAGGTATCGATTACAAAGCTTCCCTTAAGATAGAAGCTGCTCTCAGCAACATACTGAATGTCATCAGCGATCTCCCAATCGAACGCCCCGTTCTGGTAAATATAACCGGCTTCAACCTCAAACATTCCCGCGGCAGTAACTCCGGCAAAAGCCCCGAAACCAAGACCGCCTTCAGCTACAATTCCGTCCCAAAAGTCCCCGCTGACGTTGATCAAAGTTTCCCTTAAATCGCCGCCCACATAAAAAACAGCTCCGGGTGTTCCTGGATTAATCAAATACCTAGCCCTGGTAAATACCGGAATGACAGTATAATAACTGCTGTCGGTGCTTGAGATCTCAATGCCGTTAATAACAACATCATGAATGTCTCTCGCAAAATAGAAGGTTAAGCCGCCGCCGACTTCAACGTTGTCGGAAATAGCCTGGTAATATGATCCGGTGATCCCCATTCCTCCCGGATCCTTATAAGTCATCGGAGCCGAACCGAGGTCGCCGACAATGTCTCCGCCAGTATTTTGAACAAGCCCCACGCTGATTCCGGCGGCAAAACAGGCAGAAGTAAGCAGCATCACCAAGAAAGCGGAAATTAAAAGCAATCTCATCAAATTTCACCTCCTGTCTCTATAAATGCATTATACCCCCTCATCTATTGGCAAGCAAGGAAACAGCAAGGGAGAAAAAGCGGCGTTCCGCCTGCTTCTCAGCCCTGAAGCAAAAAAGATTGACAGCCTGAAATACGCTATAAACAGCGGCCTTCCGGGAAACGTTTTTATCTTCAGACCTTGGCGAAACAGATAGCTGTTGTTATGATGAAAAAGCGTTAAAGTCCCCGTTGGCGTTGAACAAGATCAAAGATTCTTCTTAGCTCCACCCCATGCTTTTTTAACCCGCCGATCGTTCTCTTATCTCCGTAATCAACAAATTTTATCCTTCCTGAATGGAGCCCAAAATTGCCTTCCATTACAAAAATATGGCCCATTTGCGCCCTTGTATCAGGGATTTCCTCATAAAGAATTTCCTTTTCTTCTTTTGATAAGTTTGTGATTTCAGCCGTATCCTGAACGTTGAATGCCCCTAACAGCGAGAATTTGGTTGGAACAACAACGTCTCTAAAGCGTTTCGAATTGACAAACTCCGCCCAATTACATTTGAACCCAACGAGAATTAAATTATTAATACTATTTGAGAGGATGCCGAGGCGACCAAAAGCCACATCTTCATCGCCAAGGACAATAGCTGGCTTAAAATTTGGTCTTAAAAGCCCTTTGCACGAAATAAGGAACATTTTAGATCTGACCAGTGGAAGTTTAACTGTATATCTCTTCCCAACTAGAGCGATCCGTGTTTCTCCTCTTTGGATTTCCATTTATTACCCCTCAAGCCCATCCATGACTTGCTGAATAAATTCACCTTTGATAGTTAAATTGTTTTGAAACATATACTCCGCGACTCCGATAACAAACACTTCCTGTTGAACCGGATGAAGATATGCCCATCTGACAATTTCAACAAAAGGCTTTACGAATATTGACGGATCCTCAGCTTCAACTTCCTGAAGATGAGCCGCGGCGATGGCGATCTTATCTTCAATTGTAAGATCATCCCTCTGAAGAGTTAACCGAATATTAAAAGGCTCAAAAACGCTGGAAACAGCCAGCCTGCCGACAATAGCCAGCTCGCAATTCTCAGCGGTTTTCTTTTCTCCATCGCGCAGTTTTAAATAATCCGGCAGGCTCATTTTAAGGCTTGTTCGAAGTCGCCCAACATCTATCCCCTTTTCGCTTATTCCAAGCCGCCTTAACTGCATGATTTTTACGGTAGAATTGATCCCCGGGACTCCAAGCTTGTCAGCCGCCTGCGCCAAGTTCATTCGCAAGGGAATAACGCCCTTAAGCATGTAAGGCCTGATAAAGAATACTCGGGGATATTGATTATTTACTTTCCGGATCTTTCCGGGTGTTAACGCCATATGCTTTCTCCTGATAAAATGTTATCGGACAACAGCGGGCTTGATTTCAGTTTTTGCGATGAATCATATATAATATTACCGATGAATGAGGTCTTGATAATAATCCTTTATTCAAGTATAGCCGGCCTTCCAATAATTGCGGGCGGTTTGATATCAAGCTTCTTCCAGACAAAGAAGTTAAAGCTCAGGACCGAAATCAATCACTGGGCGGTCGCCTTCGGAGGCGGGGCACTGGTCTCAGCAATCGCTTTCGCGCTGGTCCCAAGATCTATCCGGGCTCTTTCGATCATAGAATTAGCGATCATTTTCCTCAGCGGCACTCTAACATTTATGATGATCGATATGATGATTGCCCGGATGGGCTCATCTCTCGCGCAGGCAGTCTCAATGATGATGGATTTTCTTCCGGAGGCGCTCGCTCTTGGGGCATCCTTCGCTCACGACCGCAATTTTGGCCTGCTCTTGGCAATATTGATCGGACTGCAGAACCTGCCGGAGGGGTTCAATTCGTACGGAGAGCTGAAGAAAAAAATGAAGAAAAAACCTGCATTACTCTTAATGCTCGGGCTCAGTTTTACCGGCATAATCGCGGCTCTGGCCGGTAAACTCCTGCTTTCCGGCAGCACAAAGCTGATCTTCGCGATCATGCTGTTCGCGGCGGGCGGGATACTCTATCTGGTCTTTCAGGATATCGCGCCGCTCTCAAAGAAGAAGAACGATTGGATCCCGGCCACCGGCGCAAGCCTAGGATTCCTCATCGGAATGATCGGAGAAAAGTTCCTGCTTTAATTTATTTTAGAAACCACTTCAAGCTGAACGGCTTATACCCCTTAGGCACCTCGAACAACAAGGGATCCTGTTTGCCGATTGAGATGTTTTTCAGTTCGCTCATGTAAGACCCATCGCCAACTTGCGTCTTTACAACCATCTTATGCTTTCGGGAAACCCACATGTAGACGAACAGCTTCTTTTTCTTGGGGTCGGGATAGACCATATATTTGTCGCAGAGATCCCCGTTGATCTCCTCCTGCGCCAGCGGCTTGCCGGAGGGCTTGATCTGGTTGCACTCAACAAGGCCGAACCAGCCTTCCGGAATCTTATTTTCATAGTAAGATTTCATGTTCGCCATAAGGTTCCACCAGATCATTTTCTCAAAGCGATAAATGAGAACGACCGTCCCCGCTTTTTCCTCGGTCACCACCCGGTACTTGTTGTCAGAATAGTACACCTTCGACTCGACCTTCTTGTTGTTCTTGAGCGTAACGAGACGATCTGCGGAATATTCCAGCGCGAGGCAGGAAGAAGCAAGAAGAAACACGAGCATCAACACAAGACAGCAAACTCTTCTCATAAAAACCTCCTTTTCCCGGCTCCTTTCCCCTATCCCCCGGTATAAACCTTCTCGATCCTGTCGATCACTTTCCAATGGCACTTTAAACCTTTGGGAAACGTAACGATATCGCCGGCCTTTATTTCAACTTCTTCGCCGCCTTCTTCGGTAACGATAACGCGCCCTTTCTTCACGTAGGCAATTTCTTCATCCGCATATTGCCAGTCGAAATCCGACGGATCGCAGTCCCACGCCGACCAGCTTTCGACATTTAACTCCTTCAATTTCTCCGGCGTCGCTTTTTCAACTTTTGTTTTGGGCATGAATTAACCTCCTCAGCCAGGATTTTCACTCTCAAATATCTCCTTCAGCCTGAAATTATCCTCAATAATATCTTTTTCTATCAAATCAAACCTGTAGATCGGATTGATCATTTTAAAAATGAATGGAACAACAATTTTCCTGATGAAAGGATTCTGGCTTTTTATCAAGCCAAAGGTCTCGATGTGCGAAAAGACGGCCTTATCGCCTTTCTTTTCAGCCTTAAGTATTATTGTGCAGCCGGGCGCTTTGGCTTCAACGCTCCAACCGTTCTCCGACCGTTCGATTTTCGCGATCTTAAAATTGAATTTAAACCATTTTTCATCAATCTTCTCTTCAAAGCGGATAACATCCCCATCATTAAATCCCCCCGTGAGCTTGACGAACTTAGTATGGTTGGGATGCCATTTCGTGAAGTTCTTGTCGAGGTTCATGAACCAATCGTACAACTTTTCAACCGTAGTATTTATCTCAATAGAATGCTGAAGTGTTAGCATGGCGCTAATCTTAATTTAGAAAATTGATTCATTTATTTATGCCCTTGATCATCTTAATCGCTTCTTGCTTTAATTGATCATCGTTTTTGCCCAGCACACAAACTCCGGCTTTACCAACAAACTCTCCGCCCGTTTTCCGGATAAACGGCAGGAGCGTGTTTTTCACATTCTCCGGTTTATTCATGGATACTGTGAACAGCATCACTTTCTTGCCGCTGAAGTCCGTGTTGGAGGCAAATGTAAACACAGCCGGTGCCTGTCGGTTGGCCCAGGTCGGGGAAGCAAGTATTACGGCATCGTATCCGGACAGGTCGTAATTTGGATCGAGGAGCTCAACCTTCTTGCCGAGCAGCTGCCCCGCCGGGTCCGCCTCGTCAAGGGTTGGAGCGGGCATCCATTCGGCATGGTCCAGGAAATCGACGAGTCCTTCGACTGCCTGGCCTTGGTGGGCTATCACGCGAGAGCGG
>Ga0209536_100004562_pt1 | contig 21866 bp, 19 predicted proteins | sample DeeMarSeWOR28_12_FD_187461 | JGI IMG/M metagenome (GOLD analysis project Ga0209536, IMG submission 187461) | Marine sediment microbial communities from White Oak River estuary, North Carolina - WOR-2-8_12 (SPAdes) (version 2) | ecosystem: Environmental > Aquatic > Marine > Intertidal zone >... | reverse complement strand
ATTTTTTGAACGAAATTAAGGTTATATTATCATTTTTTATTATCTAAAAACTAATTTTCTAATAAAGATGTTAATTATTTATTATTAAAAATTGAATAAAACAATCTTTTAAGTATTTATATTGATATATTGTACAAAAAAACTGTATTAAAATTCTTATTTTAGTCTTTTTTTCTTAAAATTGGTGAAAAAAGTATGAAAAAGAAACATATTTGTATAATTGTTTTGACGCTAATGATAGTCGCTACTTTTATGCCAGTAGCAGGTACAGCATTAAAAAATAAAGTTCCTTTTGCAACCAAACCAGGTATACAATGGGAAAAGACGTATGGTGGAGAACTTATTGATTGGGGCAATTGTATACAAATGACATCGGACGGTGGATATATTATATCTGGTACAAACTTTAGAAATGCCTGGTCTTTGTGGTATAGTTATTTCTATTTGATAAAGATAGATTCAAATGGAAATGAAGAATGGCATCAAATATTTGGAGAATATAATTCTGAGCACGTGGCAAAAAGTGTTCAGCAGACAACTGACGGTGGATATATAATAGCTGGTTTTCAAGGAGTAACATTTGAGTATGATGCTGTTGTTCATAAAACAGATTCAGAAGGAAAAATTTCTTGGTCATGCACTTTCGGCGATCCTAACGAGTATGATAATGCTCAAAGCATACAACAGACTTCTGATGGAGGATACATTATCACAGGTATGACAAACTCCTATGGTGCTATTGGAACTGATGCTTTATTAATTAAGCTAGATTCAAATGGCAGGGATGAATGGATCAAAACCCTCGGAGGATCTGGATCAGATACTGGATATTGTGTTAAGCAAACATCTGATGGAGGATTTATCATAGTTGGAGAGAGCGATTCCTTTAGTGATAGTGGGGATGTATATCTTGTAAAAACAGACTCATCTGGAAATGAAGAATGGAATCAAACATTTGGCGATATTGAATGGGATGGTGGCTATAATATTGACCTCACATCTGATGGAGGCTATATAATTACAGGATGGTATGGAAACGAAAATTTCAATTCTGATGTATATTTAATAAAGACAGATGCTTCTGGAAATGAGGAATGGAGTCAGGTTTATGATGGAGGCGATTATGACGAAGGATATTCTGTTCAACAAACAACTGATGGTGGATATTTTATAACGGGTTTATACACTGATCCTGAAAATTATGATCCTGATGTTTATTTAATAAAGACAGATGCTTCTGGAAATGAGGAATGGTCAAAAAAAATTGATAATGGTAATACCGAGGATGTTGGTTATTGCGGTATTCAAACATCTTATAATGAATATATAGTTGCCGGTTACACTGGTTTTTATATGGAAGAAATCATGGATGTTTGGGTGATTAAATTAGGTGGTCCAAACCATGGACCAGATACACCCACTATCGATGGTCCAACCACTGTAAATAAAAGAACAGAGTACAATTACACTTTTATTGCAAAAGATTTTGATAGAGATGAGATATATTATTGCATAGACTGGGGAGAAACTTTTACCAATGAAGAATGGATTGGTCCTTTTACCTCTGGTGATAAAGTAAATATAAGTCATTCATTTATGGCGAAGGGAACCTATACAATTAAAGCAAAAGTAAAGGATTCTTCTGATGCTGAGAGTGGATGGGGAACTCTAGAAGTTAATGTTCCAAGAGCTAAAATCGCAGATTACTCATTTATTAAACTGTTGCTTGAGAAATTCCCAAATGCATTTCTGTTTTTAAGATATCTTTTGGGTTTAATATAAAATTAAAACCTCCCTCTTTTTTTTCTTTTTTTTAGGTTATTTTGAAAAAATAATTAAGAAAAATAAGAAAGATATATTTATGGTGACATATCTCCAGCAAAGTTGTCGACATAGAATGGGTCAACATTTATGTTATAGTACTGTGATGCCCAGTCTTCCATACCTTGAATTGCATAAACAGAATCACCTTCAAAATTGTCATAAGTGCCCCAACCTTCAATTTGATAATATGTAAATACACCATTTTGTAGTTCAGGGTCCTCATAAGAATAAAGATTGTTACTTCCATATGCTCCTATTCTGTTTGTTGAAACTGAATCCTGGAAACCTCCAATTTGACAAGCGTCAAGTGTAAAAAAGATATGTGGTGAATCAGCATTTTCAAATTTTGATTTAAACCATTTATGAGGTACTAAATATAAATCAGTTGAAATCATGCAAGAACCATGTTTTTTATATTTTATCCCATGACCTGAATAGGTGAATACAACATAATCATCACCGTCTTCATTTGAAAGTAACTCATTTATTTTTGCCTCAATATTTGCAGCTGTTGCTTGCCCATCTTTTAAGATTGTAACAGTATAGCCTTGACTATTTAGGAAGGCCTTCCATTCCTCTGCATCATCATCACAATAGTTTAAATCATTTCCAGTTCCTTCATAATCTGATATACCGATACATAATGCATATTTTTCAACCTCACCATCTGGTGGATCTTGTGGTTCCTCTGGAGGTTTTGGTGGCTTTGGTGGTTTTCCTTTTGGATTGCCGGGTTTTTCTATTGGTCCTTCATATCCTTCAGTATTTATTTCCCATTCAACTCCATCTTCTGTAAGAATTGGTACAATTGGTCTTTTTTCGATATAAACTCTTGCTACTGGATTTTCTCCATTCTCAGCGATAACAGATATGTTTGCTAGAAAACTAGCTAAAAACATACATGCTATTACACATATCACACTTTTCCTCATTTTAAATTCTCCTTGAAAAATAATATTAAGAATATTGTATATAAAAGTATTGAAATTATAAATCTATAAACAAAATCACTAAAACATTTGATAGGGATATATTTATATTAATCTATATTATTAGAATTGTTACAAATTTATAAATGGGGAGGATAATAAGAAAATGAAAAAAAGCAGATTAAAAAAAGGTTTGCTTTTGATTATACTTATTTTGTTTTTTGGATTAATAGTTACATCAAACGCACCTGGAAATATTGGTACGAATAATGATTGGTGGCCTATGTTTAATCATGACCTTTCCCACACTGCATATTCATCAACTGAAACACCTGATACAAAAATTGTATCCTGGACATTTAAAACAGGTGATTATGTTTATTCCTCTCCAGCTGTAGTTGATGGTAGGTTATATATTGGCTCAGACGACTATAAAATGTATTGTTTGAATGCATATGATGGAACTGAGATATGGAATTTTTCAACTGGTGATTGGGCAGATTCTTCTCCTGCTGTATATGATGGAAAGGTTTATTTTGGCTCAGTAGACAATAATGTATATTGTGTTGATTCATTTGATGGATCTGAGATTTGGAAATATTCTACTGGAGACGATGTTTATCCTTCTCCAGCATTATTTGATGATAAGGTCTATATTGGTTCTTGGGATAAGAAGGTTTATTGTTTAAATTGTTTTAATGGAACTGAGATTTGGAACTATTCTACTAAAGATGGTATTTTTTCATCTCCTGCTGTTTTTGCTGGTAGAGTTTACATTGGTTCAGAAGATGGCAATTTATATTGTTTAAATGCATATAATGGAAGCAGGATATGGTCATTTCAAACAGATAGTTGGGTGTGGTCTTCTCCTGCAATATTTGATGGTATGATTTATTTTGGCTCTGGGGATTATAAGGTTTATTGTTTGGATTTAGATACTGGCGCAGAGGTCTGGAATTTTTTAACTGATGATTGGGTTGATTCTTCACCTGCTGTTTTTGATGGTAAGATATACATCGGCTCATATGATGATTATGTTTATTGTTTAGATGCATATGATGGAACTGAGATTTGGAATTTTTCTACAGGTTATTATGTTGATTCTTCCCCAGCTGTCTGTGATGGAAAGGTGTACATAGGATCATGGAATGGTAAGATTTATTGTCTAGATGCTTTTGATGGAACTGAATTATGGAATCATCATACACCTGGTGAGGTTAGATGCTCTCCTGCTATAAGTGATGGTAGGGTATACATAGGTTCTGGAGATTCCAATGTTTATTGTTTCGGATATGAGGTTGTAAATCACCCTCCTAAACCTCCAAGGATTACTGGACCTACAAATGGAAATGTTGGGATAGAATACAATTATACCTTTAATTCAAAAGACCCTGATGAAGACGAAATCTATTTCTATATATATTGGGGTGATGAGCATGTTGAAATCTGGGATGGGCCATATGCTTCGGGTGAAAATATAAATATATCACACACTTATGAAAAACAAGGAACATTTACTATTAAAGCAAAGGCAAAGGATTTCAAAGGTTTGGAAAGTGATTGGACAACAATGAATGTTACAATACCAAGAATAAGATCTCAAAATTTATTTTATCAATTGACTTTCAAACGATTTCCAATTTTTAATAGATTATTATTTTTTATCATAAAGAATTGCTAAAATATTGATAGAAATTTCCCAATATATTAGGATAAATTTAAATGAAATAAATATATTAATTTTATTAAAGTTTTCATAAGGGAGGTAGAAAATGAAATTAAAGACTACTGGAATTTTTGTTTTTGCACTTCTATTTTTTAGTGCAATTTCTGGAGCTGTTGATACAAACTTACCCATAAAAACACATATTGATTTAGAGGAAACTAATGTAAATGAAATATTAACAACAGAAACAAGAACTGTTTGGTTGAAGTTCTTTGTCCATGATGAATGTACGAAAAATATCTCACAAATGGTTGCAGATTGTAATGATATCTACGATGGTGGTGGAGACGGTGAGGATAGAGAAGAAGGTATAATTCAATTTACAACAGATGGGTCTATAACAACTCTTCCTGATAGTGATTTTGATGAAGTAAATACTTCTGAAGGAAGAATGGATTTATTAAGAAAGCTCAAAACTGATCAACCAAATTGCTCTCATGGGATTAACGTTGTAATCGCTCCTGATGGTCTCTTTTCAGCTAATGGATTAACATATTTTAACAAGGGTGCTGGTACAAACGATAAACCGTATGGTGGTATAATTCTAAGGGATACTTGTAACCAGGATCAAATGAATAAGACACTTGCCCATGAATTATTGCATGCTTTAGGTCTAAGTCATGAGCAAGTAAAATGGAGGAATCCTGACACTGGAGAAATAGAATCTAAACCAATTGGTTCTACAATTGAAGATTATTATGGACCTGGTCAAGATAGAGAGATTCCTGCTAGTTCTTGTGGATATCCTGTTCCTCCTCATGGTTATGCCTATTATGATGAAGATGGTGATTGTGATTGTGAGGATACAGATGAAGAGCAGCCATTAAATGATGACGGAGGAAAAATATGGGACATCGATGGAGATTGTGAATTTGGAGGTGAAAATGATACTGATAATCTTTTGTGGGGTAGGTCTAATAGGACAAATGTAAATCTTACAAAGGAACAGAAAGAACATTTATTTGGTGCCGCAGGAATTATACCTGAATATAGAAAACAGTATCTTGGTCAACCTGTTGATGTACCAAAGACACAAACCTCAAAAGCAAAGGGTCTAAAGGATCCCAAAGGTGACGTTGGTAAGAAGTTTATTGATATAATTGGTGGTTTAATTATTATATACTTTGAGCATGGATATATTTATTTAGCCTTAGAAACGTATGATTTGGTTCCTGAAGGCTTATTTGCAAATTACTATTATTATATAGATATTGATAATGATATAACAACTGGAGATCCTTCAGGATTTGATTATTTGGTTGATTTACTTGTCAGACCTGACTATAAAGCTTCTGCTCTCAGTGGATGGGATCCAGCCTATGAAATGTTTATCGAGATTTCAACATTGAATTGGGATATTGCAATTGGTGCAGAAGATTCAGAAGATAGCGAGGACTGTAATGAAAATGAAGTTGAAGGAATGGTAATCCGATGGGAGGTACCAATGGACCTTCTTATCATGGATCTAACAGGAGAAATGAGAATTGTCGGTGGAGCAACAGATGAAGGAACAAGAGAATATGATTCCAGTCCAGATCTTATTATTTCAAAGCAACCAGCAATCGTTCCTGTTTTGAATCTTGACCCATATAATGGTGGTCCTGGTAATACTGTTAATTGTTATGGATATGACTTTACACCAAATTCAAATATTAAAATCGAGTTTGATTGTCGTATTGCCGGGTCCACAACAACCGATGGAAATGGGGATTTTACAACTACTTTTAATGTTCCTTTGAAATCTAAGGGGTATTATACAGTAAATGCATATGATTCAGAAGGTAGGTTTCATACTAGGATATTTTATATTGACAATCAGGCACCAAATGCTCCAACTATTACTGGTCCAAATACTGGAAAACCTAATACGCCCTATGATTTCACGTTCAATGCAATAGATTTGGATGGTGATAACGTTAGATATCTAATTGATTGGGGCGATACAAATTCTGATACAACTGGTTTTAATCCATCCGGTTCGGATGTAACTGTATCTCATACTTGGACAAAAAAGCAAACTTATACAATTTCTGCAAAAGCTGAAGATAGCAATGGTTTAATTGGTCCAACAGAAAGCATAACAATTAATATTCCAAGAAGTAGGGAATTTGTATCCAATTTCAATCTACGAGCATTTCTACTGGAACAATTTCCATATTCTTTTTTAATCCTAAAATATGTTTTAGGATTAGGATAAAACAAACCAATCTCTCTATTTTTATTTATAATCAAATATGACATCCTCATAAAAGGATCCGAGATTTATTAGGTCTTCAACTGGTCTATCTTTCAGGTACACCTCAAAAAACATAAGTTCAAAAGCCTTAGTTATATTTATCATTCGTTTCGGCTCAATTGTTCCAAAACCTAAGATTCTAGGTGGAATCATTGGTACAAAATGTTTCAAAAGGATTCCAACATCTGTGAATGCAAAATGGGTTGAACCCTTGATTTCCACTTTATATGCATCCCCATATAAATGTTCCCACATATCTTGGACGTTTGCATCATTGAAACGATTTTCCGCTATCATCAACATAAAAGGTTTGGTGAGTCCTTCTGAAATATAATCAATATAAAAAACACCATCAAGAGTTAGACCGCAAAGAAATCGATCGTCCTCATAACAACAAATGGATGTTGATGCACCACCAAAGGAATGACCATACATTCCTACTTTTGAAAGATCAAACTTACCTTTGAAATCTGGATCAGAAACATTCATTTCTGTTATATTATCAAGAACAAACTTTGCATCCTCAACTACACTTCTAATGCCCAGGTCACCTGATGAGTTCTTTGCAGTGTAGATTTTTCTACCATCTGGAAAAACTGTTATCCCAGATATATATGGGTGATTTATTGATGCGACAATAAAGCCACTGCTTACAATATCTTCTATTAAAGATGTATAAATTTGATATACTCCATCATAGCCTGGTGAGAAAACAATTACTGGATACATATCTTCTTCATCTGATATTGGAACCTCACATTTCCCATGTGGTCGAACAAATAGATATGCGTTTTCGGGTATTGAAATTAGAGGTACTGGAGACCTCCCCATAAGCCAAGCAAAGGTTGGGTCATCCATATATTCAACTCTTGGCTCCTTTAATTCTTTATCAATAGGATACCAAATTCTGACCATCATCTCTCTATAATCATCTGGAATTTCTTGAGTGAATTCTTCAAGTCTGCTTTCATCGATCAGATGCATATCTTTTACACCAACTCCATAAGAACCAGTTAATTTTGGTAAAAAGGATGCTTCAAATTCTCCCTGAATGAAACGAATTTTTATTTTTAAACCAATAATTACTGCCTTGAAATTAGTGTCATTATAATTTAAAAATCCTATAAATCTAGAGGATACCTCATTAGTTTTCACAAGACCAATTAATAAACTATTTTTAAACCGTCCTTGTAGAGTTCCAGAAGATGTATTATCATAACTATTCCATTCACCATAGAATTTTCCAACTGATGATCTTCTTCCAAGATTTAAATTACCCCAGATTTCTCCATCTGAATAATCTTTGTTTTTCCCCCACTTCCCTTGAAAATTACCATCGAACCATTCGTCAGAATCTTTTATAATTGGAGTTGATAAAGATATATTACTTATTAGAAGAATAATAATTAAAGAAATTGATAAAATATACTTTTTTTTAAGAAATTGCTTTAATATCAAGTTATTTGCCTCCTTATAATTTTTTTATTATAAAATAACATTAGATATTATTTAAAGATATGGCTTAAATTAATATTTTATAACTTGCAAATATCGAAAATATTATTCAAAATAATTTGATTCGGAATATTATGAAAGTGATAATAAGAGTTGTTTCTCAAAAAGGAATTTGTAATACAGGTCATAAACCTGGTGATGAGATAATTGTAACGGAAAATGGTGTTGAAGGTAAGATTTGTCTTACTGCACTATATAGCATTCTTCCAAAGGCTTTTGCAGTTTTATATGATGCAAAGTTTCCATGGATTAAAAAAGGTCAAAAACCAAGACATGCATGTCCTGATAGTGAAAATCCTGTGATTTTTGAACTTGAAAAAGTCGAATAGATAATTTTATTTTAAAAACATTTTTAAGAACATATTTATATTATTATAAATAATTACTATTAATATTTGAGGGAGGTAAAACAAATGCATTACAGTATAATTAGAAAATCCATTGTTTTATTATATGTGATTTCACTATTTATCATAACAATATTACCAAATATTTGTAGTAATAACAATCTTTTTTCAGCAAATGCAAAAGAAGGTTTGGATGTTCCAACAGTTATAATAAATATAGATCCATTCACTGAAGTTTATGAAGGTGACATAATTGACTGTGAGATTACTGGTGACCCTACTACTCTTTTTTGGCAGATAAATGATGAAAGCCATCATTCAACATTTTTTGGAGATAACCCAGTAATTTTTGATCCAGAACCAACTCCTCTGGGTGATGAATTTGTAGATCTAACGGTTTACGCTGAAAACGAGAACGGTTCAGGTTCTGACACTGTACAAATAAAACTATTTAGAATATTTTTTGGAGATATTCACTGGCATACAGTTTTTTCTGACGGGGATTTTAAAATAAATTCAATGTACAAAAATGCAGTAGAAGACAACTATCTTGACTTTACCGCATGCACTGATCATGGTGAACTTCTTGACGGAATTTCAACTAAATTTGGTGGTGTACGTGAATGGGACGTAATTAGAACCTTTATTGAAAAAGTACTTGGTTTTTCAGAGTGGCAGATGATGAAAGATAAGGCTATCGAATATTACAATCCCGGAACTTTTACAACTCTTCTTGGTTTTGAGTGGACTGCTGCCCAATGGAGTTGGGGTGGTAAGGATTGGTCTCCAAATGGCTGGGAGGATGTAAGTCACATAAATTTCTATTATAGGGATGTTTATCCTAACGCTTTGGAATATGCAGACTATCAGAAATTCAATTATGATGATATCTTTAAGGCAATGAGTGAAGAGTGGGACAAAGGTCATTTGAACATTGGTTTTTCCCATCATCCCTTGGGAAGAGCTAGTAGGTATAATTTTACGACCAATTGGACCTTTATGGCAGATAAAATAATAAATACCAATTTAAGAGATAAGATTCACCGAGGTGTTGAGACATTTAGCAGGTGGGGGAACTCTATTGGTGAATTTACCCCAGATGTTCCATGGCTTTGGCCATATAACTTGAGCCAATTCACAAACCAGACTGAGGCATGGGTTGAAAATGCTTGTTGGGAATGGAGCGATGATGAACTCAAAGGTCAGAAGTTCGTTTTCATCGGTGGCAGTGATACACATGATTATGATAGACCAGGTAGTGCTGAGTTTGATGTAAGCTATCTAGGAAAACCCTCTGGAATTGCTGCTGTTTATGCAGTTCATAACATAAGAGAAGAAATTTGGGATGCATTGAATGATTGTTATGCCTATTCAAGTCAGTTACTAAAGATCAGAGCAAATGTTAGACTTGATGGTCAACTTAGTTACGGCAGATGGATTAATTGTAGCTCACCTCTGAAAATTAGATTATCTGCTCATTCTACTTTCCCCGGTAATGATACTAGTGGAAAACGGATGTGGCCGCATGGTTACTCACCAAATGAACTTGATTATCCGATTACCGATATATGGCTTGTCAAAAAGGATTCTGATCGCGGACAACCCTGGTGTAAAGTTATTAATCATACGCAACCTAATTCAAATATGGTTATAGAAAATTTTGAGGACTCAAATGTTAAACCAAATGATTTCTACTGGGTTGCAATAAAACAAAAAGGGCAAAAGCTCATGCCAGAAAATGGTGATGAGTTCATTTCTTACGTTGGACCCTTTTTTATAGACAGTGTTATCTAAAACATTTTAAAATATGTAAATATGTCATAATGAGATATTGCTAGATTTGTAATTATTTAATAATTAAATTATTACAACAAACCTTTATTTACAACTTTTTGATATAGATAGTAACAAAGTGGGTGGGATATGAAGGCAAATAGAAAGTTTATTGAAGAGCAAGATGCAATTTCTGCTGTTATTGGTGTAATTCTTATGGTTGCAATAACTGTTGCTATTGCAGCTGTCACATTTGTTTATTTCACTGGCTTGATGGGTTCACCTGAAACCGAAAAGGAAAATGCAAGTGTTGCAGTTAAAAATGAAAATGCTAAAATAAAACTCACTTTGGTTTCAGGAGGTAAAAATTTACCAAGTACTGGTTATGCTTTCTCAAATTCAATAATTATCAGGCTTAATGGAACAGAACTAACCGAGGGTGCTCTTGCAGTGGGTAATGATGGTTGGGATGTCGGTGAAAGCCTATATATCGGTAATGCAGTACCTGCTCTTGACGATAATTCCAATGACGTAAATCAACTTGGTCCTGGAGATTATTCTATTACTGTTACAATTATTGAAACAGTGATTTATGATGATATCGTAAAGGTGATCTAAAAAAATCTTTAACAAAACTTTATTTGTTTTTATTTTATTCTTTTTTTTGAGTAGAGGGTAGATGAAGGAAAATGCACTAGTTTTGATTGTTATTCTAATTTGCAGTATTTTGTTTTTTTCTGGTTGTTCAGACTCAATTGATAAGTCAGATTTGGAAAATAAAATAGTACCAAAGCAAGGAGTCTGGGGAATATACAAATTAGATTTAGAAAACGAAGAAACAAGCTTGATTTATAGCTCTTCTTATGAACTTGAAGGTTTGAATGTTGATAAAAGCAATAAGTACTTTGTCTTTTGTCAGAAGATAGATGGAAATGATAATGAGCATCGTGAAATATGCTCATTGAATTTGGATGGAAGTGGTTTTAGAAGACTTACCAATAACTCTTATTGGGACCTTTATCCTGTCTGGTCACCTGATGGTACAAAAATTGCCTTTCTTTCCTTTCGAGATGATAATTTAGATATCTATTGTATGGATGCTGATGGAAGTAATCAAGAATTGGTTTTTGACTCAGGTTTTCATGATGCAGATATTGACTGGGAGAATGGAAAAATTGCTTTTACCTCAAATAGCAGTATATGCTTGATAAATGAGAATGGTACAAGTCTTGTCCAGATAACTTATCCGCCCAAACAGGGACAATGGGGAAGTGCAAATCTTCCTTTTGGTGATTATGACCCTAGAATTAGTCCGGATGGAAAAGAAATTATTTTCAGTCGTTTAGAAGACGATGAAAGTGTTCATGGTAATTACAACTTTTTTAAAATTTCCATAAATGGAACTGGTAAGACACGACTTACAAATACCGGTTATAGTCAGGGTCTAACAAGTTGGTCATATTCAGGTGAAAGAATTGTTTTTGTTGTTTCTGCAATAAATGATGTCGGTAAATATGATATCTATATGATGGATTCTGATGGTAAAAATTACAGAAATGTAACACCAGATTATTTTCCTGATGATTTTCTGTGCCGCTCGGTAATTTTTTCAAATGATGATTCTGTTTTATTTTTTATAGGTCAATGGTGGGAATAATTTTTGATATTTTTTATTTAATAATTGTTACTTCCTCAAATTCTCCATTAAACATGAAGTCGCCAATAGGGTTTAAAATTTTTATTGGACTAAAATATCTAATAACCATTAATTCCCCATTGAACCCTTCCACTATTACCGTGTGGTTTCTGCCATTGTAGGGTAATGATTTTATAAAGTAGGTCAAAAAAAATCTTTCACTATCAACCATAGCAGTAAAAAATGAAAACCTGTAAAGCGGTCTATATATCAATTCCCAGTTATATGTTATAGAAAAACTTAGATTTGAGCATTCTATAATTTTAAAACAAGCATTTTTAAGTGAATATGTTGGGTCTAAAAGTCGTTTGATTTCTTCAACTAATTCAGAGTCACCTTCAATCCAATTAATTTCAGTTACTCTTAATAATTTCTCAATTGGCCCTGAAGTAAAGACTAAATCATATTCATCACCTGTAAATTTTATTATTTGTTTTTGAGGTGTCTTACTTTTTAAATCAAATTCTTCTGCATTTGTTGTGGAGCCAATTGTACTAATGCTTATCAGCGTTAAAAATATCAAAATACAAATTAGTTTCCTTTTCAATTTTCATTCCTCCGCTCATTTTCTAATTGATAGTAGATTACATAAATGTTACTTTCTAGCATGATTTCTTATATGTATGGTACAATTTTTTATAGATTATGTACATGATATATTTATAAAAAGCAATATGTGAAAATCTATAAAAAGATATATTTAAATATATTTTTAATGTATAAACGTATCTTTTATTCTAGGTAAGTTTATTATATTACTACTTTATAATTATATTCTTATAGGTTTAATTAAATGAGAAGATATATATTTAAAAAAGCTCTGGTAGCTATTCTGGTATTACTTTTTGTTTTTGTCAGTTCAATAAATGTTATATCTTTAGAAAATAAACAAAATCAAATTATTTCTCGCGGTGACCCTTATTTTATTCTTCTCAGTGATTATTCTGATGGTGCGGGTGATGAAAACCTATGGGCAGTTCAACTGCGTTTTGATATCGATCTAGGAATTGTTGAAAGTGAGTTTGATAATAAAACCTTACCACTTATTACAGATGAATGGGTTGAAATAAGAGTAAATATCGACCTTAACATTGATTGGATGGAGATTTACTATGGTGGGGAACTATTACACAAAAAGAAATGGTCGGCAGGTCCTGATAATGAAGGAAATGGCATTGTAAATCTGAGCGCTGTAAATCTTTTCAGTGACTCCACAACATCTGTCTATTTTGATGATTTCTATCTTGAAGAAGTTGGCGGTGGCAAGTTATGGTCTGAAGACTTTGACTCTTATGAAGATGGTAGTTCAATTCACGGTCAAGGTGGTTGGAAGGGTTGGGACAATGACCCTGAGTTTACTGGTTATGTTAGTTCCTTTAAGAATCGTAGTTTTCCTCATTCTTTGGAGATATCTTACGGTACAGATATTGTTCGTGAGTATTTCGGAAATTATTCTGGTGAGTTCATGTATACAGCATGGATTTATTTTCCAGTAAATATTGCACCAATTGCACCAACGATTTCTGGTCCTGAGAGCGGAGGAGTTGGTGAATATTATGAATATAATTTTGTTGCTACTGATCCTGATTCAGATGATTTGTGGTACTTTATTGACTGGGGAGATGGTGAGTTTGAGAATTGGACCGGACCTTTTGAGTCTGGTGAAGAAGTAACTATTGGTCACTTGTGGTTTGAAAAGGATGTTTATAAAATCAGAGCAAAGGTAAGAGACGAACTTTCTTTTGAAAGCAAGTGGTCTGGACCTTTTTATGTAAATATCAGCAATCCGCCTAAAAAACCAACTATCGGTGGTCCACCAAGTGTTAAAAAAGGTGTTGAGTATGAATTTTCCTTTATCTCAATTGATCCAGATGGTGATGATGTGAAATTCTTTATTGACTGGGGAGACGATAATAATGAATCAACTGACTTTTATTTATCAGGATATAATGTAACTATAAAACACGCCTGGACAAATAAAGGCACCTATGAAATTTATGCAAAGGCAATTGATGTTTTTAATGCTGAAAGTTCCTGGTCAAAATTTGAAATAGTTGTTCCTAGAAATATTGAATTAAATTTAAGGTTAAATTTAGTATTAAAACTATCTCAATTTTTTCCAAATATGACAAGGCTAATAAACTATCTTTTTTAACTATAGATTTTTATACTACATTTGATTAAGGTAATTTATATGAAATGTAAAATCTGCGGATTATATGAGACATACAATTTCGATGGAATCTGTGATGACTGTAAATTTTCAATTTTTGAATGTGATGATATTCCACCTAATTTTGAAAACAATTAAATGAGCTCTTTGGTAGAATTTTCATGTGGTGGTTGTACCATCTATGGGTTATAGGCTTTCAAGTTGTAGGACTTGTTTGTTATGCAATCGGTAGCTATAGGTTTTATAAAAAACAGAAGAATTTTATGATTTTTTTAACTCTTGGTATTGTTTTTGATATAATAATGGCAGTTGGTGCTTCTTCAGGTTTTCTTCCTAGAATGGAAGAGTCACAGGGTGCACCATGGGCAAGTCCGTTATTTATTATTCATGTGGCAACATCTGGATTTGGGATGTTCAGTTTCATCTTTATGTATATCTATTTACTAATCAGAGTAACAGATTTTGAATACAAAAGACTTAGAAACATTCAATTCAAGTTTTTTCTTCCTTGTTGGACACTCGGGATATCAATAGGTCTTGTGAATTTTTTTATAAAGGTTTTATTTGAAATAAGACTTTATGACATTATTTGAAAATATTTTGCTAAATTCATAACAAAAGTTTATTTATTTAAAATTTATTCATGATTTGAGGAGATGGGTAATGAAAAAAAGCCTCAAAAAATTTGATAACATATTTAATTGTCCTAAATGCAATAAAACACTTTGGCAATATTCAATACTAAAAGATGGAACAAAAGTTTGTCCTAATTGCTATCAAGATTATTTGAAAAAGGAAAACATTGATGAAATTAAGAACAAGGGATATATTGAGGAGACAACCAATAAATTAATTGACAAGGGTCTATCTGAACTTGTATATAATTTCTTTGAAAAAATATATAGTGAAAATCCAAAGGATGAAGAAGTAAAAAAACTTTGGAAGCTTTTTAAAATGAAATATGAATTTGAAATCAAATATGATTTGTTTTTTAAGATTATCAGTAATATCTATGAAAATCATAAGGAAGAAAAGGAACTTGAGTCCTTTGAAAAAAACTTATTGCAAAAAGTTTCTCCTGTTGAAGAAAACCAGCCTGATGATGAAACCCAACCTGACGATGAAAACCCGCCATCTGATACTGGTACATTTTGTTGCGCGGTATGTAATAAAGAATTAGATAAAGAGACCTATGAAGATTCAATGAACAAATTTAACAAGGCACTATGTGCTGAGCATCAGGGAACTGAACCTCATAGAAATCTTTTCTTTGCACTGAAAGACCGTGGAATTCCTTGTGAGTTTGAGGCTTATGATGGTTACAGACATATCGATATTGCAATCCATGATATCAAACTCTATATTGAGATCGGTGAGGTGCTTACTGAAATCAATCCTTCTCAGTTCTTAGCTGACCTTAAAAAAGATACGTTCTCAAATCAGGGTAATTATCAAACTAAAAGACTAAACATTGAATTTATTGACGACCATCTCAATGAGATTGCTGATACATTAAAGGAAGTATATATTACAGCTAATGCTTTTAAGCAGTAAGGAAAATTAAAATAAACTTAACATGACTTAATTTTTTACTTTTTAGTAAATATAAAATATAAAACTTTTATTACAGTTTTAAGATAGAATCAAGATATTTCCTGTGTCGATTTCTATGTCAATTGATCTCTCGGCTCAAAAGAAATTTAAATATCTGTTATTCAGCAGCCTTTATTTTTCAGAGGGACTTTACCAAGCATTGATTCTTATTGTCACACCCATTTACCTTATTGATAAAGGTGTTTCACTTCCTTTAGTAACCTTGATTTCAGGAATAGGATATATCCCCTGGGGTCTTAAGTTTGTATGGGGAGGAATAATTGATTTCTTTCATAAATATGGGCGAAAAAAATTTGCAATATACGGAACCATTTCAGGTGCTATCGGCTTTTTCATACTATCATTTATTGATAATTTTTTCAGCATTGTATTTTTTACAATCTTTCTTCTGCTAGGTTATGTTGGAATTGGTTTTCTTGATTCAGCAACTGATGCCTGGGCAATTGATATATCAAAAAAAGAGGAACGCGGTAAAATCAATTGCTCAATGAACATTGGTAAATGGGTTGGTCAATATATTGGTGCACTCATAATTATTTTAATTGCTACAACCTTTGGTTATAATATTTCTTTTATGGTGGCAGGAATACTGATTCTAGGACTAGTTGTTGTACCCTTGAGTGTAAAATATGAGGATAGAAAAATTGATAGACTCAGGATATGGTCACTTATCAGGCAGGAATTCAAGAAAATAACTACGAGGCTCACTACTCTTTATTTCTTTGTAATCGTTCTCCAGCATGCTTTGTTTTTCACCTTTCTTGTTTTGTATCTGAAAGTAGTATTGGACTTAAATGATACAAATATTGGTATGCTATTTGCTCTATGGCTTGTTATGGTTGTACCAGGTTCCATTATTGGAGGGATTATATCTGATAAATATGGAAGAAAACGTCCACTGTATTTCTTTTTAATTATTGTTATGATTTTATCAGTGACTCCAATATTTTTATCAGATTATATTCATCTGATTATTAATTTTAGCATTTTGCTATTTTTCTTAAATGGGGTAATTGCTGGAAATTGGGCGATGATTATGGATATAATAAATCCAAAAATAAGTGCTTTTCAGCATGAGGTGATCTGTTCTATTGTTAATCTTGGAAGTATTGTTATTGGTTCTGCGACAGGAACACTTTTTGTTCTTCTAGGAGCAGATAACTTGTTTATACTTGTTGCATTATTAACTCTTGTATCAATCCTTGTTTTATTAACTGTAAAAGGTCTTGATGATATGAATTTTAGCTCCTAAAGAGTATGGCCACGACAGAGAGGATCTTTGTTTTTTAATATTTCAGGAACCATGAAATTGTATTTAAAGACCTTATATGTGCTATAGAAATGATAATCATTAATTGCATTTGGAAAGTTTGTTGACAGGTCTTCAATAATTGTTCTTAACTCTTGCATATTTTCAAGAAGAAGTGTGAAATGAAGGTCCATATCAAGATTAATAAATTTGAATCTACGAATTAAATGTGGATTTTTTCGCATATATTGTATGATTTTATTTTTCATGCTATAGTCCCTGAGACTTATTCTTAAATGAAACCATCTATACCCAAGCTTTGACCAATCTATATTTGTAGTATATAGGCCAATTATCAATTCTTTTTCCAGTTTTTTAATCCGATAATTTATTGTACTAACAGTTGAAGAGAGTTTATTTGCAATATCTTTTGTTGAAATTCTTGAATTGTTTGTAAGTTCCTTTAGTATTTTAAAATCTAGGTCATCAATGCAATAAAGTTTTTGTCCCCAAACCCAGTTTATTAACATCTTTTTCTCTGTTTTTTTTAAAAGAAATGAATAATCATAGAATTCCCCTCTAAATAGAAAATATGAGGTTTGAAAGGATAAATATTGGTAGAATCTCTCCCTTATTTCATCAATTAGTTTTTCAAATTCCTGTGGATTTCCCATATATAAATCGGATTGAAGGTCATTTATTCCTTCTACAAGACTTACATACATTGTATGGTTGTGATTAACTAGATAATCAAGGATTTCTTTTTTTATTGTTGGATTTATATTTACGAACTTATAGTTTGTTTGCATTATTGTATAGCCAAGTTTTTCAAAGTTTAGAATTGTTGAAAAATTAAGAATTATCTTATTTTTTATTAACCTCTTGATCCTATAGGATACAAGTTCCTTTGAAATCCCTACCTTCTTTCCTATACTTTTTAAGGATTGTCTAGAGTTCTGTGTTAGACAATATAGTATTTTTTTGTCTTTTACATCAAGATTGTACATATTTTTTTCACAAAATGATGGTATTTTCTAATATTTTAATTTTTTGTTAAAAAATGACGTCGTAGGTTTAATAATTTTAAATTAAATATTCAATTTTACACTTCCACTTTATCAATAGGGAGGATGAAGGATAGAGAGAAACCTCAGTAAAATGAGGTTTTTCTCGATTTAATCAATATCCTCTGTTGTCTATAAAGGTGTGAAATAGATGGAAAACATCCTTCAAAATGCAACAATTACACTAAAAAACAAAGAAAAGCAACTCTTTGAAGCTATATTAATTTCTGAAAAAGGAATTTATATAGGAGTAATAAACAAGAGTTATGATGGAAAGAAAAAATTTGAGGAACATAGTTTTATTCCAAAGGACCAAATTGAAAAAATCTCATTTTTAAATGATGAAGGAAAACAACAGGATATTGATTATTTTATTGGAGGAAGAAATAAATGAAAAGAAAAATTGTAGTAATTTTTGTTATGGGGCTGTTGATAGCAACTGCTGTAAATACTGTATCTGCCTGTACAGGTTTTACCGCTTCTGATGGGGAAAATGTTTTGGTTGGCAGTAATTTTGATTGGTCAAGGAATTTTGATGTGTATATGAATGTATTCCCAGAGGGGGAAGGTAAATTTGGACGAATAATATTTGACATTTGGTGGCCTTGGTTTGGTTTTGATTACACTCTTCCAATCCAAGGTATGAACGATCAAGGTTTATTTGTTGATACATATATGACACCTGCTCATCCCGTTGATTATAGTGGATTGCCATTATTTGAAGATGATGATCCTGAGTATTATGATACTTCCTTATGGGCATATTGTCTTGCAAAATGCTCAACTATTTCTGAAGTTTTAGATGTATATCTTAATCAATACGACCAATATTGGCCTAATGGAATATCTCAGGGTCAATTGATGTTTGCTGATAGGTTTGGAGATTCAATTATAATTGAAGATTATAATTCAATTATTTACAGGGTAGGAAATTTTCAGGTAGTTACCAACTTTTTACAAAGTCAGCCAGAATTAGGTGGTTATCCATGTTGGAGGTATGAAACAGCATGTAGTATGCTTGAGAATATGACTGAACTATCGGTTGACTATTTTGGTGAGATTTGTGATGCAACAAATGTACCAACGACAATTTATTCTAACGTTTATGATCTGATTAATGAGAAGATGCATATCTTTTACAATAATGATTTTTCAAAATATCTTGAGTTTGATTTAAATGAGGAGCTTGCCAATGGAGCAAGTAGAGTTTTACTTGGTACTCTTTTTGATCCAGAAGAAAATGAAGCACCTCATAAGACAGATGCTCCTGAGGGTCCCACGCGAGGGCTACCTGAAGTAGATTATTTATTCAAATGCAATAAGACAAGTGATCCAGATTATGACCGTATTATGTATCTATTTGATTGGGATGACGAATCAGATTCCGGTTGGATTTATACAGCAAGTAACATGGTAGAGGCAGAGCATAACTGGAGTAAAAAGGGAACTTATCAAGTTAGGGTTAAGGCAATGGATATCTATGGCAGGGAAAGCGCTTGGTCAGATCCATTAGAAATCATAGTTCCAAGGACAAGACCGGTGAATCATCCGTTATTGTATCGTTTGTTTGAAAGGTTTCCAAATATCTTCCCAATATTTAGGTACCTGCTTGGGTTTGACTAGCTCAAATCCTCCTTTCTTTTTTTTAAATTATGAAGGAAAACAACATGATATAGATTATTTTAATGGAGGAAGGAATAAATGAAAAGAAAATTTTTAGGAATATATTTTTTAACGTTGTTGATTACATTTGTTATTGTTACCGCAAGTTTTGTTTCTGCTTGTACAACATTTCAAAGTTATGATTTAGATGATGTTTTGGTTGGTTCAAATATGGATTGGTCTAAAAATTTTATGATTTATATGCATTTTTTTCCAGCTGAAGAAGGTAAATTTGGTCGTGTATTTTTCGAGTTACCCTTCCCACTTGTTGATTATCCAAATTTGATTTGCCCTAAGATGGGTATGAACGACCAAGGACTTCATGTAAACGTTCATCTATGTCCATATCTTGATCCTGTCAATTCAAGTGGAAAACCACTTTTTGAGAGCGAGGATCCTGATTATTATCAGATTGCAATTCATGCTTATTGTCTTGCGAAATGTTCTACTGTATCTGAAGTAATCGATGTATTTGACCAGTATAATCTTAAATATTATTCAGAAGGTCAACTTTTTGCTGTTGACAGATTTGGTGATTCCGTGATTATCGAGGGTGATGATATTATCTACAAAGAAGGTAATTTTCAGGTTCTGACTAATTTTTACCAGTCTCATCCAGAACTAGGCGGTTGGCCGTGTTGGAGGTATGAGAAAGCCTGCAGTATGCTTGAGAATATGACAGAAATATCTGTTGACTTCTTTGGTGAGATTTGTGATGCAACAAATCAATTTTCAACAATTCACTCAAATATTTATGATCTGGTTCAGGAGAAGATGTATATCTATTTTTATAATGATTTTACAAAATATTTGGAGTTTGACTTAAATGAGGAACTTGCAAAAGGCGAGAGAAGTATCTTTTTAGGTAGTCTTTTTGAACCAGAGAATAATGAGCCACCGCATAAGACAGATGCTCCAGAGGGACCTTCGGAAGGTTTTCCAGATGTGAATTATTTGTTTAAATGTAATAGGACAAGTGACCCTGATCATGACCGTATTATGTATCTATTTGATTGGGATGACGGAACAGATTCTGATTGGATTCATGTAACAAGTAATATGGTTGAGGCTGAACATAACTGGGGTAAAAGAGGAACTTATCAGGTAAGGGTTAAGGCAATAGATATCTATGGAAGAGAGAGTGCTTGGTCAAATCCCTTAGAAATAATAATCCCAAGGACAAGAACAGTAAATCATCCTTTGCTATTTCGCTTGTTTGAAAGGTTTCCAAATATCCTTCCCCTGGTTAGATACCTGCTTGGATTTGACTAGTTCAAATCCATCTCTATATTTTATTTATTTTTAACACAATTAGTATCCAAACTTCCTATCATATTCTTTATGAGGAAATCCCTCAAGATTAAGCTTAATTATCATTATTTTGTCTTAAGAAATTGAATATATAAATCTCCATCCATCTAGTAAATCATATTTCCAAAGGTTTTTGATTTGATAATTTTTTAAAAATACTATCGATAAGTATATATCGGCTTTTGTAAGGAGCTGAATCATCTTCTTTATTATCAATTGTTTATTCACGCTGGCTTTAATCAATGTAGAACGATTATAAACTAAGACTATCAATACATTTCATAATTAGAGTTAGGACGATTATATCAAATCTAAGTCTTTATCAGATAACAGTGTTATAATTTTCTTCAAACAGATATGACTATTTATTTGATAACAAGATGATATTAAATATCAGATGAAATATATAATATCTATTTATGGGAGAGTTGATAAACTGAAGATGAAAATTATATTGGTTGGTTTTGTTGCTTTTTTCTTACTGCTGGTTTCTTCTGTTCATGCATTAGAAATTCATACTATACAATCACCAGATGAACCAGGACCATTTCATATTGGTTACTACAAAGTAAGCTATGTTATCCCTCCATATGGAAGGTATTGGGCAAAGATACGATATCCAGCGACACATGATGGATGGATGGCTCCAAAAGACACCTCAGAAGCGCCTTATCCAGGAATTGTTGTTTCAAATGGGTTTGGTGGTTCACAGTGGAACATAAAATGGATCCCAGAACATCTTACCTC
>Ga0209536_100004561_pt1 | contig 21868 bp, 22 predicted proteins | sample DeeMarSeWOR28_12_FD_187461 | JGI IMG/M metagenome (GOLD analysis project Ga0209536, IMG submission 187461) | Marine sediment microbial communities from White Oak River estuary, North Carolina - WOR-2-8_12 (SPAdes) (version 2) | ecosystem: Environmental > Aquatic > Marine > Intertidal zone >... | reverse complement strand
GTTGGCCATTTCTCCTGGACTTACAAAAAAGAGTAAAAGAACTAATGGAATGGCTCCGATTATTAACATCCAAAGTGCTAGACTAAAGAAAATATTGTAAATCACTATAGGGTTCGATAAAAATATAAAAGTACTTATAATGAAAAAAATTAGAGATGTTAAAAACCATAGAAATAGAATCCCTAAACCTAAAAGATTTACTATTATATAACCAGACTTTAAATACCTTAGGAGGTTGAATTGTAGAGCACTATCATGATGACCAGAAAAAATTATAATTTTCTTAAGGTTTTCACCAGATTTTATTCTACCTACAACATTTTGAGAGTCTTTTTTCTTAAATAGGGGATCAATAAATTCCTTGTAGTTAAAAAATTCCTCCCAAGCTATTAAAACTGCTAGAAATGTTAACCCTAATGTTATACCCGCTAATAATAATAGCCAATATGAATTAAGAAACAATTTAATTAGAAAAAATAAAGTAAAGGATACTAATACCGCAAAAATGGATATTTTTATCCAGCCTAAAGCCGCTCTTGGGTGACAATTAAACGGTTCTACTATTACCTCATCGCAAGTTTTGACAAGTTCATTTTTAATTATCTGGGCACTTTTAGCTTCTTGAGGACTGCAAGGCATCCTTGGTCCGCATTCATCAATAATGGTTTGTATGATATCAGACATATATTTGGAATCTTCTTGAGAGATGTTGACTTCTATAAAACTCACCAGTATATAATTTTGAGAAGTAATAGTTAAAAAATTGGAAATTTTAAAAACCTATTCTTAAGATTATGACTCAAATATCTGGAGTTCTCGAAATGATTGAAAACCATAGATGGTTCAAAAAAGAAAAATGAATATTATTGGTGTGTTAAAATTTTTATTTAGTTTTATTGTATATTATTATTAGCAAAAAGAATTATTATACTAATTTTAATATGGCTGAGTCATATAAGGTTCTTGAAGTTACTTGTCCTTCTTGTGGAGAGAAAAAGAATATTAATGTACCATCGGCGATTTTCTCACAAAAAAAATTTGGTACAGTAAAGATTCAAGTACCTATGAACGCTGTATGTTCAGAACACCAGTTCATAGTATTTGTAGATATAAAAGGAGTTGTAAGGGGTTATGAGAAAATAGATTTACATATGGCCTCAATTACTCCAGAAGAAGCAAGGGAAACCGAACGAGGATTAAATTTTCGAAGTTTAATTCAGATTTTCGGATTATATGGGATTTTTAGCCTAATCCATGCAAAAATATTTAATTATCCGGCATATATCCTTAAAGATAAAAAAATTGATATTACGGAGGAAACTTTAAATAAAATTGGGGATATGATATTACCAGAGAGTCTTGGCGGAAATAAAACGATTTACATAATTGATGATTCTGATATTAGTAAATTGAAGATAACCGGAAAAGATAAACTTGTGATGGACACTCAGCAACACATTTTTCAAACACCATGGGCCACAAAGTTGAAGTTCGAAGAGGAGATATTAGAAAGGGCACTAGGAATTTTTGACGAAAAAGAACAGATAAAACTACTTCAGCAGGATATTGCTAAATTGATTGGTGAAGCTAACCACACATCATATATTCTCCAAAATGTCAAGGAAATTTATGAAGATGAGTTAGTTGCAGAATTATCAAAAGAATTAAAAATTAAGAAAATAACTAGTTACCGTTTGAGCTTAATTAAGGAATATCTTAAGCGAAATGTCTCAGTAGAACTAATTTCAAAAATAAAGAGCAGAGTAGGAGAATTTTTAAGTATAATCTGATTTGTTTTAAAGAGAAAAAATCTCCACTAGAGTAAAAATAAAATAAAGATCGTTAATTACCTTATTAGATTAAACTATAAACTTAAAATTGAATTGGTGAATGTTATGGATTGGGGAATGCAGAATCGGTTTTCCAGAATTATTAAACCCAAATCTGGACATTGCGTAATGTTAGCAGTAGATCATGGCTATTTTGGGAATATTCCAGGCCAATTGAAATGTTTCGGCGACTTAAATCCTCTATTTCAGTATGCAGATGCCTTAATGCTCACTCGAGGAATGTTACGAAGTTGTGTCTCGCCAGATTTTGATATTCCAATCGTGTTGAGGGTCTCTGCTGGTGCAAGCATGTTAAAGGAACTTTCAAATGAAGAAATTAATGTAACCATTGAAGATGCAATCAGATTAAATGTTTCAGCTATTACTTGTTCAATCTTCGTTGGGGGAGAGTTTGAGAAACAAAGTTTAATGAACCTCTCAAAATTAGTTAATTGGTCTCATGAATACGGCATCCCAACTTTAGCAGTAACTGCGGTTGGGAGAGAAATGGTTAGAGATGATAGGTATTTGGGAATGGCTAGTAGAATGGCCGCTGAAATGGGTGCTACATTTGTTAAAACATATTATTGCGAGAATTTTGAGAATGTTACAAGTATATGTCCCGTGCCTATAGTAATTGCGGGAGGTAAAAAAATACCTGAACACGATGCTCTCCAAATGGCTAAAAATGCCATTGATGGGGGTGCTGTAGGTGTCGATATGGGGCGTAATATTTTTCAAAGTGATTCTCCTATTGGAATGATTAAAGCAGTTCGGTCTATTGTACATGACAATAATTCTGTGGATGAAGCCTTTAAGATTTATGAAGAAGGACCTAAAGGATTATAAAATAATTTTCTTTTTTTTTTTGTTAGGATTTTTTACGATATAGTAACCCAAAATCATTTTTATTTATGAAAAAGGCTGAAGAATTACCTTTAAAGACTGCTTCGCCTCACAGACTATTTTAAATGCCTGTTTAGCTTCACTAAGAGGAAATCTATGTGAAATTAAGCCCAGTACATTAATTTTTTTTGATTGGATCCACGCGTATGCTTCATCCAGGTCTTGTGGTGCTGCTCCATAAGATGTCATAATTGTAATCTCATTTCTCCAATAATCATTAATAGGAACTTCAATGTTAATTCCTGGCTCTGGAACAGCAAAAAAAACTATCTTACTTCCTGGAGCAGCACATTCTAAAGCTTGGTTCGCTGCTGATGTAGCCCCAGTACATACTATGATTATATCTGCTAACTTTGAGTTATTTACTTCTTTGATTCTACTGGGAAGATCCACATTTGCATTAAATACAGCGTCTGCACCGAATTCTTTTGCTTTTTGAAGTCTGTACTCATTGATATCGGTTGCAATGACTTTTTCTGCACCTCTAAGTTTTGCTAGTTGGATATGGAGGATACCTGAAGTCCCGCATCCCAGAACTAAAACTTTCATCCCCTCCTTCACATCAGCCAGTCTTTGTGCCCGACATACACAACCTAGCGGTTCGATAAAAACTGCTTCTTCATAGGAAACATCCTCATCTAAAACATATACTCCTTTTTTTTCAATGTTGATTTTTGGTATTCTAACAAATTCAGCGAAGCCCCCTGGATCGTAATTAGTATTATGAAGTAAATCACATGCAGTTTGATGACCTTGCTTACAATATTGGCACTCAAAGCATGGGACATGGTGAGAGACGAAAACGCGATCCCCTAACTTCAAACGTTTCACATCATCACTTTTTTCAACAATATCTCCCGCAATTTCATGACCCAATATCAATGAATCAACACCGAGTTTCTTCATTTTAGCAAACCGATAGTATTCAAGTATATCTGAGCCACAAATTCCCGATCCTTTTACTTGAACTAAAATTTCTCCCGGACCGATAACAGGTTTAGGAATCTCATCTTCTCTTACATCCTCATTCTTAAAATATCTCGCAACTTTCATTATCTTCACGTTAGTTTTAGAATTTCTTTTAATTCTTCTTTTGATACCTTCAATAAACCTACTTCAGGAAGTCTTTCTGTGAGAATTCTCCAGTTATTATCAGCATTAAATACTTCTGTAAACATAGGTAATGCATCATTAATTCTATTACTATTAGCTAGAGAGATTGCGGTCCAATACCTCATTTCAACATTATTAGGAACTTTTTCTCGTGCAGCGTTGTATTCCTTTAATGCCTCACTGATATCTCCTTTCTCCATTGCTATATCTCCTTTATCCATATTTTCATACGCCCTCCAAAGTTTTAATAACCTATTGAGTTCTTTTAAGGGTTCATCATGATCCTCAACTCTTATATCTATAACGGGATCATCCCATTTATTCTTTAATGACTCCCCTTTCACAATTAATAATGCAGCTGATTGTTTTCCTCGTATATCTCCCCCTTCTGATTCAGCTGCTTCTAAAACTTTGATTATCTTCTCAGGTAAGGGTAATCCTTTACTATTTTCGAATGCAAATGCCATAGCAGGCCATACTTTATCTGTTAACATCATGTTTGCTTGAACTGAGTAATTTTCTCCGATCACATGCCCAGCATATTTTATGCACTTTGATCCGGTATGAACTGCAACCCGACCTTTATAGTCTAATAGAGCAACTTGTCTTACTTCTCTTCCCTCATCATCTGAGAGTAAATATCTTAATGCCTCATCAGGAGTCTTCCCTTGTTCCATTAACTCGAGACCAAGTAAGCCAAAAGATTTATTTACAAAGGATTGAGTAGCTACAACACCAACACCAGATCGGCCCCAATCAACGACTGAACCTACTGAAAAATAATGACTTTGGACACCTACTCCCATTTCTCCAGTACTTGGATCTCTTGCTACAATAGAATAAGTGTGAGTCGGATGAGAATTTATTTCTTTGATCCCTAAATTCATTATTTTAATCTCCCAAACTCTAATAATTAAAATATAATCTATTTTGAGTATTTAACATTATTATGTTAATTCAATGAATAAAGTTATAAAACTTGAATGCCACTATCTTTAGATTTTAGGGTGACTTACTATTCATAAAAAAGTTAAAGTTTAGACTAGAATTGATTATAAAATTATCTTGCTTTCCTCCTTCGTAGTAACTTGAAAGCAATGTCTGTTCCCATGCCCTGGTTATATGCTAAGTCGATCCAAAGCATAGCAAGGGGTTCAAGAAGTCTAGCATTCTCCAGAGGGCCGGCATCGATCACATCAAAGCCCAAATCTTCTCCTAAATTTCGAACAATGGATTTTGCATCAATATCATCTCCACAGATGAAGGTACTTGCACTTTGTGAGCCGTATTGCAGTTTGGTTAGGTTTTCCGCACCGAGAGAATTGAATGCTTTTATAACTTCTGCTCCTTTAGCCCATTCAGCAATTTTTTCTGCTGCTGAAGTCGTATGTCCTAATAATAAACCACCTAAATGTGGTGCTACGGCATTAGTGCAATCGATAATTATTTTCCCCGTTAGATCTCCCACAACTTCGATAGTTTCTTTTACGGCCGACCAGGGTACTGCAAGAACTATAACTTCACCAAATTGAGCGGCTTCTTTATAAGTCCCACCACTTACCTTATAGTCTGAGGATTTTGCCAGTTTTTCTGCATTAACAGGGTCTCGTGATCCAAACATAATCTCATGGTTTTTTCCTGCCCAAATAAACCCTAAACCTTTTCCCATACTCCCAGTTCCAATTATTCCGATTTTCATAAAAAAATACCTCGAAAAATAAATCTATTAAAAAAAAAATTGAAAAGCTCGAGTATAATTGAAAATATAATAGTTGGGTATTTATATCTTAAGCTGTGATCCAATGATATTAGTTTTTTTTTTCACTTATTAAACTATTAAGTACTTTAGTTATTCTTTTAGTATTAACAATACCACACACGCAAGGTTTTGTTAACTTTTCAGCTGCTTTCTCAATAGTTATTTTTCCTTGCTTTATTAGCTTTACATAATTTGTAATTGATTGGGGGGAAACTGTATGATGGCCGCACATTGTAGTAATTTCTAATATTTTTTCTGAAGGTAAGGACTGCACCTTAGGTCCAGAAAAAGTCCCCAATGAGAAGTGAATAGTATGTGGATATAGTTCTAGTTCTTTGAGAGCTTCTTCTATTTCAGAAATTAGTCCACTTACAACAATTGAGATCCCAAAATCTTCTTTTTTAAGCTCTCGAATTACATTCTTTACTGATTCAAGGTTATCAAAAGCTGCTGTGACAGTAGAGGTGGTAACCCAAACAATTTCAGATATTATATTTACGGGATTATATTTTTTCATAATTTCTCCAATTTTCACCATCTTTTGATGTGAATCATCATAACTATCGTTAATTCCCGCAGCAAACATGGCTAACATAACATAGTCTTCCTTTAAATCTTCTACAGTTCCTTTCCTGTGTAATGTATGAGTCATTTTTATTCCTCCTCCATCTCATGGCTTTCCTAAACCAATGTTTATCTTGGCATTAGGTCTAACCTGAAAGCCTAAATTGGTTACATGATAAACAAATTCACTTGGATTAATCCCTTGCATTCTTGAAACTAAACCTACCGTGAAGACAGTATCGATTTCGTTTTCTACCGTCCTAATTACGTTTAGAATTAAAGGCAGTTTTTCAGAAGGTATTTTAAATTCTATAATGGCTGAGAGGACTCGTTCTTCCTTTATTTCTTCATTTATATGTCCTTCACCATCTATTATTAAAGTAGTTACAGGGCTCTTCTCTTCATAAATCACCCCAATTACAGAAAGTTTGGTTGTAAATAATTCGATATTCCTAAGTTTTGTTCCTACTCCTGGACGTCCTAATTCTATGGCGATCCCTATTTCTCCAGCATTATAACGATTAGTAACATCATTAGTTTTCATTTCCTCTGTACCTCTACCACCAATCCCCGTTAATTTATGTGTAGTAAGCACATTACTAAAGGGAATGCGAATAGATCTTGGCCATTGCAATCTTTTCATCATAATTGCATTTACCGGGCATTTAGCTTCCCTAATACAAACTGCACACTCTACACAACAGTCTTCATCGATGTAGGCTTTATTGTCTATCATTTTTATTGCTTGAACTGGACAAACAAGAATGCACTGCCCACATCCATTACAAACATCGCTATTAATTTCCATAATAATTTCCCTATTGGAGTTAAATTTAACTTGAAATAAAATTATTTAGTTTAAACGTTTTCATTACTAAACGTAGATATCTATATTTATCTGATTGATTAATGACTATACTAAAAAAGAAATAAAAATAGGATAGTTAGTTTATTTTATTTTTTTTACTGCGAATAAGAATTTTGAAACTTTCATCCTCAAGATCATCATACATTTTCAGTTCTTTGGCCAGGAAGTCGTGTAAGGCAATTCTTATTGCCTCACTTCGAGAGGGGTAAATATTCATGTCATTTAGTATCTGAATTGCTTGTAAATATTTTTCTGGTAAATTAATTGTAATGATTTTCATACTAATCAACCCATCGAGCTTATAGTAATAATTAAACTTAAAGCTTCAATATTTTTATTAAATATAATTTGTCGGATGCTTTATAAATTGCCTATATTAATCCTTTAATGGTGTTAACCACTTAATCTCTGACGAATATTATAATTTCAGTTAATAAATAAAATTATATATGTACTTTTATGTCTATTTTTTAAACCGAAAATGCTGGTGCATGTTGGTTTGAAAATCAAAAGATATTTTTATGGCTCATTTAAAGATTTAACATGGGTTATTAGAGAATAAGCGGATTTATATATTTCAGAATGGCTTACTTTTTTGATTGCTTGGAGAAATTCGATTTTGTAATTTTCTTCTCGTCTGATGTATGTAATATCATTTGTTAAGTGCTCGCTATCTAAAAATACATCGATTTTTAATACTTTTTTATCTAATTTCGTTGGCATTTCGGGCATCATGTTGAAAGTAAAAAGTAAATCAGGTTCATTGTCTCCTTGAGCTTTAAAAGTGAAAAGAATATTTGGTTCAGCAACTGCAAGAAAGCTTTTTAATGAATGGAAAAGATCATCGATTTTTACACTAATTTCATGGTTGTTTTCAGCATCAAAAATACTACAATCAGTTATCATAGGGAGTATAAACTTCTCTTTTCCTCGGAAAGCAAGATTCATTTCCTCAGGATTTAAGTATTTTTTTATAATTGGATGATCTTTTTCTAGTACAAACTCATCTGAAATTGGATCGCTTTTAACATAGATAATTAATGAACCAGCAGAAATCAAATTAATTTTCTGATAATAAATTTTTAATGACGGATTATACGGTAAACTGATGATTTCCTTACTACCCCCTAATCCAAATTGGGCCAAAATATTTGTAGGAACTTGACTAGTTAGAGTAAATAATAGATAAGATCTGAAATCAGGTAATTCAATAAAGTTAGAAAAGCTTTCAAAGTGTTTATGAACTAAATCAATTTTTTGTTTTACTTCCTCTGACATTTTAATATACTAAACAAATTTAAATTAATTTAGTTCTAGCAATGAACTATGTATAATAATTTTTTTCATTATAAATCTAAATAGTGTGTGAGGAATTCTTCTAATGAATCCTTTACATCTCGTGTAATGTGATGTTCTATCTCACAAGATAGATCTTCAATTACTTTTTTATCTTTTATTTTTAATACATTTGCAAAAAATAGATGAAGTAAATTGTGAATTTCATTCAGCTGTTTCGCAAATCTCTTTCCTTGTTCAGTTAATCTAATTGTTTTTCTTTTAGACCATTTTATTAATTCTTTCTCTTTTAACTTCTTCAGCATCCCCGTCACGCTAGATGGTTTTACTTCAAGTTTATCAGCGATTTCTTTATTAGTCACCCACCCCCCTTTCTTTTTTCTTGAAATAGTATGGATTTCATCTAAATATCGCTGATAGCTCTCAGGTATATCCGAAATTGTTGAGTTTTCAGTATTTTTTTTTTTTGCCATTTTAGAGGTTAAGTATAAAGTTAGGTTTAATGAGAAAATAATTTGAGTTCATAGAATGATAAACCTAATCATATTTTAATTCTTTCTGTTTTTTTAAAGACTTTAAATTCTTAATAGACCTAATTACATTAAATGGTAAAAAAGTTTTGGGGCACTTTATTTTTAATAGTGGGAAATTCTGGGTCTGGAAAAGATTCAATTATCTCTGGGGTAATCACTAAGTATCCTTCTAATCGTAAACCTCTTTATGCTCCGAAAAGATTTATTACCAGGCGAGAATCTGAAACTGAAAATAACTTTTCAGTCACAATAGAACAATTCGAAGAAATGGATGAAAAGGGAAAATTTGCTCTAAAGTGGCATATCTATGATTTATATTATGGAATCCCTATTTTTATTGATAACTGGCTTAAAAATGGGCATCCTGTTATCATTAATGTGAGTAGAACCATAGTTAAACAAGCAAGAGAGATATATAGCAATATGCGGGTTGTTTTTGTAGACGTCCCGTTTAAAATCACAAGTGAGAGGATAGAGAGCAGGAAAAGAGAAAATCCAGAGCTTATAAGAAAAAGAATTGAACGAGCACGGGAGAATCAGAAATTTCCAGAAGCAGATTTTATTATTGATAACTCGGGAGAATTAGATGATGCGATTAATCAATTATTAAACTATATTATCGAAAGTGTTGATAACCCAGAAGCCTAAATATTTTATACTAGATCTCACTTGTTTTTCATTATTATTATTTTAGTATTGAGAATAAATTTAAAAATAGAATTAGGATTAGAATTCTGAACTTAAAAAATAAGATTTTTTTTAAATCATTCATTTCATATAAATAGTAATTTTAAAAAAATGGCCCGGTTAGTACAGCGGTTAGAGTTTGTAGATATAGAATCTTAAACAACTAATATTGGGGACTGTGAATCCCTAGAGGTTTGAGCACATACTCGTGCCGGGGAAAGACGGGTTCGATAGAAACTTGACAGTCTAGTTTCCGAATATCCCGTACTGGGCCCTTCTATTACTTTTATTAGATTGCGTAGAAAAACTCCGAAATTGAAGATGCCATATATAGAAGATGATAAAGTCCGTGATTTACCTGGGTGGAAGAAAAATGCTCCTATTCCGATTTGTATGGGGGGAGATTATAGAGCATTGACATTCTGTTGTAAACCAGGGCATTCTTTAACATTTGGATTTAAATGTATGAGGGATGAAACCCTTGGGGATTTAGGGATATCTACAGAGGAATTCATAAACATCAAAGAACAATTTTCTAAGGAAAATGATTGGAATTCAGATATAACTTGTTTCGGCTCAATTTCCTATTGTTGTATGAGACGTGGAGGATGTCCTCGTAGAGACGTAGCGTTAGCTGAACGTTATCCAGGGATGGCAATTGAAGATATAATGGAGTTATACTTCCAAAAGAAGAAAGAACTTTCAAAAAGAATTTTGGAAAGTATTACGAATGAGGAAGGGAAAGATAAAGCAAAAGCCTATCTAGATCTTTTTTAATGATCTTGATTTCATAAACCCTTGCAGGGCTGTCCTCGAGTATCTCACTTTTTTATGTTTGAATGATTCAATTATTGTTTTTAAAAGATTATATTTTTTTAAACAAATCTCTAATTTTATATTGAATATTTATTTAATATTCATAATTCGAATCCTTGTACTCGAATATTGTATAGGAAATTTTATAAAGTAAAAACAGTTATTACTAGATAAGATGATACTTGAGGAAGTTCTCCCACATCCTCTAAGGGATGATCTTTACATTAATCAGATCGTAACCCCTCATAATGAGGTTAAAGAAAGCGACAAAAATATTATAAATCGGATTCTTTTAAAAGAAGTCGCACGGGAGACTATTGAGATCCTTAATTAGATGTTAATGTTCTAATTTAAAAAAAAAAAAAAAGATTTTTTAGCTTATTTTCTTGCATATTAGTGGTACTACAAATGCTAAGATAAAAGCAACAAGAGCATATCTAAAGAACCGGAAGTACACACTATCAATTTCCAATAAGTATTCAAAAGGCACGAAAGTTATCAATAGAAGTACTATCCCTATAATGATATTAATTATTTTTTTCGAGGTAGTAAGTTGAGAGGGATCATATTTAACATATTCTTGTTCTAGTAAATAACCGACACCGAATCCTAAGAGAACTCCACCTACAACAGCAAAAGCTCCCTTATCTTTGAATAATGCAGGGGGAGTAACTAGGCCTAAACCAGCTTCAGGGAAGATTAAAGTACCAATTATAAACAAGGCAACAGATATGATCACAGTTACAATTACTTTGGCTACGAAGTTTAGTTTATTAAATAGTTTCGACAAAACTGGCTCCAAATAGATGAATAAGAGCAGAAACCCAATTCCCAATAATAATCCTCCTATAACATCTTGTACATCATGAACTCCTACAATTAACCTTGAAATCGCCACTAAAAAAATTATTACAGAGAGAACACATGGAATTATTTGAATATTCTTGACTTTGTATGTATCTTTGAATCCATACCCCGCATAACCCCAAAATCCCACTGCAGTTTGGGAATGTCCAGAAGGGAAACCATAAGAAGGTTCAACAAATCCGTAATCTTCTAACGGATCTATATTAGGTGCGGGTCTCGGATCTTTGAATATACCCTTAAACACTTGATTCAGATAGTGAGTAAAAAGTAAACTGAGTGCTAAGTTCTTCGCAAAAACTTTATTGTAGGCAATGTACAGAATTGCGGCAATTATAATGAAGACAATAGGTTCACCGAGATATGTAATAATTTTGAAGACACTCTGCCCAGTATCACTATAGAATGCTTCATTTAGACCAGTATAATATAATATTACTCCGATAAGCAATGTAGCAATAAAAATAATTCCTATAGCTAGCAACCCTTTATTAGAGAGATTTTCTTTACTTTCAGACATTTTAATTACCTAAATAGATTTCAGTAATATCTCTAAGTGTTGTCTCTCCTAATAAAGATTATTGTTTGAGCAAGAAGAGAAAATTACATGTTTGTAAGAAAAGCAGTAAATGACTATAAAAAATAAATTAGAATTATTCTATCTTGATACTTTTATGTTTTTCATCCGTTTTCTTCAATCTTACTTCGAGAATTCCATTGGTATAACGAGCTTTGGCCACATCTGAATTAATTGTAGATGCAAACTCAATCTCTTTATAATAATTTCTTTTGGCATCTTCCTTAGTAGAAATCGTTAAGCTATGGCTTGTGGCCTTGAGTTCAATATCATTTCGATCTACACCTGGCATTTCAGCAATCACAACGATCTCGTCTTTTTCCTCACTTACTTCAGTTAAGGGCTCTCTTTTTGATTTTACAACAGGTTTTCCAGAATAAGGTTTAGGTTTAATATTGCCGAATGAATCTATTGTAGGTTTCCCATCAGCACCTATACCTATATTAAAACCGTACATAATTGGAAAATCCACCCCGAATTTATCTCTATTCTTTTTAAATTCCCTCATTAGATCTTCCGAGGATAGATTTCGAAATTCAGGAGGTAAATTCTTCGATAATTTTTCAAAAATTTCTTTAAAAAGCTGTCTAAATTGCTTGGAACTGAACAGCTTGCTTGGATCTATAAAAGATTTATTAGGATCTGAAAAGAATTTTCCTAGGTCCTCAAAATTTTTCATAAAATCAAATTCGTCTTCATTATCCTCATCTTCATCCTCATCCTCATCTCTATTACTTCTAGGCATGAAAAATCATCTCTCAATTGAATTCCTTAGTATTAAATAAATTTAATAAGCTAAATTTTTAATTAAATATTATAAAAGCTAGAACTAAATAGCTTTTATATTGGAGAAAATTGTCTGAATTAATAAATTTAATCCACATAAAAATTTACTTATCAGTAATTATAAATTGAAGAGGAAAGTATAATGTATTCGGAACTCTCAGATGACGATAAAGCTATGTATTTAGATGTATTGCGTGAAGCCCCAATAATGCCATTTTCGAATTTTGTATCAAGGGCAGATATAGAAGATCCTGTAGATGTGGCTCGCCCAAGGGCTTTCATTGATAGAGAAGTTTATAGATTAGTACAACAAACCTCTAGAGATAGAGGTAGTAGACTCATTCCCATTTTAGGTAGTGCCGGATCTGGAAAAACTCATGCTTACCATTCATTTAAGGATAAAGAAAGAGAAAATAGAAAAAAAATCGAGCAATCCCAAGAAGCCAGAGAAGTAGAAGTAGGTATCGTGCCTGTTGATTGGACCATTATTTATGTTCCTAGCCCTCCTGCAAGTATACGAGTTTTACTTCATGTCTACACTTGCATGATTGAGGAACTTGGAGCAAGTTTGTTAGATGTTGTCTCTGAGAAATTGGTAGCAAAATGGGGTGGCCAGAAGAAAGGAATTTTCCAAAAACCTAAACTAGATGAAGTGATTCAAGTGGGGATTAGAGAGTTCCCGGGAGTGTTTGCAGATTGCGTAAAAGCATTAGTAACTTATCAGTTGGATAAGAATAAAAAGGCATTAGCAGAGAGATGGCTTCTCGGAGAGGATCTCGAAGATGAGGAGTTAAATGAATTGGGAATTAATTCCGTTGTTGAAGAGGATGATGTATGCTTAGCTCTTATCAAAATTATCACAGAAAATCTTGATGGAGTGCTTATCCTCTATTTTGACGAATTAGAAAGCCCATATCGAATGCTCGGAGCATTAGCTGAACAAAAATTGCTGGAGATTCTAAAAAGACTGTACAATGAAGTAAAAGGATTAGTGATTATTATCGCAGTTTTAAAAGAAATTTGGCCTCGGATTATTGAAATCGCAGATGCTCCATTACGTTCGAGGATGGAACCAGAGCAAGAATTGAAACCTTTTAGTCTTAATGATCTCAAAATATTTTTCTCAAAATCAATGGAATCTTTCTGGGAAGAAAACAATTTAAATCCACCTCTCTATCCATTATTTCCCTTAAATGAAAAATTGATAGAAATGATTTTTGAGAAAACGAAGGGTAATCCCAGAAATTCAATTAAACTCTGCAGAAGGTTCATCGATAAGGTCGTGATGGAAGAAATGACTGTTGAAGAACTATTAGAAGCAGGTGCCGAAATTGTAGCTACTGCCAAACCCCCATCAGAAATTGAAGAAGAAGCTATTGATTTCTCAAAACCACGAGAAGTTATCAAGAAAACTATTGAAGATATATTAGCTGAAGAAGAATATTCAATTGAAGTAAATCCCCAATCTGTTGCTGGCGCTACATTAAAATGTATTACGATGGTTGGAGAAGACAAGGGGAAAAAATTTAGCACTCAGATGGAATTTAAGTTCATGATGGGGAAAAGATCCCAAACACTAGCTGCTTTGATTGAAGCAGAAGGACATAAATGGGGTTTGGAGATTCCTTCTATTAAAACATTTGAAAGGAGTGCTGGAGTCGCAGGTTATTACGCTGCTAAAAGATTGAAAGATGCAATTACAGAAAAGGCAATTGATTATGGAATCCTCATTGTGCCTCAAGGAACTGGGGGTGCAAAATATGAACTGATTCTAAAGGATAATCCGGATATACACCGAGTAGAAATAAATAATGAAATTGGGGAAGATCTAATTAAGAATGCATTAAAATCTCCCACTCAGAAGGGATGGGAAATTGCTAAAGTCATTTTCAAAGATATTGGTGACTTTGTACCGCCACCCGTTGAAGAAACTGATGAAGATGATAGCGATTAGATTAAATATTTGGCATTAGATCTTTTATTTTCTTATTCATACCTTCTAATTCCTTAGCTAGCTGAGATGATCTTTTTAAAAACTTTTTTAAATTAGTTAATGTGGTGATCTTTTCAACTTCTTCAAAGTTATTTGAAATCTCAATTAATCTATCTACTGGTTCTTCTAGTAGCTTATATAATTCTAAATTGGTATCCTCTAACTCGTTGGTAACCTTTTCTACCTCTCTATAAATGCTTTCACGTTCCTTTATTAAATCTGGATACATTCCCACTTGTTCACCTTTGTGCTTCAGAAATGACGCTATGCTTTCTTCTTGAATGAGAGCTGCTAGCTCAGATGCTTTAAGGAAACTCTTCTTAGATTTTCTATAGAGTTTATTTGATAATAGTTCTTCAGCTACTTTTACCTCTTCAGCAAGTTTTTCAGGAATTTCCTCACCAAGATCTATCAATTCTTTTGCTTCTTGGAGTTGATCATTGTCAAGCATTCCTTTAGTTCTCTCATTCAAAATTTCCTTAATAATTGTAGGTTCCTGGAGTTTTTGGATAAGATCTAGTATTGAATTTAGAGCTTTCTTAAGAAGATCATTCATCTTCTTTTTATCAGGAGAAAAATTTTGAATTATTTTTTGTTCAATATCTTCAAAAATGCTCTTTATTGAGAGAAAATCTTCCCCCTCCTGCAAAATGAAGCTTAAAAAAAGATTTTCTCTTTCAAGATCATCAGAAATCAGCTTGTTCGAATAAAAACGATTATTATCATTTATGATAGTTACATCCGAATATCCTTTTTTTACATGCTTTTCAGTAAAATCCTTCAAGATGGATGATGGGATCTTGTCACCTTGTTTCAAATAATATTCAGCTAGGATATTTGGTCCAAATGATTGATCGATTTCATATAAAATAATTGCTCGGGGCATTTGCTTCGATCTCTGTTAATGTATTTCTAGCAATTAATATTATTATAGAATTAATAAGATTATAAATTTTTTATTCATTCTTATGAAATCTTAAAAGTTTTAATTCAATTAAATTCACGATGGTTGAAAATGACACTTATAGAGGATACATATTGTGAGGCATTTGAAGGTCTCTGTGTTCAACTAATGGTAACTGCTCAGGATGCTGCATTCTTGAATAGGGCAGCTAATGCATTTACTGCACTTCCATCAACTGTTTTTGGGGATGCTGAAGGAGGGATTGTTAGGTGGTTGAGTGAAGAAGAAACAATCGATGGAAGACTAGGTGCTGTTGTTCAGTTATGGGTGACGGGTACAGGGAAAAAAGCGACAATGAAATTTTATGATCAGTTAGGGAGACGAGTGAGACAAGGAATACTTGTCGTTCCAACTACTGCCGTATTTGATTTCTACCCTAATCAAGTTAATATGAAGTTTAATATGATGAATAATGTAGGTCATTGTGGGGATGGATATGAATGGATTATAACCAAACATAATCGGAATTTAATCAAAGTTCCAATAATGATGGGCTATGATTTCTTAATTGAAGAAGAGATTTCCTATGCTCCTGGTGTTATGGGGGGTAATTTATGGTTGTTTTGTGACAAAGTAGAATCAGGAATAAAAGTTGGAAGGGAAGCTGTAAAGATTATTGCTGAAATTGATAATGTTTGCACCACTTTTGACGTCTGTTCGGCAGGTTCTAAGCCCCAAACGAATTATCCCGAGATTGGCCCCTCAACAAATCATCCATTCTGCCCTACACTGAAAAATAAGATTCCCTTAGATGAATTCAAAGTTCCTGATAACGTATTATCAATTCCTGAAATTGTTTTTAATGCACTTGATAAAGAAACTATTGAATTTACAATGTCAAAAGTTATTGAGGGAGTTGCTGGAATGGATGGGTTAATTAAAATTTCCACAGGTAATTATGGTGGGAAATTAGGGAAATATAAAATATTTCTACGAGAATTAGGATTGAAAGAGAGCTATTTTAGCTAAATAGCATTTTATTTTTTATAAGTTAATGTGGTGTCCTCTATCTTTTTTACAGGAACACCAGTTTTAAATTGATGGATTGATGGATATTTTTCAAGAAAAACTCTTTCGATTTCTTCAAGTGGTAAATCTGCATGAACGCCCCTATCTAAAACATATTCTCCGAATCGATTCCCATCATCGTCATATTCAGGGAACACAGCATCGCATTCACCATCAAATTCACACATAGGATGAAAACCTCCCTTATCTGCGGTCCCTTTATCAAATGATGGAGTAAGTTTCACCCATTTATCATCTAAAAACAACTCACTGTAGCCATGATAATGCATTACATTTGTCTGCATAAAGTCTATGACCTTTTGAGAGATCTTGTGATTGATTAAGTCAACTAAGTGAATACGTGCAGGTATCCCAACCGCTCTAGCAAAGCTCGATAATAAGATTGATTTTGAAACGCAAAATCCGTTGCCTCTGTGGAGAGTGACACTTGCTTTAAAATTAGCTCTAACAGACGGGATGTATGTTAACATATTATACTTTATCTCATCTCTCACCCAATAAAAAAGAGCAATAGCTTTTTTTTTTTCAGTTTGTAAATTTTTAGTAATTTCTTTTGCCTTATTACTTACTGAACTCTTATCAAAATCAAAGAATTCCGATGGCTGCAGGTATTCATTCATACTCATAGATTGGTAAATTTGAGATCACTTTATAAGATTTGCCTAAAATGTATTAGATGTGAGTCAACTGCTAGATTGATGGCTTTCTTATTGACTAATTCAGAAAATCTATTAAGATCCATTTTTGTTTTTTATTACTTAAAAATAAATTTATATAACTCTATTTATACTTAAAAATCGAGAGCATTTACTTTAAGTTCGTGAAACATCTTGGAAGCCGCTTTAATTTTGAGTCGATTTGATCCACTCTACGGACCCAAGATAGTTTTAAAGGCGCCCAAGTCTTTAGAAGACGAGATAGCCAATAAAATTCCTTCATTGATTGAACTTCCAACAAAAGAAGTGTTTATTCATATCTATGGAAAGTTTAAAACTGCAAATTTATTTTTCAAAATTTCCAGTCCTTTTGCGAGAGGAGGATATGAGAGCTTTTTAATTTCTCTGGTGACTAAGTCAAATATAAATCTTACTCTAATGCTTGCCAATGAGCTTTTAACTGGATTTACTTCATACATCATTGAATTGGAGGAAGCCTATAAAGCCTTTGATCATGAGCCTAAAGAATTTAAAGCTGATATTAACAAACAGCGAGAAATCACTCAATTCTTTTTCTCCTACTTTGAATCTATTATGCCAGCGTTAAAAACCATTGCCCTAGCAGAACAAAGATACCAAGCCCTGTTTAAGGCAGCAAGGGATGCTATATTCATAATAAATCGAGATACAGGCTTAATTATTGATGTAAATAAAGAGGCTGAAAATCTAGTAGAAACGTCAAAGAATAAACTGATTGGTATCAAAGCGTTGGAACTTAATTTATTTGATGAGGGATTAGTAGATCCAAAAATGGTTAAACATCTAGTTAATCAGCCCCCTCCGATAATTTCGAGAATTAAATCATCTACTGGAGAAAAGATATATCTAGAGGTTAGTATAAACGAAATTCAACTAGCTGATCAGTATTATATTCAATATTTCTTTCACGACATTAGTGATATCCAATTAGCAGAGGAAAAACTTAAGGAACAAGTTAAAAAGGTTGATACCCTGAACAAAATCATAAGTATTGCAAATCAAGCCAGTAGTTTACACGAATTATTGATTAAGATACGCGATAGTTTTATAGACTTGTACGATCTTAAAGCTTGTGCGATATATCTAATAAATAAATCCCGACAAGTTGCAAATATCAAAACTCATAAGGGATTTCCCTCCTTTTTTGTCTTAGAAAATAGTGAGTTGGAAATCTTCGAAAAACCTCATAATATTGTTTTCTCTAAAGGAGTTGCACTCATTAATGATAATTTCCCTGAATATCTTAAAAGTATTTTCTGGGGCTTAGATATTACTTCTAGTGCAATTATTCCATTATTTTCAAAATTTGAGATAATTGGCTCTTTAAATATGATCTTTAATAATACTAAATCCCTATCTCCGGAAGAAATGGAGTTAATTATTACAATTGGATTAGAATTAGGGACTGCAATTGAACGAATGCAGAATAAAGAAAAATTAGCTGAAAGTGAGGTTCGAAATAACATTCTTTTTAATCATATCCCTTTCTCAATTTTCAGGTTTTCTGAGAAAGGGTTCCTATTAGATTTCAAACTAGATAAAAAACTAGAGAAAACTCTGAAAGATGTATTTAATGCAGACGAGATCATAGGAGGTCATATTACTGAAGTATTACCAGAAGAAATTGCACATGAAGCACAAAACAATATCGTAAGTGCACTTAAAGATAATACACCAAACAATATGAAATTCGTATTTCCCGTAGATGATAATAAAATTATATTTCAGTTAAGAATTGTTCCCCTTGGGAGCAATGAAGTCCTTGCTTTTCTACAAAATATATCAAGGACTTGGTCTTGACTCTTATGATCCCAAAAAAAAAGAAAAATGTACTAACTGGAAAGTGATTTTAACATTTTGCTAATTTTTTCACTTTTAGATTGAAAATCGACTGCAAGGGAATCATCTCCTAAATCTAAGCACAGATTACTAATTTCTTCAAATATTGTGACTGCTTCCTGAAATTGTCCGCTTTCTAGTGCTGTTTGAGCCTTATCCATAAGATTTTCTCTTTCAAGCAAGGGTTTTAATAATGGTGATACTTTTGTATCCATATCTAATAGGTCGGCTATTATTCTTATCATTTTTGGACGATTATCGGGATCAATTGCGACAAAACCATACGTCTTATTGCCCATTAGCCTTTCAATATCTTCAATTCTCATAGCATCTGGTAGGTCTTGTTTATTTCCAATAATCGCAAAACGGGCATATGGAACTGCCTTATTCACCAATTCGATGAAAAAGCGACTTTTTTCTAGATTTTCCAATGTGGAGTCTGTCATTAGGAGGACTGCATCGCTCCCTCTGATGAATTTTTCCCACAGGAAGTTGAATTCATCTTGTCCCGCAAAATCCCAAAGAAAAAAATTCAATTTACCAATTTTAATTGTAGCGACTTCACCTGTTATTGTAGGAATATGTTGCATGGGAATTTCTTCTGATTTTATTAACCTTGTTGTAGTAGTTTTCCCAACTCCTGAAAACCCTACAATTGAAATCTTCGGTTTTAAATTCCTATGGATGTTATCAACAATCGGATCTAAAGCTTCACTGAAAATTTCAAAACATTCATCTTTAAGAGAGTCACCGTAAAAATCAATAAATTCTTTTTTAAACTTCTTTAATTGAGGTTCAATATCCTTAAAATCATCACCTAATCCTGAGACAAAAAGTAATACAAAATTAAGATCCTCGTCGGTTATATATGAAAGTTTAAACTCAAAAAACTCATAAGTACCTGTCTCTCCTGCAAATTTGTCTAGCGCAGCTTTTTTAATTTTCTGATAAACATTTGAAAAAAGCGAGGTCTCTAATCCTTTGGCATAGCTCCTTTGATAAGCTAGATTATCATCGATTATTATATAGACTTGTCGTAGCATTTTGGTTACTTTTTTCTATTAATTTCTTTGTTTTAAATTATGATTTTAAATTCTTCTTTATTTCATCTAATATCTTTATCATATCTTCATTCTCCAAAGTTTCGGAAAATAATATAATATATTTAAAACTAGAGTTTAAATCTCGCATATTTTCTATAACTCTATTAAATATTTTAGGTCCTAAACTCACAGTATCGTTTCTTGGAGTAAAAATCTCTGAGGATGTACTTATGCGATGTACTTCTTCATACAAATAATACAAGATATTTGGATCAAAATCATTTGACATCTCTTGAATAAGAAGGTGATTATCAGGATTAGTTACGATACAGCTCGTTTTTGATGTATCTTCTAGCAGGAATTTGAGAAGATCCTTTAAAGCTGTTGTCTTTTTCTTGAAATCACTGATCGTATTTGATATGGCATTGTAAGTAGTATAAATCAGGTTAGGATGTAGGCTTGTGAAATAGATTGGAAGTTCTTCAACAAGCCCAATCTGTTTTATTATTTGTCGTCTTATAGAAGAAAGAAGACTTCCGATCTTCTTTGAGATAATAAGGTCAATTTTATGGAGAAACAAGATAGTTTTTGCATTGAATTCATGTTTTTTATTAATTTCTGCGATTTTTCTAATATCATCAATTATATCTTGTGAATCTGAAATCCAAGTAGGGTAATCAAAGACGTAAATTATTGCGTTACTGTCCCCGAATGCTAAAATCTGTTTTTGCTCATCTTCAAAGATTTGAGAGAGTGATTGTCCGGGAGCATCTATTAAACTTACTTTAGTATCAAGAAAATTATAGACTGAATAGGTTAATTTAATAGTTGCTTCAAGTGGGAATAATACCAATTCACTTGGATCTTCCCCTTCAAAGATTACCTTTTTAATGGTAGTTTTTCCCATTTCTGGTTTTCCAATTAATGTAATTTTAGTTGCCATATAATTACCTCTCAAAGTTGAGAGCAAAACAATAATAGGAGATAAAACACACCGTATTTATAATCAAATAAAAGAAAATATATTTAAATTTGAGTAATTGGGTTATATATATCTTAAATCTTATGCTCAGCTTTATGGAATAGAATAGATGATTTAAATTTTTGAGGCAATGAGATCAATCAGATCAATCACTTTAATTTTAAATTGGTCTTCTGGTTGGAGTCGGTTATAAGCATCTTTTAAATTACCAATACAAAATGGACATGAAGTTGTTAATATATTTGCTCCCGTCTCAATAGCCTCATAGATTCTCTCCATTGAGATTTTGAGGGCTAATTCTGAAAATTGACTTTTTACTCCACCACCAGCACCACAACACCATGAGTGAGCACGATTTCTTTTCATTTCAATTAGTTCTAAGTTTGGAATTTTTATCAGTAATTCTCGTGGGACTTCATAGAAGTTCATATGGCGCCCAAGATGGCAAGGATCATGAAAAGTAACTTTCAATACCTCACTTTCGTTTGGTTTAAATGGAATTTGATTATTAGCAAGGAGATCATTTAAGATTTCTGTAATATGTTTTACTTCGAACGGTAATTCTTTGCCTAGTATTTCAGGATAGTCCTTTTTTAAGGTTCGATAACACCCAGCACAGGCAGAAAATACAGTTTTCGCACCCATTTGCTCTAGAAGTTCAACATTATGTCTTATTATATCTTCCCCGCACTTACCTATTCGTAATCCAATTGAACCGCAACACC
>Ga0209536_100004560_pt1 | contig 21869 bp, 17 predicted proteins | sample DeeMarSeWOR28_12_FD_187461 | JGI IMG/M metagenome (GOLD analysis project Ga0209536, IMG submission 187461) | Marine sediment microbial communities from White Oak River estuary, North Carolina - WOR-2-8_12 (SPAdes) (version 2) | ecosystem: Environmental > Aquatic > Marine > Intertidal zone >... | reverse complement strand
CTTGATGGCCTCAAGCCTCCTCGAGAAGTCCTTTAGCATATGTCGAAATCCATCAAAACCGGCCATCATAGAAGCCAAAAGGGTTATGCAGCCGGTCGGCATCGATTTTCAGACCCACGATCTTGTGCCTGTGGTGGCGCAACTGGGCCGGCAGCCGCTGGCGATCGAGGTCTTCCGGGGTCAGCGGGTAATTGGCGGCCTTGACGCCAAAATGCAGGGCCATGTAGAGGCAGGTGGGCGTTTTGCCGGTCCGTGAAATGCCCACCAGGATCAGGTCGGCGTTCTCGTAAGTCAGGCTCATGCCGTCATCGTGCGACAGCACATAGTTGGTGGCCTCTATGCGATCCTCGTAGCGCTCCAGGTCGGCCAGCCCATGGGCCCTGCCGACCGAACCTTCGCGGCTCATCCCAAGGGCCCGCTCGATCGTATCCAGGAAATCGGCGAACAGGTCCAGCGTGATTCCCTGGCTGCCGTAGAACACAGCCCGCGTGGCGTCGTCGATGATCGAAATGAAGACGATGGCCGGGGCGCCGTCCCGCCGGGTGGCGTCGTCGATCCGGCTGACCGCCTCGGCGGCTTTCTGCGGCGTGTCGACGAACGGGATGCGCCGCTGCCGCCAGGTGACGCCGGGGAACTGCGTCAGCAGGCTGTGGCCGACTGTTTCCGTGGTGATGGCCGTGCCATCCGAGATGAAGAACACCGAGCGCTGCATGACTTGCCCTTGATAAACTGTCGCCGTTGACCCGTTCAGCCTGGAGGATTTCTGGTGAACCACTATATCGCATGGCTCCACGAACTGGGCATGGATGACCTGCCAGAGGTCGGCGGCAAGAACGCCTCGCTCGGCGAAATGATCAGCCAGCTTTCCGAACTGGGCGTGACGGTGCCGGGCGGATTCGCCACCACCGCGCTGGCTTTCCGCGATTTCCTGGCGCAGTCCGGACTGGGGGAGCGCATCAACGCGCGGCTCGACGCCCTGGATGCCGCCGACCTGTCCGCGCTGGCCGAAGCCGGCGCCGAGATCCGGCGGTGGGTCACGGAGACGCCTTTCCAGCCCGACCTGGAAGAGGCCATCGACTCCGCCTGGCGGGAGCTGTGCGAAATGGCCGGGGCCCAGCCTTCGGTCGCGGTCCGCTCCTCGGCGACGGCCGAAGACCTGCCCGACGCCTCGTTCGCCGGCCAGCAGGAGACCTTCCTCAACGTGGTCGGCCTGTCCGAGGTGAAGGCCAAGATCCTCGACGTGTTCGCCAGCCTCTACAACGACCGGGCCATCTCCTACCGGGTGCACCAGGGTTTCGTCCACGGCGACGTGGCGCTCTCCGCCGGGGTTCAGATCATGGCCCGCTCGGACCTCGGCGCCAGTGGCGTCATGTTCACCCTCGACACCGAATCCGGGTTTCGCGACGTGGTCTTCATCACCGCCTCCTACGGCCTTGGCGAAACCGTCGTGCAGGGGGCGGTCAATCCGGACGAGTTCTACCTGTACAAACCCGCGCTGGCCTCGGGTCACGAGCCGATCCTGCGCCGCAACTGCGGCTCGAAGGCCATCGAAATGGTCTACGGCCACCGAGCCGGCGGCGGCGTGGAGACGCGCGCGGTCGACGAATCGAGGCGCTCGCGCTTCAGCATCTCCGACGACCAGGCCATCGAGCTCGCCCGGCAGGGGCTGATCATCGAAGACCACTATGGCAAGCCCATGGACATCGAATGGGCGCTGGACGGGCAGTCGGGCAAGCTCTACATCGTGCAGGCCCGGCCCGAGACGGTCAAAAGCCGCAGCGGCGGCGTGGTCGAGCGCTACCGGCTGAAGCAGAGCGGCGCCGTGCTCTGCGAGGGACGCAGCATCGGCCAACGGATAGGCTGCGGCCGGGCGCGCCTGATCCAGTCCATCGACCAGATGGACGAGGTCGGGGAAGGCGACGTCCTGGTCACCGACATGACCGACCCGGACTGGGAGCCGATCATGAAGCGCGCGGCCGCCATCGTGACCAACCGCGGTGGGCGCACCTGCCACGCCGCGATCATCGCGCGCGAACTGGGCATCCCTGCCGTGGTGGGCTGTGGCGATGCAACCGCGCGCATCCCGGCCGGCGCCGGGGTGACGGTGTCCTGCGCCGAGGGCGACACGGGCTTCGTCTACGAAGGCGAACTGCCGTTCGAGATCCAGTCGGATGCGTTCGACGAAATGCCCCCTGCCCCACTGAAGATCATGATGAACGTCGGCAATCCCGACCGCGCGTTCGATTTTTGCCAGATACCCAACCACGGCGTGGGGCTGGCCCGGCTGGAATTCATCATCAACCGGATGATCGGGGTGCATCCCAAGGCGCTGCTGGCGTTCGACACGCTGGATGCCGAGACGCGCGCCGACATCGAACGGAAAATGGCGGGTTACGCGGGCCCGGTCGAATTCTACGTGAGCCGCCTGGCCGAAGGCATCAGCACGATCGCTGCGGCTTTCGCCCCTGCCCCGGTCATCGTCCGCCTGTCCGATTTCAAGTCGAACGAATACGCCAACCTCATCGCCGGCCGCCAGTTCGAACCGCACGAGGAAAACCCGATGCTGGGCTTCCGCGGCGCTTCGCGCTTCGTCGCCGGCGAATTCAGGGCGTGTTTCGAACTGGAATGCCGGGCCCTGCGCAAGGTGCGCGAGGACATGGGGCTGGACAACGTCTGGGCCATGGTCCCGTTCGTGCGCACGCCGCGGGAGGGCCGCCAGGTGATCGACGTCATGCGCGAGTTCGGGCTCGAACAGGGCCGGCACGGCCTGCGCGTGATCATGATGTGCGAATTGCCGTCCAACGCGCTGCTGGCCGACCAGTTCCTCGACATCTTCGACGGCTTCTCGATCGGCTCCAACGACCTGACGCAGTTGACGCTCGGCCTGGATCGAGACTCCGGCCTGGTCGCCCACCTGTTCGACGAGCGCGACGAGGCAGTCAAAATGCTGTTGGGCATGGCGATCGAGGCCTGCCGGAAACGCGGCAAGTATGTCGGAATCTGCGGCCAGGGGCCGTCCGACCATCCGGAACTGGCCCGTTGGCTGGTCGACCAGGGCATCGAGAGCATGTCGCTCAACCCCGACACCGTGGTCGATACCTGGCTGATGCTGGCCGGGCGGTAGTCAGTCCGTCTCGAAGACGTCAGTCCGCCCGGCGCGGCCGCCCAACGGACCCATGAACGCCCGGTAGTGACGCAGCTCTTCGATCGATTCGCGGATATCCGCCAGCGCCTCGTGCCTGCTCTGCTTGGTGAACTGCGCCGCTACCTCGGGCGCCCAGCGCGTCGCGAGTTCCTTCAGCGTGCTGACGTCGAGGTTGCGGTAATGAAACCAGCGTTCGAGCTGGGGCATCAGACGCGCCAGGAAGCGGCGGTCCTGGCAAATGCTGTTGCCGCACATGGGCGAGGTCCCGGATTCGGTCCACCCGGCGAGGAACTTCAGCGTCGAGCGCTCGGCCTCGTGCAGGGTCACGTCGCTGGCCAGCACCCGCTGCCACAGGCCGGACGCCGTGTGATGCTCGGTGTTCCAGCTGTCCATGCCGCGCAGCACGGATTCCGGATGGCGAATCGCGTGGACCGGGCCAACCGCCAGTTCGTTCAGATCGGCGTCGGTCACCACGGTCGCGATCTCCAGGATGGAGTCGTTCGAGGGATCCAGGCCGGTCATTTCCAGGTCCAGCCAGATCAGCCGCGTTTGCAGTTCAGGGTCCATGACCGGCAAGGTTACAATAGCGCGGATGATTCGGGAACCATTCCAGCAGGCCTGGCCGGAGACTGACCGTTGAGACAGGACGCGCTCGTGCTCGTTTCCTATGGCGGTCGCGGCCTGGTGCAACTGGCGGATGGCGAGCGCCACGAGTGCAAGTTCATGCGCTCGGTCGGCCGGCCGCTGTGCGGCGACCGGGTGACCGTGGAATGGGCGGACGCCGAATCCACCGTGGCGACGACCATCGCGCCGCGCAGGAACGAGTTCGTGCGCGCGGGCCCGCGCGGGCGGAAGCAGCCGATCGCGGCGAACCTGGATCAGGTATTGATCGTGCTCGCGCCGGAGCCCGAGCCCAGCAGGGACCTGGTCGAGCGGTACCTGGTCGCGGTGCACAGCCTGGGCCTGCGCCCGCTCCTGGTGCTGAACAAGTGCGAACGCCTGGCGGCCGCCGGGCTGGCCGACTACAGCCCCCTGCACCGCATCGACCAGTACCGCGAGCTGGGCTACACGGTGGTGGAAACCTCCTGCAAGGGCCCGCCGGGCATCGCGGCCCTGCCGGCCCTGCTCGCGGAACAGGTGAGCATCCTGGTGGGGCAGTCCGGGGTCGGCAAGTCATCGCTGGTCAACGCGCTGCTGCCCGACCTCGCGCTGCAGACCGGCGACTTGTCGCGCGTTACCGGCAAGGGCACCCACACGACGACCACGACCGTGATGTATTCCCTGCCCTGCGGCGGGCAGCTCATCGATTCGCCCGGCGTCTGGGAGTACGGCCTGTGGGCGATGACACCGCCGGAGCTGGCCGAGGGGTTCGTGGAGTTCCGGGCGTTCAATGCCCGCTGCCGCTTCAACGACTGCCGCCACGCCGGCGAGCCCGGCTGCGCGATCCGGTCTGCTGTCGATGGCGGAAAAATTCGCGCATGGCGCTACGATTCCTACCGCAGGCTGCTCGATCAGGCGGGTTGACGGAAGCCCGGGCCCGGACGCAGCTGAACCAGCCGGACCAGGGATTCCGGCGCAATATGCGGGTTTTGGCTTTGCGTGCTATATTTGCCACTCCAAGGCGAGGAACATGGAGATAGCGACATGACAAGGATGGTTCTGGTGCGGGTACTGGCTGCGGCGCTGGTTGCGCTGATCGGCCTCGTCCCCTGCGGCACCTTGCTGGCCGATGTCCTGCTGATCGAAGAAGTGCGGCAGGCCGATCGGATGGATCTCCCCGGAAACGGAATCGACAAGGCGGACGTCCGGGCCCGCTTCGGACAGCCGGTCACCACCCACGCCGCCGTTGGCGACCCCCCCATCACCCGCTGGGACTATGACGGATGGAGCGTATATTTCGAGTACGATCTCGTCCTCTTCACGGTACTCCACAAGGGTCAGGTCATCGACAAGAACAAAGACTGAAGGTGCCCGGATGAGGTATCCTTGCGCCTTTTCCCCAACAGGCGCAATCGATGTCAGAGGACGCCCTGACCAAAATCCCTAACACAGCCCCCGAGCCCGGTAGCCCGGACGCCGCGGCTCCGCCCGCCGAGCAGCCGATCAGGCGGCTCCAGCGGGACGGTGTCGACTACACGTTGATCGGCACCGCCCACGTTTCGCGCGCCAGCGCCGAGGCGGTGCGGGACCTCGCCGCTTCGGGCGAGTTCGACGCCATCGCCGTCGAACTGTGCCAGGCGCGCTACGACGCGCTGACCGCCGAGCGCAAGTGGACCGACCTCGACCTCTATCGCATCATTCGCGAAGGCAAGGCGGGGCTGGTCATGGCCAACCTCGCCTTGAGCGCCTACCAGCGCCGGATCGCCGAGCAGTTCGGGATCGAGCCCGGGGCTGAAATGCGCGCCGCCGCCGTGGCGGCCAAGGCGCACAATCTGCTGCTGCAACTGGTCGACCGCGACCTCGCGACCACCTTGCGGCGCAGCTACGCCAGCGTACCGTGGTACAAGCGGTTCTACCTGATGACCGGCCTGGCCCTCGGCATGGTGAGCTCCGACGAGATCGACGAGGAAGCGATCGAAAAACTGAAAGAGGGCGACATCCTCGAGTCCACGTTCACCGAATTCGCCGAACAATCGCCCGAGCTGTTCGAAGCGCTGATCGCCGAACGCGACCGCTACATGGCGGCCCGCCTGCGCGAGGACAACGCCGGCCACGCCGGCCGCCGTGTTCTGGTCGTGATTGGGGCCGGCCACATGGAGGGCCTGGCGCGTCACCTGGAGACCGACCTGGCGGACCCGGCCGCGGAGCGGGCGGAACTCGACGCACTGCCGCCCCGGGCCCGCTGGCCGCGGATCATCCCCTGGGCGATCATGATGTTGGTACTGACCGGCTTCATCATCGGCTTTTCGCGCAGTCCTGAGCTGGGCTGGCAACTGGTGTTCATCTGGGTGGCCATCAATGGCGGCCTTGCCGCGCTCGGGACCCTGATCGCGCGGGGCCATCCGCTGACCGTGCTGAGCGCGGTCATCGCCGCTCCCATCACCTCGTTGAACCCGACCATAGCCGCCGGCATGGTGACGGGCGTGGTCGAATCCTGGCTGCGCAAGCCGCGCGTTTCGGACCTGGAGAACCTGCGGTTCGACATCACCACGCTGAAGGGCTGGTTCCGCAATCCCGCGACGCGCATCCTGCTGGTTTTCTTCCTCTCGAACCTGGGTTCGGCCATCGGCACCTGGGTGGCGGGGTTCAGGATTTTCGGCGCGCTGTCCTGACGGCTTGGGCGGGAAGTCATGGAAATAGGCCCCTACCGTTTTGACCAGCCCCTGGCGTTGGCCCCGATGGTCGGCGTCACCGACCGGTTCTTCCGGCGCCTGTGCCGGGATCTCGGCGCGGACTACGTCGTCTCCGAGATGCTGGCGGCCGACCCGGCGCTGCGGGATACGCGGGTTGCCCGGTTGCGCGGCGATTTCCAGGGCGAGGCAAGCCCTGTGGCGGTCCAGATCGCCGGCAGCGATCCCCTGTGGCTCGCCGAAGCGGCTCGCTACAACGTGGCGCGGGGCGCTGAGATCGTCGACATCAACATGGGCTGTCCGGCCAAGAAGGTGTGCAACAAGCTCGCCGGTTCGGCCCTGCTCTCCCGCCCTGATCTGGTTCGTTCGATCCTCGAGTCCGTGGTCGCCGCCGTCGACGTGCCCGTTACCCTCAAGATACGGACCGGGCCCAGCCCGCGGGAACGCAACGGCGTCGAGATCGCCGCAATCGCCGAGCGTGCGGGGATCGCGGCGCTGGCGGTGCACGGCCGCAGCCGTGCCGATCGGTTCAAGGGCCGGGCCGAGTACGACACGATCCGGGACATCTGCCGGGCGGTCGCCATCCCGGTGTTCGCCAACGGGGACATCGATTCGCCCGAAAAGGCCGTGGCGGTGCTGGAATACACCGGGGCCGCCGGCCTGATGATCGGCCGGGCGGCCCAGGGCAATCCCTGGATTTTCAGGGAGGTCAGGCACTACCTGGAATTCGGCGCCGTCCCGGCGCCGCCGGGACCGGAAGAAGTGCTGGACGTCATGGAGCGCCACCTGGCGGAGTTGCACAGGGCCTACGGAGAGGACACCGGGGTTCGGGTCGCCCGCAAGCACATCGGCTGGTACCTGGACGGCCGCGCGGACGCGGCGGAGGTGCGCGGCCGGCTGATGCGAGCGGGGTCGGCGGCGGAACAGTTCGATCTGCTGCGGGCTTATTTCCGGCGGCAGCGGTCGCGCGCCGGTCACTCGCGAGATCCGGGCCGGATGGCCGCCTGATCGCGGGCGCGCGCATGAGCATCGGCCCTTTCCAGGCCAGGTTCGCGGCGGAAGGCACCCGGGACGAGTCCTGGGGCGGGTTGCACGGCAGCTCGCTGGCCGTGGCGATCCAGGCTGCCGCCCTCGCTGAGCCCGGCATCACGCTGGTGGTCACGCGGTCCAGCCACCAGGGTCAGTTGCTGGCCCGGGATCTCGAACTGCTGTCGACCTCGCCGCTGCCGGTTTGGCTGTTTCCCGATCACGAAACCTTGCCTTACGATCCCTTCTCGCCGCACCCGGACATCGTGGCCGACCGGATCAAGACACTGGCTTCGCTCGCTTCCGCGCGGCACGGCATTCTCCTGGCGCCGGTTTCGTCATTGTTGCAGCGCCTGCCGCCGTCGGAATACATTCTGCAGCGCAGTTTCGACCTCGCCGTCGGGCAACGGCTGGAAGTCGAGGCTTTTCGCAGCCGGCTGCACCACGCCGGCTATGAGCCCGCCGAACAGGTGTACCAGTCCGGCCAGTACGCGGTCCGCGGCTCCGTGATCGATGTGTTTCCGGCCGGCAGTGCGGCGCCCTTGCGGCTCGACCTGTTCGACGATGAGATCGACAGCATCCGGCTGTTCGACCCCGAATCGCAGCTCTCGACCGGAAAAATCGAACAGGTTTCCCTGCTCCCCGCGCGCGAATACCCGTGCGACGAAGTTGGGCTGGAAGCGTTTCGGCGCGCGTTCCGCCACCGCTTTGACGTCGATACCCGCCAGGTCACGCTCTACCAGGACCTGCGAGCCGGCGTGCACCCCCAGGGACTCGAGCAGTATCTGCCGCTGTTTCACGAGCGGACTTCGTTCCTGCTCGACTATCTGCGGACGCCGCCGCGCCTGATGATCCAGGACGGGGTTCGGGAGGCGGCGGACGACCTGGACCGCCGGACGCGTGAGCGCTGGGAACAGCGCAGGCACGACGTCGAACGCCCGGTCCTCGATCCCGAAGAGCTGTTTTTCACTCCCGCCGGGATGCGCGAAAGACTGGGCCAACTCGCCACCGTGACGTTGAGCTCCCCCGACGATCGCCGCCGGGGCGCCACCGTATTCGCAACCGAAGCCGCGCCCGACCTGTACATTCACGAACGCGGCCGCGAGGCCGCGGCTACCTTGCTGGGCTTTCTCGAGCGGTTTCCCGGCCGCGTGCTGTTCGCGGCCGACACCGCCGGGCGCCGCGAGGTCCTGCGATCCACGCTGGCCGCGTTCGGCATTACGCCGGGATCCTTCGAGAGCTTTGCCGCGTTCGAAACCGCCGGCGCCCGTCTCGGGCTGGCCGTGCTGCCGGTGGATGAGGGTTTCGTGACGACAGTCGCGGCGGGCGGGGGCCTGGCGCTGATAACTGAATCGCAACTGTTCGGCGGACGTTCGCGGCCCAAGGTCCAGCGGGGCGCGCCGCGCGCCGAGTCCGACCGCGACCCGGAATCCATCATCCGGAACCTGACCGACCTGGCCGCCGGCGCGCCGGTGGTGCACGAGGATCACGGGGTCGGACGCTACGTCGGGCTGGAAACGCTGGAAATCGACGGCCGCCCGGCCGAGTTCCTGATGCTGGAGTACGCCGACAGCGACAAGTTGTACGTGCCGGTGTCGTCGTTGCACCTGGTCAGCCGCTACACCGGCAGCGATCCCGAATCGGCCCCGCTTCACCGCCTCGGCAGCCGCCAGTGGGAGAAAGCGAAGCGCAAGGCAGCCCAGCAGGTGCGCGACGTCGCGGCCGAGTTGCTGGACCTCTACGCCCGGCGCCTGGCGCGGGAAGGGTTCGCGTTCGAACTGGACGAAAGGCTCTGCGCCGAGTTCGCCGCCGGGTTTCCGTACGAGGAAACGCCCGACCAGCAACATGCGATCGACGCGGTGCTCGGTGACCTGGCTTCACCGATGCCCATGGACCGGGTGGTTTGCGGCGACGTTGGTTTCGGCAAGACCGAGGTGGCCTTGCGCGCGGCGTTCGTGGCCGTGCAGGCCGGCCGGCAGGTGGCTTTGCTGGTACCCACCACCTTGCTGGCCCAGCAGCATTTCCTCACGTTCAGCGATCGCCTCGCGGACTGGCCGGTGCGGGTCGAGTTGCTGTCCCGGTTCCGCAGCGGCAGCGAAATGAAAGACGTCCTGCGCCGGCTCGAGCAGGGCGGCGTGGACATCGTCATCGGCACGCACCGGCTGCTCCAGCGGGACATCCGCTTCAAGGACCTCGGCCTGGTCATCATCGACGAGGAGCAGCGCTTCGGCGTTCAGCAGAAGGAGCGCCTGAAACAGCTGCGGGCCGAAGTGGACCTGCTGACCCTCACCGCGACGCCGATTCCGCGCACGCTGAACATGGCCATGTCGGGGATTCGGGATCTCTCCATCATCGCCACCCCGCCGGCGCGACGGATGGCCGTGAAGACCCTGATCACGGAGTGGGACCGGGCGGTGCTGCGCGAGGCCCTGCTGCGGGAACTGCAGCGTGGCGGACAGGTCTTCTTCCTGCACAACGAAGTCCGCTCCATCGAGCGCATCGCGCGGGAGGTCCAGGAACTCGCGCCGCAGGCGCGGTTGGCGGTCGCGCACGGCCAACTGCCGGAACGTGAACTGGAAAAGGTCATGTTCGACTTTTACCGCCAACGCTACAATGTGCTGGTCTGTACGACCATCATCGAAAGCGGGATCGATGTGCCAACTGCGAACACCATCGTCATCAACCGGTCCGATCGCTTCGGCCTGGCGCAATTGCACCAGCTGCGGGGCCGCGTGGGGCGTTCGCACCACCGGGCCTACGCGTACCTGCTGGTGCCCGAGCGGCGCAGCATGACGCCGGACGCGCGCAAGCGGCTGGAGGCCATCGCCGCGCTGGAAGAGCTTGGCGCCGGGTTCACACTCGCCACCCACGACCTCGAAATCCGCGGCGCCGGCGAACTGCTGGGAGTCGAGCAGAGCGGGCAGATCAACCAGGTCGGCTTCAGCCTCTACAGCGACATGCTCGCGCGCGCCGTCGAGGCCCTGAGAAAGGGCGAGGAACCGGACCTGGACGCGCCGCTGCACCGAGGCATCGAGATCGAACTGCATGTCCCAGCGCTCATTCCCGAGACCTACCTGGCCGACGTGCAGGCCCGCCTGACCCTGTACAAGCGCATCGCCAGCGCCAGGACGCCGGCCGCGCTGCGCGAATTGCAGGTGGAGATGATCGATCGATTCGGCCTGCTGCCCGAGGCGACCCGCAACCTGTTCACCATTGCGGAACTGCGGCTGCTGGCTGAACCCGTGGGGGTGACCCGCGTCGATTTCGGACCGCAGGGTGGACGCGTCGAATTCATGGAGCAGGCGCAGGCCGACCCGGCCGCGCTCATCAGGCTGATGCAGACGGAAGGCGGCCGCTACCGAATGGATGGCCCGCGTACCTTGCGCCTGGACGCGGAGCTGGAACAATCCGGGGAGCGGTTCAGGGAGACCCGCCGGTTTTTGGAAACCATACAGACAACTTAATGATATATATCAATGTATTATAAAATATGTTTCACGTTGATTATCCTTTTCGCATCGTGCGCGGCGCAGGCGGATGCCGCGGATAGCCGCTACCGGGTCGAGATTATCGTGCTCACACACCTTGAGCACGATCAGTCCCCCGACGAGGCCGCGGTGCTGGAAGATTTTTCGGAGGCGTTGGATTTCCTGACGCCCCCGCCCGTCGACGAGGCAGCGGCCGCCGAAGTCGACCAGGGCGCTGAGGCCGGGGCGGTGGCGACAGACGCGGAGGCTGCCCAGCCGCCGGAGCCGAATGCCGAAGAGGAGGAGCCGGCCTGCGCCGTGACCCATGTCACGGAGATGGGCCCGGAAATTCGGGAGGCATGGCAGCGGCTGCGGCGCAGCCGGCCGTTCCGTCCTTTGCAGTACCTCAGTTGGGAACAACCGGGCACCCCGCCTTTCCCGGCCCTGCGGTTGCACGATCTCGAGACGGTGTTCACCGAGGATCCGTGGCTGGACCTCCGCGAGCCTGCCGGCGAAGGCGCAGAACCGGCGTTCACGTTTGGCGACACGGCGCCGGAGCCTGCGGTCGACGCAGAGACCGCCAGCGGGCCCCTGCCCTCCCCGATCCTGTATTATCGGCTCGATGGCATGACCCGACTGGTCCGTACGCGCTTCCTGCACCTGGAAGTCAAGGTCGAGATGCGGGAGCCCGTGTTCGATCCCGCGCTGGCGCCAGCGCCGGCGGTGCCGGCCGACGGTCTCCCGGAGCAGGCGCCCCTGCCGCAGCCCACCTCTTTTCTGGTCCACCGGCTGGACCAGCGACGCCAGGTCAAAACCGGTCGCATGGAATATTTCGACGGCCCGGTTCTCGGCGTGTTGGCGTTCATCACCGATATCAGCGACACCCTGGCGGGCGAAAATCCCGACCTGTGACAGGTCGAGGGAAGCAAGACTCCGTGTCTGGGCTGCAGTAAACTAAACCTGCCCTCGACCTGAACCCAAGGGAGTCCACCCACCGTGAATTTTGAGAAAGTCGTCTTCGGATTTTTTATCGTTTTGGCCCTGACCCTGAACTTCGGCTTCTTCGTCGGGGATATCGACAACCCGGACCACCACCACGCGATGGAGTTGGGCGCGGCGCTGGCCGTCAGCCTGATCGCCACCATCATCAAGTTCGGCGACCGGTCGCAGATGGGCGCCGTCCTGCTGGCCACCAGCCTCGTGGCGGACCTGCAGTTGCTGATCGCCGCCTTCGTGTGGGCCTACGCGGCCAACGTCTCCGATTCCGGGGTCACGGGGGAAGTCCTGGCCAGTATCGTTTCCCTGTCCGGCGGCGCACTGTTGGCAAACCTGGTTTCGGTAACGCTTCTGGTGGCGGAAACGATCACGATCCGCCGCTGATGCAAGCCAGCCGATGAACGATATCATCTGGCTCACGATGCGGCGCATGCGCACGCCGCTGATCGTCATGATCCTCGCCTACTCCCTGTCGGTCTTCGGCATAGTGATGATCCCTGCCCATGACGATGCCGGCAACCTGGTACGGGTCGGCTTCCTGGACGCCGCCTATTTCGTCGCTATCATGGCGACGACGATCGGCTTCGGCGAGATTCCGTACCCATTCAGCCACGCGCAGAGGCTATACGCCTTCATCGTCCTGTTTCCGAACGTCATCGCCTGGCTGTACTCGATCGGCACCATCATCAGTCTGCTGGTGGACCCGCAGTTTCGCGCGGTGCTCGCCCGCACCCGCTTCAGCCGCCGCGTCCGCCGGATCAACCGTGACTATTACATCGTCTGCGGATTCGGCCACACCGGCAGGATGATCGTAAGGGGGTTGCTCAGGCGCGGCATCGGCGCCGCGATCCTGGAGCGCGAGCAGGACATCATCCACAGCGTGTCGCTGGACGAAGACCTCTCGCACCTGCCGGCGCTGGCCGGCGATGTCACCGATCGCCGCCTGCTGGACATGGCGGGTCTCGCCACCGGTATTCGCAACTGCATCGGCGTCATCGCGATTACCAACGACGACCATGCCAACCTGACCATCGCGATCACCTCCAAGCTGCTGCGCCCGGACCTGCCGGTGCTGGCGCGGGCGGAAACGCGCCTGGTCGAGGACAACATGGCCTCGTTCGGCACCGACATCACCGTCGATCCCTACACGATTTTCGCGGCCCGATTCCACATGGCGCTGAATTCGCCGGTCAAGTACCTGGTGCACGACTGGCTCATCAGCGTCCCGGGCACGCAGTTGCGGACGGAATTGAATCCGCCCCACGGACGCTGGCTGCTGGCCGGCGCCGGGCGCTTCGGCTCGCGCATGGCCTGCAAGCTGGAGGAGGCGAACCTGCCGTTCACGGTCATCGACGTCCATCCCGACCGGGTGGCGCAGCGTCCCGGCTCGGTGCTGGGCCGCGGTACCGAGGCCCGGACCCTGCGCGAAGCGGGGGTGGATTCCGCCGTGGGCATCATCGCGGGAACGGGTGACGACGTCGACAACCTGTCCATCGTCATGACGGCCCGCGAATTGAATCGTGACCTGTTCGTCGTGGCCCGTCAGGAAAATCCGCAGAACGACGAACTGTTCGATGCGTCCGGCGCGGACCTGGTCGCCCGCCGCAGCCTGATCGTCGCTCGACGCATACTCGCCGTCGCCACGACCCCCCTGCTGCCGGTCTTCATCGATCACCTGTTCGGCCAGGACGAAAGTTTCGCCCAGCGCGTGCGGCATCGTCTGGAGTCGGTGCTGGACGGACGATCCCCGAGCCTGTGGACCCTGAATCTGACCGGCGAATGGGCCAACAGCATCCGCGCCGCGAAAATGGAGAACACGGCCATCCGGCTGAAGCACCTGATGGAGAGCAGCCGTACCCTGGCCGAGGAACATTTGCCCTGCGTCTGCCTGCTGCTCGAACGCGGCTCGCTGCGCACCTTCCTGCCCGGGCACGAAGAGAAGCTGCTGGAGGGTGACCGGCTGCTGTTCGCAGGCCGCGGCATGGCGCGGCACGAGATGCTGTTTTCCTTGCGCGAACCAACCGCCCTGGTCAGCCAGGCCACGGGCCGCCCGCAACCGCGCGGCGCCATCATGCGGTGGCTGATGCGCAAGCGGCTTTCCTGACTCTCGCTTGGTGGTGGAGGGTGCTGTGGGGGCTGTGGGAGCGGCTTTGGCCGCGATTTCTTTTTGAGCAATTCGAGAGAACCCATCGCGGCTAAAGCCGCTCCCACGAAAGCCGCTCCTTCTACAGCGCGGTTACAGGATTTCGAAGCGGTCGGCGTCGGCCTGGAACGGGAAATCGGTGCGGGTGCGGGAGACGGCCGAGAGGTCCAGTTCCACCAGGCGGCATTCTTCGGCGCTGCCGAGATCGGCCAGGCATTGCCCCTGCGGATCGTACACCACGCTGCGGCCCGGATACTCGATGCCGTTGCCGTCCTCGCCCACCCGGTTCAGGCCGATCACGAAGCTCTGGTTTTCGATCGCGCGGGCTTCGAGCAGCGACGACCAGTGCCTGATCCGCTTCGCAGGCCAGTTCGCGACCAGCAGCATCAGGTCGTAATCGCCCCGGTTCCGGCACCAGGCCGGGAAGCGCAGGTCGTAGCAGACCTGCAGGTTGATGCGCCAGCCGAGGTAGTCCAGGTTCACTCGCCTGCCGCCGGCCGTGTAGCGCTGGTTTTCGCCGCCAAACGCAAACAGGTGCCGCTTGTCGTAGTGGCCTACGTCACCGTCAGGGGTTACGAACAGCAAGCGGTTGAAACGCCTGCCGTTCTCGGTGATCACGACGCTTCCTGCAAGGGCGCAGGAGTGCCTCGCGGCCATCTTCTTCATCCAGCTCGCGGTCGGGCCATCCATGCCCTCGTCCGTCGACGCCTCGTCGCCGAGGAAACCCGTGGTGAAGGTCTCCGGAAACACGGCCAGGTCGAACGGGCCGGGGGTTTCGTCCAACAGCGCTTCGAGACGGGCGCGGTTCCGCTCGGGCTGTTTCCAGTCGAGCCGGGCCTGGACGAGCAACGTTTTGAGAAGGGTCATCCTCCGGATTCTAATATCGTTTCGGGCATTGCGCATCAGGCAACGAACAGGAAATCCGATCCTTCGACCCTGCCCAGGGCCTGCATGAAACGGCGAATCTTCCCGCGCGCTCCGACCGCTCCGACCGCTACCAGCATCAGGGTCCTCTCGAGACCTGCGGCATGCTCGATCGGCCACACCGGCAAGTCGCGCTTGCGGCCGCCCACGCGCCGCGGGTGCACGTCCAGGAAACCGCGCACGGAGACCCCTTCGTAGCGCAGAAGATCGTGCATCAGGCGCCCGGTCGGCCCGGCTCCCCATATCACCACCGGGCCCGCTGACCGGAGGCGACCGCCGGCCAGGTAATGGGCCTTGGCCGCCTGAAAACGCGGCACGGCATAGCGCGGGTCGCTGCGCGTCAGGCGGCGCCCATGGTCGCGCCAGCGCAGCAGGATTTCATCCGGTTTGCCCATGCGCATGCCGCGGGCGTCGGCGCGCAGGAACAGGTCATAGTCCTCCGGCCATTCGGGGTTTCGATAGCCTTCCAACAGGGTGAGTGCTTCCCGGCGAAACATGGCCGTCGGATTGGGAATGGGGCTCTCGATGAACAGTTCGCGGCGGATCGTGCCCGGCGACCGACAGGCGTTCAGCCACGCCTGATAACGCCGGTTGCCGCCCGCCGGCTTACCGGCCCTGGCCCCGTCGCCAACGAATATTTCGACACAGCCGCCGCAGATGTCGATTCCCGGCTCTTCCTCCAGGTACCGGGCCTGCCGCTCCAGGCGGTTCGGCAGGGCGATGTCGTCGGCGTCCATGCGCGCCACGAAGCGCCCGCTCGAAGCGGCGAACCCCGCATTAAAGGCATCGCTGACGCCACGCCCGGGACTGCTGAGCACCCGCAGGCGGGGATCTGCCGCCGCCAGGCCCCGCAGCGCCCCGTCCGTGCTGTGGTCGTCGACCACGATCAATTCGAAGTCGCCCAGCGATTGCGCCAGGATGCTGTCGACCGCGGCGCGCAGCCAGGTGCCGCCGTTCCGCACCGGCAGGACGACCGACACGAGCGGCTTCACGGTCCCGGCGCCGGTCAGGCTTCGGGGCGCAGGTAGGGAAACAGCAGAACGTCGCGAATCGAGGGTGAATCCGTGAACAGCATGACCAGGCGATCGATGCCGATGCCCTCCCCGGCCGTCGGGGGCATGCCATACTCCAGCGCGCGGATGTAGTCTGCGTCGTAGTGCATCGCCTCGAGATCGCCGGCGTCCTTGTTGGCCACCTGGGCGCGAAAGCGGTCGGCCTGGTCTTCGGGGTCGTTCAGCTCGGAGAAGCCGTTGGCGATTTCCCGGCCGCAAATGAACAGTTCGAAACGGTCGGTCACTTCCGGGTTTTCGTCGTTGCGCCGCGACAGGGGCGAAACCTCGGTCGGATAGTGGGTAATGAAGGTCGGCTGAACGAGTTTTTCCTCGGCGGTCGCTTCGAACAGTTCGGTCAGCAGCCGGCCCGGACCCCAGTTCCTCTCGGTGTGGATCTGCAGTGCGGCGCAGGCTGAGCGGAGAAAATCCTCGTTCCAGAGATCGGCCTGGCTGAGTTTGGGGTTGTAACGCCGCACCGCGTCCTCGACGCTGAGGCGCTCCCAGGGGCCGCTGAAGTCGAGTTCCTGCCCCTGGTAAGTCAGCTTGCTGCCGCCGCCGGTCATCTCCCGGGTCAACTCCGCCAGCATGGTTTCGGTCAGGTCCATGGCGTCGCGGTAGTCCGCGTATGCCCAGTAGAACTCGAGCATCGTGAACTCGGGGTTGTGGGTCGTCGACACACCTTCGTTGCGGAAATTGCGGTTGATTTCGTAAACGCGCCCGAGCCCGCCCACGATCAGCCGCTTGAGGTACAGTTCGGGCGCGATCCGCAGATACATGTCGAGATCCAGCGCGTTGTGGTGCGTGACGAACGGGCGCGCCGCGGCCCCGCCTGGAATCGGGTGCATCATCGGCGTCTCGACTTCCAGGAATTCGCGGCCCGGGGCTTCCATGAATGCGCGGACAAAACTGATGATCCTCGACCTCGTACGAAAAATACTGCGTGAATCCTCATTCATGATTAGATCAACGTATCGGCGCCGGTAGCGCAGCTCCGTGTCGGTCAGGCCGTGGTATTTCTCGGGCAGCGGCCGCAGCGACTTGGCCAGCAGCCGGAGCTCGCTGACGCGGATCGAAAGCTCGCCCTTCTGCGTGCGAACCACGCGACCGCGGGCGCCGAGGATATCGCCCAGGTCCCAGTGCTTGAAGGCCTGGAACAGCCCATCGGGCAGCAGGTCCCGCTGGATCATCAGCTGGATCGATCCGCTGCGGTCCTGCAAGCGGACGAACGCAATCTTGCCCATGACCCGCTTGGCCATCATGCGGCCGGCAACCGCGAAGACTTCCTCGACCTCCTCGAGGGCGGCTGCGTCCTCCGCGCCGAACCTCGACTGGAGTGCTCCGGCCGTGCTGTCCTTGCGGAAGTCGTTGGGATAGGCTTCGCCGGCTTCCCGCAGCTCGTCGAGCTTGGCCCGCCTTTCGGCGATCAGGCGGTTTTCGTCGGCTTCCGGCGTGCCCTTTTCTTTCACGTCTGTCATTGTCTCAGGCTGCTCTTTGTTCGAATCTCATGGTGTGGCATTGCCCCGTGGGAGCGGCTTTAGCCGCGATTTCCTGTTTTGTCAGGATAGGGAAAAACCCATCGCGGCTAAAGCCGCTCCTACAATCCCTGCTTCAGCGAGGCTTCCACGAACGGATCGAGGTCACCGTCCAGCACACCCTGGGTGTTGCCGATCTCGACTCCGGTCCGCAGGTCCTTGATGCGCGACTGGTCGAGCACGTAAGACCGGATCTGGCTGCCCCAGCCGATATCCGACTTCGAATCCTCGAGCCGCTGGGTCTCCTCGCTGCGTTTCTGCATCTCCAGTTCGTAAAGCTTGGCACGCATCTGTTTCATCGCGTGATCCTTGTTCTTGTGCTGGGACCGGTCATTCTGGCACTGCACGACGATCCCGCTGGGAATGTGCGTGATGCGCACGGCCGAGTCGGTCGTGTTGACGTGCTGGCCGCCGGCGCCGGAAGCGCGGTAGACATCGATCCGCAGATCGGCGGGATTGAGTTCCACCTCGATGTCGTCGTCCACTTCCGGCGACACGAACACCGCCGCGAACGAGGTGTGGCGCCGGTTGCCGGAGTCGAACGGTGATTTGCGCACCAGGCGGTGGACGCCCGTTTCGGTGCGGCACCAGCCGTAGGCGTAGTCGCCGTCGATGTGGATCGTGGCGCTCTTGATGCCGGCCACGTCGCCGTAGGATACCTCGACCAGGTCGGTCTTCCATCCGCGCCGCTCGGCCCAGCGCAGATACATGCGGAGCAGCATCTCCGCCCAGTCCTGGGCCTCGGTGCCCCCGGAGCCGGCCTGGATGTCCAGGAAGCACGGGCTGGGGTCCATGTCGCCGGCGAACATGCGCTGGAATTCGAGCTTCTCGACCCGCTCCTCCATGGATTCGAGATCCGCGCCGACGGCGTCGACCGTCTCGGGATCACCCTCGGAGGCGGCCAGTTCCAGCATCTCCTCCGCTTCGGCAAGCCCTTTCTCAAGGCCGTCCAGCGTACTCACGATGGTTTCCAGCCGGGCGCGCTCGCGCCCCAGTGCCTGCGCGCGTTCCGGATCGTTCCAGATATTCGGGTTTTCGAGTTCGCGGTTTACTTCTTCGAGGCGATCGCGCTTGGCGGCATAGTCAAAGATACCCCCTGAGCGCTCCGCTGCGCTCCTTCAGGTCTTCCAGGAGGTTGGTCTGCTGATTGATTTCCACGAATATTCGCCCCGTCCCGCCAAAGCGCTGCATTCTACACCAGCAGACGGGTTTTCCTAACTTCTCTATACTGTACCCTCATTGCACTCTGTCGTGTCTCTTGTATCCTGTTCACCTTGCCATTCGAGGGAAGCCCAATGACCAAAAAATCCTTAGTCCGAGTCCTGATAATGATTGCCGCGCTGGTTCTGCTGGCCCCGACCGCCGTCACGGCGCAGGATCCACCCCCGCCGCTGGCCGAGATGTGGGTTCTGGTTGCCAAGGCCGACCACGGCGATGAACTGCGGGCGGCCATCAAGAAACACATGGCCTTCCGCAGCGAACAGGGCGATCCGCGCGCCTGGCAGGCCTACACGCCGGTGCTGGGCGACGAACTGAACCGCGTGGCGGTCCGGTTCTGCTGCGTCAAGTGGGCCGACGTCGATGCCTATCGCGAATGGAGCATGAGCGCGGATGCGGTGGGCGAGCACTTCGACGAGCACGTCGCTCCGCACGTACAAACCGCCGAGCACTACTTCGAATCCATGGACTGGTCGAATTCCCACTGGAGCGAGGCCGGTGGGCCGTACCGGCTGTTCGCCGTTACCGAATTCGACATCAAGGCCGGGCACAGCGCCGAATTTACCGCTGCCATGGACAAGATGAGCCAAATCGCGATCGACCAGGGTTGGGCGTCGGACAGGCGCAGCTGGCTGTGGGCATCGCGGATCGGCGGATCGCCGCAGCAGAGCATCGTCATTCCGCACCGCGATTACGCCAGTTTCGAGCAGGCGGAAGACAGCTTTTTCCGCTTCCTGACCGAGAAACTGGGGTCGGAGGAGCAAGCTGCCGCGCTGTTCCATCAGTTCGAGAGTTCAACTTCGGGGTCTGATTTCCAGATCTGGGCGCACCGCGAAGATCTGTCCATGGCGGAAGACGATTGATCGAGATACGCGCTGACTGACCGGGACCGGGGCACCTCGGCCTTCACTGACCGGGACCTTCTGTGGGCCGCCATGGCGCGCCCGGAGGTCAACTGGGACGTCGTTGTCGTTGGTGGCGGAATTACCGGCGCGGGTATCCTGCGCGAGGCCGCGCGGCGCGGTTACCGTTCGCTGCTCGTCGAGCAGAAGGACTTCTGCTGGGGCACGTCGAGCCGTTCGTCCAAGATGGTGCACGGTGGCCTGCGCTACCTGGCGGCCGGAAATCTCCGGCTGACGCACGCTGCCTTGCGCGAGCGCGAGCGGTTGCTCCGCGAAGCGCCCGGCCTGGTCACCCGCCTCCCCTACTATTACCCGCTTTACCTGGGACAGTTTCCGCCGCGCATTGCCGCGGCGGCCCTGTTCTGGCTGTACGACCGCCTGGCCGGCGTCGACGATCATCGCCGTATCGACACGGCCTCTCTGCGGGGGATATTCCCGGGACTGGATCCGTCGGGGCTGAACGGCGCCTACCGTTATTCGGACGCCGTCACCGACGACGCGCGCCTGGTGCTGCGCATTCTGCACGAGGCGGTCGCCGATGGCGCCGCCGTTCGCAACTACAGCCGCGCGACCGAATGGGTGCGCGCCGACGGTCGCGTCACCGGGGTGATCGTGCGGGACAGCGATACCGGGCAGACCCGTGAGCTTCGCGCCAGGGTCGTTATCAACGCCACCGGTGCGTGGGCGGACCGGCTGCAGACCGAGCCCCCGGATGGCCTCAGAATCCGCCCGCAACGCGGCAGCCACCTGCTGCTGGACGCCCGTGCATTCCCGGCGCCGGCGGCGATTTTCCTGCGCCATCCGGACGACGGCCGACGGATATTCGTCTATCCCTGGGAAGGCCGCACCATCATCGGCACCACGGACATCCAGCACGCGGACGACCTGGAATCTGCCGCCAGCATTACCAGCGCCGAACTGGACTACCTGCTGCGGGCGGCCCGGCCGTTATTCTCCGAAAGGCCGCCGGGCCGGGCGGACGTCATCTCGACCTGGTCCGGCGTGCGCCCGATCATCGTCAGCGGGAAGTCCGCCAATCCATCCGGCGCCAGCCGTGAACACAGGGTCTGGTCCGAGCCGGGCCTGGTCAGCTGCAGCGGCGGGAAGCTGACGACCTTTTCCCACATGGCCCGCGACGTAATGGCCCAGGCGTCCGCATTCCTGCCTCCTGCGCCCGCACGGGGCGAAAACCGGATCTTCCGGCAGCTGGGGCTGTCTCCGCAGGAAGTCGGGGTCGCCGATCGCGAGCGCGCCCAATGCCTGTTGGGGCGCTATGGCGCCGCCGCGCCAGGCCTGGTGGCGGATTCGAAACCCGGGGAACTCGATCCGATAGCCGGCAGCACGACCTGCCTGGCCGAGCTGCGCTGGTCGCTGAACTGCGAAACGGTGGTACACCTCGACGATCTGATGCTGCGCCGCAGCCGCCTGGGCGTGCTGCTGCCCGCGGGTGGCGAGGCGGTAATCGGGCGGGTCAAGTCGCTGGCCCAGGAACTGCTGGATTGGGACGACGCGGCCTGGAGCCGGGAACTGCGGCGCTACCGGGACATCATTGCCCGCCACTATTCCCTGCCCGCTGCCGAGGTCTGACCCCGGCTCAGCCGAGCGTTGCGCCTCCGTCCATGACGAGCGAAGCCCCGGTGGTGAAAGCCGCATGCTCGGACACCAGGAACAGCACGCCGGCCACCATGTCCGCGGGCTGGCCGGCCCGGGGGACGGGCAGACGCGAAATCCACTTTTGCACCCCCGGGTCCTCGACCAGGGCTGAGGCGAAGCGCGTTTCGACGACTCCGGGCAGGATCGCGTTGACCCGCACCCCGTGCTGACCGTACTCCTTGGCGAAGGACCGGGTCAGGCTGATCAGGCCGGCCTTGGTCATCGCGTAGACGGCCTGGCCCGCCATCGAAACCAGGGCGACAATGGACGCGACGTTGACAATGCTGCCGCCGCCACCCCGGATCATCAGCGGCACGGCCCGCGACATCATGAAGTAAGGGCCCTTCAGGTTGACATCGACGGTCTTGTCGAAAGCATCGGGCGGGAGTTCGATGGCGGGGCCGTACCAGGGATTGGTCGCGGCGTTGTTGATCAGGATATCGAGACGCCCGAATTCCTGATCGATGGAGTCGAACAGGGCGTCGATTTCATCGAGGCGGCCGGCATGGCAGGCGCGGACC
>Ga0209536_100004559_pt1 | contig 21870 bp, 10 predicted proteins | sample DeeMarSeWOR28_12_FD_187461 | JGI IMG/M metagenome (GOLD analysis project Ga0209536, IMG submission 187461) | Marine sediment microbial communities from White Oak River estuary, North Carolina - WOR-2-8_12 (SPAdes) (version 2) | ecosystem: Environmental > Aquatic > Marine > Intertidal zone >... | reverse complement strand
CGGGGGCAACCTCTGGTTTGGTACCATGACCGGCGGATTGAACGTGTATGATGGTGAACACATTACCTGGTATGGTACCGACCAGGGCCTGAAAGATAACTACGTTCAATCCATTACGGAAGATAATCAGGGCAACATCTGGATAAGTACCGACCAGGGCCTGAATGTGATTACCTACCCGTTTCAGGGAGATTCGGTTCAGATCTATTCATTCGGCTTGCAGGAAGGTCTCAAGGGGATCAACTTCTTCCAGAACAGTGTGCTGCTGGATAGTAAAAACAGGATCTGGTGGGGGAACACAAAGAGTCTTACAGTGTTGGACCTGAATGATTTCGAATTTGAATCAGCACCCCCGGTCATTCACCTCGACCGGGTCGCTGTCAACGGCAGGATCATCAATTACCAGCGGAAGGAGGTGCTGGAAAACCTCGGGGTCTCTTTTGACAGCCTGACCCCCTATTTTAATATACCACTCCACCTGGAACTGCCTTTCAACAGCAACCACCTCACCTTTTTCTTTTCCGGGATCGACTGGTCGGCTCCGCAGGAGGTCAGGTTCTCCTACAGGGTGAGTAGTGTGGACGAAGATTGGAGTTCTCCCAGAAGAGAGCCGTTTGCCGATTACCGGAACCTTCCTTACGGAGCACACACATTTGAATTTCGTGCCATGGGACGATCCGGAAAGTGGAGCGATCCCCTGGCTTACACATTCACCATTCATCCGCCCTGGTGGCAACGCTGGTGGGCCATTGGTTTGTATGCCCTCATGCTGTCGGGACTGCTCTACGGAGTTGTACGTTTGCGTACCGGCAGACTCAAAAACAGGCAGCGCGAGCTGGAATATATGATCCGGGAACGCACCCTGGAAGTCTCCGAAATGAATGAGGAGCTTCGGCAGCAAAACCTGAGCCTGGCCAGTCAGCGAGATGAGATCCAGGACCAGAAGGACCAGATCCAGCAGCAGAAGCAGGCAATGACCGACAGCATCACCTATGCGAGAAGGATCCAAACCGCCACCCTTCCACCCGACGAAGTGGTCAAGTACCTGTTTCCAAAACACTTTATCCTTTTTCGCCCGCTGAATATTGTAAGCGGAGATTTCTACTGGGTTTCCCAGAAAAAAGGCAAAATCATTATTGCAGTTGCAGACTGCACCGGACATGGTGTTCCCGGAGCCTTCATGGGGATGCTTGGCAGAGCACTGATGAATGAAATAGTGAACAACATCAGCACACTGGATCCACACCTGATCCTGAACGAGCTCAGGGATCAGGTCATCACCTCGTTAAGACAGACCGGTGAAACCGATGAAGCCAGGGACGGCATGGACATCTCCCTTTGCGTTCTGGATCCTGAGACATTGCTGCTGCAGTATGCCGGGGCCAACCACCTGCTCTATCTGGTAAGGGAAGGTGAATTAACAGAGATTGAGGGTGACAGGATGCCCATTGGGATCAGTTCGGAAGCTGGAAAATCATTTTCACGGCATCAGGTTCAGCTTGAGAAAGGAGATACCCTCTACCTTTTTTCTGACGGTTATGTGGATCAGATGGGGGGCGACCGGAGAAAGAGGTTTACTACCTCACGGTTTAAAAAACTGCTGCTGGAGATACAGGACCAGATCATGTTTGAACAGAAAAGGATACTGGAACGCTCCCTGGATGAATGGATGACCCATGAAGGGGAAGCCGGGAGTAACTCCGAACAGATTGACGATGTGACCATCCTTGGGATCAAGATCTGAAGAATACCCAGTCCGGTGGAAAACATCCAGGTATGAAAATGAATCATTTAGTTATACTTTATAAACACCTTTAAAACAGATTGCTGCGATGAGAATTGTGATTAAAAAGACCAGAGAAGAGACAGGAAAATGGACGGCTCATTATATCCTCGATAAAATGAGGGCGTTCAATCCGACCCCGGACCGGCCTTTTATACTGGGCCTTCCAACCGGTTCATCCCCCATGCCGGTCTACGAAGAGTGGATCAGACAGTACCGTACCGGAAATTTTTCATTCAAGAATGTGGTCACTTTCAACATGGATGAATATGTGGATCTTCCGGAAGATCACCCTGAAAGTTATCACACCTTCATGTACAAGAACCTGTTCGATCACATCGATATCCCGCGGGAAAACATCAACATACTGGACGGGAACGCAGAGGACCTGGTCCGGGAGTGCAAAAACTACGAGGAAAAAATTGCGTCCTATGGCGGGATTGAGCTTTTCCTGGGAGGGATCGGGCCCGACGGGCACATTGCCTTCAATGAACCCGGTTCCTCACTGGTATCCCGCACCAGGGTAAAGACCCTCTCTTATGATACCATCCTGGCCAATTCCCGCTTTTTCGACAACGACATGTCCAGGGTGCCCACCCATGCACTCACGGTGGGTGTGGGAACCGTCATGGATGCCAGGGAGGTGGTGATCATCATTACCGGCTTCTCCAAGGCACGGGCCGTGCGGGAAGTGGTGGAAGGAAGCGTGAGCCACATGTGGACCGTATCGATGCTGCAGATGCACCAGCACGGGGTGATCGCCCTGGATGAACCGGCCACCATGGAGTTGCAGGTAGAAACAGTGAAATACTTCACGGATATGGAAGAGATCGCCATCACCAGGAAACCGCGCCCCAATCAGTAACCATTCTTATCACTCAACCGATGCGAACATCCTTCATGTTAATTTTTGTCGCCCTGGGAATCCTTTCGCGGGAAAATTCCGCCCGAGCATCAGATCCCACCCCGGAATCCGGGGGAACCGAAATCCAGGATTCCGAATATATACAGTTGTTCAATGGAAAAAACCTGGAAGGATGGTATACATTTCTCCAGAACAGGGGGCGCAACAGCGATCCCAAAAAGGTGTTTTCCGTAACAGACGGCTTGATCCGGATCTCAGGGGAAGAGTGGGGCTGCATCACCACCCTGGACAGCTATGAAAATTACAAACTGGTGGTGGAATTCAGGTGGGGAGAGGTAACCTATCCCCCAAGGAAAGAGAGGGCACGGGACAGCGGAGTTTTGCTCCACTCCCGGGGAGAGGACGGCGGGTCCCAGGGCATCTGGATGCGCTCCATCGAGTGCCAGATCATTGAGGGCGGAACCGGCGACTTCATTGTGGTGGGTGACGGTACCGACCGATTCCAGGTGACCTGTGAGGTGGCTGAAGAAAAACAGGGGGGATCGGTGGTGTTTCAACCGGGAGGCTCCCCTGTTACCATCCGGGAAGGCCGCGTTAACTGGTTTGGGCGTGATCCGGAGTGGAGGGACGTGATTGGTTTCAGGGGAGAACAGGATGTGGAGAAGCCCCGGGGGGAATGGAACAGACTTGAATGTATCGCGGAAGGAGACAAGCTGACCTATATCCTGAATGGTGTGCTGGTCAACAAAGCCGAACAGGTCAGACCCTCCTCGGGCCGCATTCAGATCCAGTCTGAAGGAGCAGAGATCTACTTCAGGAAGATTGACCTGTTACCCCTTTGAGAAGCATCGCAAGTTCCGGTTTTTTACGGCCCGATGCAGTCCACCTGAACGAATAGTTTAATTTTGGTTTTAAAACCCATATACCTATGCAAAAGACCCCTTTTTTTCTGGCCCTTACCTTATGGTTGCCTTTGGCCGGTTCATGCGACAGGATCCAGGACCTGGGCATATTTGAGAGCAACAGCGATATAGGAGGTGTGAGGTATGAAGGATCCGTTCTGTTTGATCCCTCCGACAGTTCTTATACTGTTTCGGGGGGAGGAACCAACATGTGGTTCGACAGCGATCAATTGCACTATGTGTGGAAAGAGGCCTCCGGCGATGTATCCCTTACGGCGGATATTGAGTGGGTGGGCGACGGGGTGGATCCACACCGGAAGGCCTGCCTGATCATCAGGCAGGACCTGGACACTGCCGGTGTATATGCCGATGCAGCGTTGCATGGCGACGGGCTTGCCTCCCTTCAGTACAGGGAAGAAAGCGGAGGAGTGACACGGGAGGTGCAGTCCAATATTTCAGCTCCCGAAAGGATCAGGATAGAGAAGGTGGGTTCATATATTTCCATGTATGTGGCCGGAAATGGGGAACCGCTGGTCCCTTCGGGTGGTAGTTTTAAGCTCGATTTTGAGGAACCTTTCTACATCGGCCTGGGAGTATCTGCCCACAACAATGACACCATCGAGACAGCCATCTTCTCCAATGTGAAGATTGAACAGGTTCCTTCCAGACCCGATTCGCTGAAAAGCATCGAGAGCACCCTGGAGACCATCGCCATCGCTTCTTTTGACCGCAGGGTGGTGTATCACACCCGGAGCCACATTGAGGCTCCCAACTGGACACCCGACGGAATGTGGCTGATATACAACAGCGGGGGATTGTTGTACAGGATACCACCGGCAGGCGGGAACCCGGAACATATCCCCACAGGTTTTGCCAGCAGGATCAACAATGACCATGGGGTTTCACCCGACGGAGAATGGCTGGTGATCAGCGATGGGACCGAAACCGGAAGGTCATTGATCTATTCACTTCCCATCGCGGGAGGAGAGCCCAGGCGGATCACCCAACTTGCTCCCTCCTACTGGCACGGATGGTCTCCAGACGGGAAGACCCTGGCATACTGTGCGGAGCGCAACGGGAACTATGACGTGTATACTATTCCATTCCGGGGCGGGTCCGAAAGGCGGCTCACCACTGCTGAGGGCCTGGACGACGGGCCCGAATATTCACCTGACGGAATATACATTTATTTCAATTCTGAAAGGACCGGAACCATGCAGGTATGGAGAATGAGGGCTGATGGCAGCGACGAGGAACAAATCACCACCGATGTGTACAATGATTGGTTCCCGCATCCCTCCCCGGACGGGAAGTGGATCGTCTATGTGACTTTTGGTACTGATGTTCCTCCGGGATCACACCCGCCAAACAAAGATGTCATCCTGCGAATCATGGACCTGGAAACCAGGGAAGTGAGGGTCATGGCCAGGCTTTTCGGCGGGCAGGGAACCATCAATGTTCCTTCCTGGTCCCCTGACAGCGAGCATGTGGCTTTTGTGAGTTACCGCCTGAACTGAAAGAGAAGCTTTAACCAAATCCTGGTATGAAATTGTATGTTTGGATGATCCTTATCGCTGCGGTGAGCCAGATGACGGGGTGCACGATGGGGAATGCAGCAAGACCCACGGAAACCTTTCAGCTCATGCGGCCTGCCGACGGCGCAAAGCTGGCAGAGAATGCCCCTGTTTTCAGCTGGCAAGATGCGGATTGTGATGGTTATGTGATCTGGATCGACGGAATCAGAATGGATACCGTTCCCGCTTCCCGAAACTGGTACATTCCGTTCCCGATGTCGTACGGTAAGCACCACTGGTACGTTGAGGCCATCCAAGGTGAGAGCCTGGCCCGGAGCAACAGTGCCGGTTTTGTCATAGCGGATAAACCCCTATCCAGGTTACCCGAGAATGCGCTCCTGCTACGGGAAAACTGGAACGTAGCTTCTTCCCTGCTGGTGGGGGATGAAGGAGCCGAGATTTCAGGTCAGGGTGAAGTGGAGGGGCCATGGAAAAAGAGCAGTGTACCGGCCACCGTATTGAGTGTACTGGTCCGGAACGGATGCTACCCCAATCCCTACATTGGGCTGAACAACATGCGGATCCCCGATTGCAGCGATGCATTCAACCAGGAACACGGCCTGTTGGTATACAGTCACATTCCCGGAAAAAATCCGTGGAAAGCACCCTACTGGTTCAGAAAGGAATTCACACTTCCTGATCATTTTGAAGGCAGGCAGGTCTGGCTGACACTGGGAGAGATCAATTACAGGGCGGAAGTATGGCTCAATGGGGTACTGCTTGCGGACACCTCCCGGATCATCGGTATGGAAAGGCAGTTCAGGTTGAATATTACACACCGGGTGGACTGCTCAGGGGAGAACACCCTCGCCATCGCCATCTATCCACCGGATCATCCCGGAGTTCCTGCTCCCCCACCCCTTACTCCCCTGGCCGATCCAGGCACCAATATGGCAGACGGTATGATCAGCAGGGATTACACCAAATGGGATGTCCTGGGATGGGACTGGATCCCGGCAGTACGGGACAGGGATATGGGTATCACGGAAGATGTCTTTGTCCATGCTTCGGATGAAATCGAAATTGACAACCTTTATATTACGACCGACCTGCCGCTCCCTGATACATCAACGGCCAGTGTGACCATCTCCGCAGACCTGATCAACCATTCGGAGGAAGTGCAAAAGGGAACCATAAAAGGCACCATCACCAGGGATGGTCTCGCCATAGAGATGGAACAGACATTTGTGGTGGAACCGGGTGATACGGTTTCCTACATCTGGGATAAGGAGGTGATGCCACAGCTCCTTCTGAAGAATCCGCGGTTGTGGTGGCCCAACGGATATGGCACACCCGAATTATACCGGTTCAGCCTGACAGCACAAACCGAAACCGGGGACCGGGCAAGCCAGGAACAGAATTTCGGGATCAGAGAGGTCGGGACATACCTTGGTCCAAAAGAACGGGTGTATCAGATCAACGGAAGGGATATCTATTGCAAAGGCGGGAACTGGGTACTGGATATGACGCTAAACTGGACAGCGAGCCGGTATGAACAGGAGATATTGCTTACCAGGAACGCCAATCTGAACATGCTGAGGATCTGGGGCCCCACCGGTGCCCCACCGGAGGTCTTCTACGAAGCGGCGGACAGGCACGGGATCATGCTCTGGCAGGACTTCCTGAACGACTACTGGGGAACCTTCAGAAACACGCCCGGGTACCGGCCAAAGGAGTCATTGTTCGAACAGGCAACCATCAGCATCACAAAAAAATACAGAAACCATCCATCCCTGGTCATCTGGAGCAGCGGCAACGAAGGTCCCAATCCAAGGGAAGAGCTGATTGTCAGCAGGATATTACCTGCACACGATGGAAGGGATTCCAAACATTACCTTAAAATTTCCAATGGTGACGGACTGCATGGAGGAGGCCCCTACCATACCATCGAACCGGAGGCGTATTTCAGCGATCCGAAACTGAACGGTTTCAGCAGTGAGATCGGTCCGAGCGGGGTCCCCGCAGCAGAAAGTGTGCTCAAATTCATGCCTGATCTGGGAAACAGCTGGATGCCCGGCAGGTTCCCCCTCGACGGGGTATGGGCCTACCACGATGCCAATGACTGGCCCGGAAGGGACCTGCGTAAATTCTCCTCCTACGATAACATCATCAGGAGCTTTTTCGGGGCAACAGATTCATCGTCTGTTGAAGATGCGATCGCTTACCTGGATATATGCCAGCTCCTGAATTACGATGTCTACAGGGCCAGCATGGATGCCATTAGCAGCCAGTTGTGGGACAATGCCAGCGGGATCCTGTTGTGGAAATCCAATGCTGCCTGGCCCAGCATGACCTGGCAGATTTACGACTGGTACCTGCAGGCACATGCCGGATATTACGGTGTAAAGAAGGCCTCGGCCCCTGTTACGCTATTCTATAACCGGAAGACAAAGCGGGTGGAGGTCCTGAATGCCACTTACCAGTCCCTTCCTGAAGTCACGGTAGAAGGGATATTGTATGACCGGGAGATGAATGAGTTGTGGGGCACCGGGGAGGTCATTGACCTGAATGAAAATGCGCTTCTTACCATGGAAGATCAAATACCGGTGGATAAGGCACTCTGTTTTCTGAAATTGAAATTGACCAGCCGGGACGGCACCGTTCTGGCTGATAATTTTTACTGGCTTCATGCGGACAATGACTTCAGATCGTTGAAATCCCTGGATCCTCCCGGGCTCTTCGTTACGTCATTGAACTCAATAGAAGGTGAAAACAGAGCGTACAGTTTTGTGATCACCAACCGGGGCGAAGGATTGGCAATGATGATCCGGTTCCGGCTCACCGACCCGGGGACGGGTCTGGAAATATTGCCCACCTACTGGTCAGATAATTTCATTTCACTGTTGCCCGGCGAAGAGAGGAAGCTGGAATTCTCTACCGAAAATCAAAATCTTCCGGAAAATTTGCATCTGGAATACAAATCTTATAATATGGATGGTCCCGAATCAATACCTTTGGGATCGCTTCAATGATGTTTCATAAAACTGACAAACCAAATGAAAACAAAACTGCTGATCGTGGCCCTGGCTGTGACACTTAGTCATGTGATGGCACAACATCACATTATACCGGTTCCTGTACAATATGAGGAGCTGGATGAGGTTTTCGAACTCAACAAAGAGGGCGTGATTGATATCATGTACAATCAACCATCCCTTCAACTGTATGCGAAAAATTTGAAAGCGCTTTTTTCGAAAGCCGGGGAAACGGTCACGGTTCAGCAGGGTGAAACCCGAAAGCCCGGAAACAGGCTGATTAAGCTCACCCTGAATGCCCAACCCGACCGGGAACTTGGGAAGGAGGGGTATACCATGGAGGTTACCGGGGAATCGGTTCTGATCGAAGCGAATGATCCGGCGGGTATATTCAACGGCATACAGACCTTGCGACAGCTGCTCCCGCCAGATATGGAGATTCAAGTGGCTGCACGCCAGGATCCTGTTGTGATCAGGGGGTGCTCCATCAGGGACTACCCCAGGTTCAGCTGGCGGGGAATCATGCTGGATGTGAGCCGCCACTTTTTTACCGTAGAGGAGGTGAAGGCATTCATCGATCAGATGGCCCGTTATAAATACAATGTGTTTCACTGGCACCTCACAGATGATGAAGGATGGCGCATCGAGATCAAGTCGCTTCCCAAACTGACAGAGGTGGGTGCCTGGCGGGTGGAGCGTTACGGACGGTTCGGTGATGGAAGGCCCTACCCGGAAGAGGGTGAGAAGGCTACTTATGGAGGATTTTACACCCAGGACCAGATCCGGGATGTGGTCAATCATGCGGCAGAAAGAAACATTACCATCGTTCCTGAGATCGACTTTCCCGGGCACAGCATGGCCGCCCTGGCGGCTTATCCGGAACTTTCCACCAGAAAGGAGGAGAAATTTGTCAATCCGGGTTCCACTTTCGCAGAATGGTACGGCGGCGGTAAGTTCAAAATGTTGATTGAAAACACGCTGAATCCTGCCGATGAAAAGGTGTATGAGTTTGTTGACAAGGTATTTACAGAAGTAGCCGCCCTGTTCCCCGGAACGTTTATTCATATGGGCGGGGACGAATGCTACCACGGCTACTGGGAAGAGGATCCGGGAGTGCAGAAGTTTATGAAAAAGCAGGGACTCAAGGACAGCGGTGAACTGCAGAGCTATTTTGTAAAAAGGGTCGAGGAAATTATCAGCAGCAAGGGAAAACGGATGATCGGCTGGGACGAGATCATGGAGGGCGGCCTGGCTGAAGGGGCAGCGGTCATGAGCTGGCGCGGAATGGAGCACGGAATCGAGGCCGCTCATATGGGGCACGATGCGGTGATGACACCCACAAGCTACTGTTACCTGGATTACACCCAGGGGGATCACTCTGTGGAGAATCCCATCTATTCAGATCTCAGCCTGGAGAGGACCTACAGTTTTGAACCACTTCCCGAGGGGGTGGATCCCCGGTACATCCTCGGAGGACAGGGCAACCTCTGGACAGAGGTCATCCCCAACCTCCCCTATGCATTTTACATGACCTACCCCCGGGCCTTTGCGCTATCAGAAGTATTTTGGAGCCCCAAGGAGCTCAGGGACTGGAACGATTTCATTGCCCGTACGGAGGCGCACTTCGAAAGATTTGAGGCGGAACGCACCAACATATCCAGAGCAGTATACGATCCGGTGGTACAGCTATCAAGAGATGGGGACAAACTGATCTGTGAACTGAGGAATACTGTACCCGGTACGGAAATCTACTATACTGTCGACAACACCTATCCCGTACAGTACGGAACCAGATACAATGGGCCTTTTGAGGTTCCAAAGGGAAACCTGAGCCTACGGACCCAAACCTTCAGGAATGGCAAACCGCTGGGGCGTGAACTGATGATCGCCAGAAGCGAATTGGAGAGAAGGGTGAGGTAGACGGGAAGTCAGCCTACGTTCACTGTCCTGTCCTTTCGGCAATGGGTGATAAACGGATCACCCTGTCGGGCCTGTTCACCACCACGTAGACGTGGCCCTCGGGATCGATTCCCACATCCCTGACCCTTCCGTAATTCTTCAGGATCACCTCCTGGTGCATCACCCGTTCCCCTTCGATATTGAGCAGGCGGACATCCTCATATTTCAGGGCGCCAACCAGCAACCTGTTTTTCCAAAGGGGGAACGCCTCGCCCCGGTAAAATTCAATGCCGCATACCGCAGTAGAGGGTTTCCAATAGAGGTTGGGCTGTGCGTATCCTTCCTTTCGGGTATACTCAGTAATGGTGCTTCCGTTGTAATTGCGACCGTAGGTGATCACGGGCCAACCATAATTGACCCCCTTCCTGATCAGGTTGAGCTCATCTCCGCCCAAAGGCCCATGTTCTGCGGCCCAGACCTCATCCGTTTCCGGGTGAACCGAGATCCCCTGGGGATTCCGGTTGCCCAGTGTATAAAGGGTAGGCAATCCCTCTGCCCGGAAGGGATTGTCCCCGGGAATGGATCCGTCCGGCCAGATCCGGTGGATCTTACCATTGGGGCGGGTGGGATCCTGGGCCTGGTCCTGCGCCCCCCGATCCCCGATACTGAAGTAGAGGTACCCCTTCTGATCAAATACGATCCGGTTCCCGTAATGGTGCCTGGTGGTCCTGTAAGTCTCATGGGGAGCCTCATAGATCAATTTTTCATCCACCCATTGCATCTCCCTGATCCTGCCCCGGACGAGCCGGGTCATGGCAGGGGGCCGTTCCTCTCCGGGACGCGCTGCTATCTGATGGCTGTAAGAGAGGTAGATCCACCTGTTCTCTTCATAACCCGGGTCGATATTCACGTCCATTAACCCCCCCTGTCCCTCATGAAGTACTTCAGGTGTTCCGGCGACAGGTTCCTGAATCAGGTTCCCTTTCACGACCATTCTGAGTGTTCCGGGTCTTTCTGTGATCAGCGCAGTATCTTTGTTCAGAAAAACGATGGCCCAGGGGATATCCAGGTTATCCACCCATATCTCTGTTTGCATGGTATAGTCGATGCTTTCCAGTACCGGCGGGGGATCCGGCTTCACCACGCCCGCTTCGGCCTGTGCTTCATAGAGATAATCCACCAGTAATCCAATCTCCTGGTCGTCCAGGGTATTTTCGTATGAAGGCATCCCCAGGTGAGGGATCCCGAATTTGATGTTTCGGCTCACATAACCCCTTCCGTCCCCGAATTGCCAGACCCCGTCAAGAAGGCTCTGTGCATTTCCACCCCTCAGGTCCATGCCATGGCAGGTGGCGCAATACTGGTTATAGAGCTCCATAGCCCGGTTCTCCTGCCTGTTTGCTTTTCTCTCATTCACTTCCGCCGAGGCTGAAGAACAACCCGTATGTAAAAGAGCGATTGAAAGATATACCAGGACAGCCGGAATAATAACCTTATAGTTGGTCTTCATGATGCTGTTTTTTTTCCAAGTAAAGGAATTTGGATCATTTATACAATATTCGCACCTTTCAGCCTGATGAGATCCAGACTCATATGTGTGGCGTTCCTGTGGGTTCCATTGCTTGCAATGGGCCGCCCATACCAGGATCCGGGACCGGATACACTGGTTGCATCTGACACCATTGTGCTCGAAGATGTTTCCATTTCGGTGCTGCCTTTCCGGGAAACTTACAGTGAAGCCACCGGAGGACTTTATGTGCTGGATGCCGGGGAAGCCGGTCTGGGTCAGAAGATCACCATGTCGGAATTGATCAATCTCGCACCGGGCATACATATGGCCGAAGGAACATACACCACGAGCCGCCTGGTAATACGGGGTGTGGGTTCCAGAACACCATACAGCTCCAACCGTATCAGGGCCTACCTGGATGATATTCCACTCACCACAGGGGATGGAACCAGTACCGTGGAGGATCTGGATCCCCTTTCAATCGGAAGGATGGAAATCGTCAAGGGCCCCTCATCAGCGCTCTATGGATCGGGGCTGGGTGGGGTGGTCAGACTCAACTCACCCTATCCTTCTGCGGATGACTTTCGGTTCTCCTTTTCCGGGGAGATGGGATCCTTTCGGACAGGTAAATTAGCGGCGCAGGCAAGCTTTAAGAACGAGCGATTTGCTGTCAATGGAGGCCTCTCCCGCTCCTTCTCGGATGGATACCGTGAAAACAGCAGGTATGCGCGAAACAACCTGTTTTTAAGTGGCCGGTATTTCGGAAGGAGGAACACCCTCAGCCTGACCCTTTCACTGGTAGATCTGTATGCACGGATCCCCAGTTCCCTGAATGAAACCGATTTTGAAGACCAGCCATGGAAAGCTGCTGAAAACTGGAAAGCCGTACAGGGATATGAAGAATATTTAAAATTCCTGGGGGGAGTGAAGCTGGAGACAGAGCTGGGGAGCAAATTCACCAATCACCTGGTGCTCTTCTCCTCGTTCTCCGATCCCTATGAATCCCGACCTTTCAATATCCTTGATGACCAGGCTGTCAGCACAGGTTTCAGGGAATATCTCCAGTTCAGCCTGCAGAAGATCAAGCTCATCGCCGGTATGGAGTTCTTTCATGAATGGTACAGGTGGCAGATCTTTGAGACCCTGGAGGGATCCAGGGGAGATCTGCAAACCGAATACCGGGAAACCCGAAAATATGTCAACGGATTTGCGCTGCTTCAATGGAGACCTACCCCGAAGATCGTGCTGGATGGCGGCATCAACCTGAACATGCTACGATACGGACTTGAAACCGTATTCAGGACCGATTCCACAGATCAATCGGGCAATTACAGGTATGATCCGGTCCTCTCCCCCAGGATAGGCGTCAGCTACCGCTACCATTCGCTCCACTCCCTTTATGCCAGCGCCGGTCACGGTTTCTCGGCACCTTCGCTGGAAGAGACCCTTCTTCCGGAAGGAGAGATCAACACTGAACTGAAACCGGAGACCGGATGGAACCTGGAATTGGGAAGCAGGGGATCCATGCTGGGCAACAAACTGGAATACGACCTTACCTTCTATGCTGTATTCCTGGATAACCTCCTTGTCACGGAGCGGATCACAGAGGAGATCTTTACAGGAGCCAACGCGGGCAGTGCCCGCAATGCGGGGGTAGAATTCAGGGCGCAGTACCGGCTCCACCCGGTGGACGGAACCCATCCGGGGAACGCCAGTGTTAGCCTGGGGTATGCCCTCTCAAACAACATCTTTACTTCGTTCATTGACGACGATGCGGATTATACGGGGAACGCACTGCCGGGGATCCCGGCACACCGTCTCAATGCACTGTTATGGGGGAAGATCCGGACGGTCCAGCTGCAGGTGCATTATCAGTTCACCGGCAGCCAGTGGATGGATGATTCCAACCTCAACCAATATGGGGCATACCATTTGCTTCATCTGCGGCTGACCTGGGGAGTGGATTTCAATTCCCTGCCTTTTGGGCTGGATCTGTTTGGCGGAGTGAGAAATGTGCTCGATACACACTACGCCTCCATGATCCTGGTGAATGCCCCATCCTTCGGAGGAAACCTGCCAAGGTATTACTATCCGGGTCTGCCCAGGCACTATTTTCTGGGAATCAGATTCAATTTCACCGGAAACCGTTCTACGTGATCACCAGGTTATCCTTTTTTTCTATGGCCTTGCGAATGTATGGCACCACGGAATCGTTTCTCCTGTCACTGGTCCCGTCATAGGTAAGCGTTACCACCGGCACCCCGGTCTCCTCCCTGATACGACGCGTCATGGCTTCAGTGATCAGTGCAGGACAGCAGAATGATGGATTGGTCTGGACAAAGAGGGCCACCTCGGGATAGTTTTCAATGATATAGAATATCTTCAGAATATTGTCGTACGATTCCCCTGAATGCAACGGATGCATGTTAAACTTCTCCAGGTGTTTCTCCAGCCTCTTTGGCCTGATCACCGGGGCGGGGCCGAGGAATCTGCTGAAAGGCTTATAGTGCCTGTCATCCATAAATTTCAGCACATTAAGCAGGATGCGGTTCAGGCTGGTTTCTACGTGCTCGCCCCGCTGGCTGGCCCGGCGGAAAATATTTTCGATAATGATCTTTGTATAGTCGTGGTAGGGGGTGACCAGCACCTCTCCGCCGGCCTTTTCGATGTCACTGATCAGGTCCTGGTTCATGATATCATTATCCCGTACGTAGAGGTCCCCGAATATGGCCACCAGGGGTTTGCGGTAACTCCTGTCATAATCTATGGTTTCGACCAGGGCGAGCCCCTCCCGGATGGCAACATCAATGGATTGATCACCTGCCAGGGCCTTCAGCAGTATCCGGTGTACCTCTTCAAATACCTCATCGGTGCGGCCCGGTATCTTTTCATAGGGCCGGATGCGGCATGCCGTTTTTCTGAACAATCCTCCAAGCATGTAAGCAAAATAGGCGTAATAGGTGACCCCCACCGACATCTCCCTGTGGCTGATCTCCCCGGAATAGACCGAAGCCTTCTCCATTCCGTTCCCGTAGTTCTCCAGGATCCGCTTGATATAGAAGGGATACTGCCTGAGGTTGCACGCCATCTTTCCCTCCATCATCCAGAGCATGGTCCTGGATGGATCGAGCCGGTTTCTTTCAATATAGTCGATAAAATCCTGGGCAATGATATTGATGGGAAGGCACTGGCCCGTATTGTGTACCATACTTTTCCTGATCCCCAGCTCACTGGTCTCCAGCATTCTGGCATCCACCCCTGAACGCCTCAGATTGGCAGCAATCAGTGGGCCTACGAATGGATCCCAGTTGGGCAACAGCAAGGTTTTACCATCCAGCTCCGTATCGACCCTCGGAAGGATGGAGCCGAGGTCCGGATCCGGAATGGCTGCCGTTTGCCGGGCATGATTCCTGAATGACCTCAGGGCAGCTTCAATTCTGGTCTCATAACCCACGTTGGAATCGTGCTCATCAATCTGGATAATCAGGTATGGCTTCCCATAGAGGTGCATCAGTTGCTTGAAATATTCAATAATGAATGAATCTGGTGCACATTTGAAAGCGGTTATCAATACCGGATAGTGGTTCCTGGTCCTTCCTGTCTGATCGGCCGCCCTGAGGATATCTGCAGCGAAATGCCACGGGATCTTTCTGAGCAACAGGTTCAATGCTTCATCCCTTTCCGTATCGACAGGGAGCATGTCCTGGTACCAGGCGGTGACCTCCATCCCAGTGAAAATATCGGGGATCCCTTTGTTCAGGGTCTCGGACAGGACCACATAGGGTCTTCCCAGCAGCACCACGGACACTTCTTCCTGATCGTGTTTCCAGTGCTCGTAGAGGCTTCTCAACTGAACCCTGATCTGGTCCGCATAATCTGCAGCGTGCTTCAGGGCGCTGGATACATCAGTCAGTTTCAGATCTCTGAATCCGGATCCCACAAGGGCTTTATGCAGCTCCCTGCTGTTATGTTCGCCATTCTTATGAAAATTGAGCATGGGACTGATGAGCTTGCTTCTGACCTCCTCGCTCTCCTGGAATGCAAGAGATGCGCTGAATTGTGTGTAGTAGCAGAAGTTTTCTTCGCTGTTTTTTGGTTTGGTCCTCGATTCGAGATATACCGGCATAAAAACAAATTCACATTCCCGGGAGAGGTAAGAAACATGCCCGTACATGGAATCGATGGGAGCACAGAATTCCGCTCCGGCAATCTTTTTTCCAGTCTTCAGGGAATCGGCATAACTCTCACTTGAACGACAGGGAATGGAGAGCTCACGGAAGAACCTGGACCAGAATGGCATATCATCCAGCATATGCAACGTGGCCGGAATCCCCACCACAGATTTGTGATCCGTCTTAGTCGCCGGATTTTTGACACGATCGAGGATGACTTTCCTGCGGGCAGTAAGCAATTCAAATCCTGCATGTCCCTTCCGCACAAACTTTCTGGTATCGTAATCCCTTCCACACAGAAACCCGTAGGCCTGTTTATCCCCATTAACACTGGCCACACTGATGGTGCAGCGATTCCTGCACAACTCGCAAACCTCTGTCTCCACAGGTATTTTCTTTCTAAAGAGATCGAGTCCCCTGAAACTGGTCTCCTTTGGCTTTTCCTCACCCAGGATCAATGCTGTGCCAAGTGCACCGGTGAGATGGCACAGCGATGAGACGTAGATGCTTTTCTGCAGACGCTGTTCAAATGCAGCCACCAGTGCCCTGTTTTTGGCAGTGGCTCCCTGGAAGCAGATGTGTTCACCAATGTGGGATTCACTGGCAACTTTTTTCAGGTAGTTCTCCCGCACAGAGTGAATCACCGTGGCCAGGACCTCCTCCACCGAATATCCCCTGCTCAGGAGCTGATTAATATCACGTTCCATAAACACAGTGCACCGATCACTGGCCAGGGGAGCAGGCCGGTTCATCGCCAGTTTCTCGAATGCATGCAGCTCCACACCCAATCTGCCGGCCAACTCTTCTATAAAACTTCCGGTACCTGCAGCACAAACAGTATTCATATGTGAAAATGTAACCACCCCATCTTTCATCTGGGTGAACTTGGCATCCTGACCACCGATTTCAATGATGGTATCGGTTTCAGGGCGGAGTGTGTAAGCAGCCCGGGCATGGGCTGTAATTTCATCCACATCCAGGTCAGCCCCGACAATGGTTCCTATAAACTTCCTTCCCGAACCGGTGGTTCCGCATGATAGGATGCTGAGCGTTACATCCAAACGTGCAGCCAGCTGATCCATCGCTTCAAACAATGCCTGAACTGCATTCAATGGCTGGCCCGATGTGTAGGTATAAAAACCGGCCAATGCTTCTCCCGCCGAATCGGTAAGTACTGCTTTCGTGCTGGTGGAACCCACATCTATGCCCAAGTAACATGAAACGGATCCCAACTTCAGATCTGAATATAGGTCCACCTGCACCTCTGCAGGATGGTCAGCGCAGGACGGTGTGAAGAGGTAATGCCCGGATATGGATTCCTCACCTGAAGCGTGAGAAGAGGAAACAAGCGGTTCGTAGAAATAGGTCAGTTTTTCTGCAGGCGCCAGTACCTGGTCCAGCGCGGTCTCGGATCCGGCATCTTTCTTTCCATCCTCCTCCAGCAGCAGGGTTGCCGCCCCCAATGCTGGCAACAAATGAGACAGGGGATGAACAGTGATCTCCTTTCCAACAAGGCGTTGGAGATGACTGACCACGGAAAGGTTCCTGGAAACACCCCCGGTCATTACCAGGGGTACCTCCGGAATGGTTTTATTGAACAGTGTGTCGGCAATGTTATCGGCCAGTCCCCTGCACAGGCTGTCGCATATGGCCTCCAGGCCGAAACCTTTCTGTTGTGCATGGATCAGGTCTGTTTTTGCGAAAACCGAACACCTGGCCGCAATATCGGGAACCGGAGACCCGTTTTGCAGGGCCATTTCGGAAAGATGAGCTGTGTCTTTCAGTTGAAGTCTCAAGGCCTGCTGATCCAGAAAACTGCCGGTACCCGCAGCACAGGACGAGCTGTGACTGGTTTGAAGGTACTTCCCGTCATGGTCGAGCTCAATGAGGAAGAACCTTTCGGCACCCACGTGAAGGATGGACCTGGGATGCAAATCCAATGCGGACACTGCTCTCATAAGGGCCAATTCCGGGTGATACTGATGCACGGCAGATGTAAAATGTGTTCTGCAGGCCGGACTGGCCCATCCTGCCACATTTTTCAGATCATAACCGGATACAAGTCTCCTCAGGGTATTTCTGAAATCACCATGATGCAGGTCATACTCCTGACTGATCAGGTTCCCTTCGAAATCGATGGCCACCAGGGCCACTGAAACAGAACCCACATCCACACCTAGAATCAGCTTTTCCATCACCTGACTGTTCCTTTCTGCGAAGCGTTGAATAGTTCTTCTTCTAAAATATTGAAATTAATTGAAGTATAACCGGTCAGGGGCCGGACTTTCCCCAGTTTAGAATCGGTTCATTTATGCGGCAACATCGGGAGAATGCGATGCCTAATACATCAACATCATAGTGCGGGTGAACCGCTCGCCGGTGTAGCTGGATATCGAATAGTGATAGATACCGGCCGGCACCCTGTTGCCCTGTTCATCACACCCATCCCATGTGGTCCGACCGTTCGCTCCTGTAGAGGGATCGGTCTCCAGTATCCTTACCGTTTTTCCCGTCAGATCGGTAATGGTGATTCCCTGCTTCATTCCGGGGCTGGTCTGATACATAATGGTTGTGAGGCTCTGAAATGGATTGGGATGATTGCAGAGGATGGGATCCGGCACATCTGATACCGGAACAGATACTGTAGTATCGGGCAGGGTGTGGGTGATCAGCACCTCATCATTGTATTCCCGCCTCTCAAATTCGGAATAGGCCGAATCTCCTGCTACATAAACGGGAAAAATATAAACAGGGGTCAGCCGGGCCTGCCAGGTTTTCTCATCAAGCGGAACCACATTGATTTCAAGGTGGCCGTAATGCTTTCCTCCTTCCACCAGGATCCCCTCCTGCCAAACCTCCGGAACATCGGTATGTACAAGAAATTCCTGGTAAGGATTGGTTGTTCGCTCCACTGCACCCCTGAGCCCGTCGCCCCCGGTCCCCACATCGAAAAACTGAATGGTATGAGGTGTTCCGTTCCCGTCCGCTCCGATTTCTGTTCCCGTTACAGCGGATCGCTCCCAGATCTCATCGTGCCCTGAACAGACCACATCCACCCCGTATTGCATAAATAGCGGGGTAAGGATCCGCACCGGAACCCCTGACTGATTGTCAAGGGAATCTCCTATGCCGGGAGGATACCCGTGGGGACCTGATGAATAAGGCGCATGATGAAAGATCACCAGGGTGATCAGGCTTTTCTTCTGTGCCTCTTTCAATTGTTCCTCCAGCCAGTGGTATTGTGTTGATCCCCATCCGAAATCGGGGGCATGACCCCCTCCCTCATCGCCCTCACCAAGGAGATAGAAATTGGTATCCTCCTGTGAACCATTCGGACTGTTGTTACATAGATCCAGAACGATAATGGTTACAGGGCCATACTCTATGCTGTAATACCGCCCCTGCTGCAACGGATCGGGAGCATGGTTCTCCGGCGCCTCAAAATAGGTTAGAAACCGCTGGACCGCCCGCTCAGAGCCCGGCTGGTTATACTTACCCATATAAGTACCTTCATAGTAGTCATGATTGCCCAGTGCTGCCAGTATGGGTACCTTACCGGCCAGGCTGAGCTGACCGTCAGGATTGGTATTGTGGCGCCAGAATTCATCCCAATCCCGTTGCTCTCCCCCGTGTTGTGTCAGATCCCCGGCAATGATCACCAGATTGGGGTGACGTGCATGTATCACTTCCAGGTTCTGACGGTACCCTGTGGTCTGATCCACCAGGTAACTCCGCGCGTTTCCATGGTCAGGATCGATCCACCTGGTGAAGTTCCCGGTGGATTCAGGTTCGGTCTCCGAATCGGCATAAACGATGATCCTCAAAGAATCGAGCCCATCAGGAGCTGTCCGGAAAGCACTGCAGAAGGTGTCAGCTCTCTGAATAACCCTGTATTGGTAGATCGTATTTGGATGCAGGTCTACCAGCCGCACCCTGTGCCTGAAGGGGGGAGAAGGTGCAGCACCCTCAAAATAGGCAGAATCCTCCCAGGCCGGATAGCTCAGGGCTGTGGCCTCTGAAGGAAGACTCGATATCGCGTGGGCATTCCCGGTATGCTGCTCCCACCAGCTCAGCAGGCCAGGTTTCCCTGTCTCAGAAAACCACAGAACCGAAATGGCATCACTGGCAGGATGCTGCAGATAGGGATGAACCCTGAAACCCTCCTGGGCAAATGATTTCGCTGATATCAGCAAAATCAGAACGGTATAACAAACACCTGTAACCCTCATCATATACATCCCCCTAACCCCTAACTTCTAACTACTAACTTACCTAACCCCTAACTACTAACTTCTATTCAATATACGTTTTTTTTTACGGACCCCGGAGCTTCAGAGTACCGCACAAATGGTTCAGGAACGATTATTCCTATATTTGATCATTGATATCTATTTATAACCATTGAAAGATAGTATGAATAATACACTCAGTGCATTTATTATCCTTGCTGCTTCCAGCCTGATCACCATTTCCGGGTTTGGGCAACTCTCCACACAGGAGGTCGATCAACTGGTCGGCGAAGCCATGGAAAAATTCCATGTGGCGGGAGTAGCAGTGGGAATTGTAAAGGACGGCCGGATCATCCATTCCAAAGGGTACGGGGTAAAATCAGTGGATACCGGTGAGCCGGTGAATAAACATACTTCATTTGCCATCGCATCAAACAGCAAAGCATTTACTACCACAGCCCTTGCCATCCTGGAAGAGGAGGGAAAGATAGAGTGGACCGACCGGGTGGTGGACCACATCCCAGAATTCAGGATGTACAATGAATACGTCACCCAGAACTTCAATATCCAGGACCTGCTCACCCACAGGAGCGGGCTTGGCCTGGGCGCAGGAGACCTTCAGAAATGGCCGGCGGGCTCAGATTTCACCATCCGCGATATGCTGGAAAACTTCCAGTATTTTGAGCCGGTTTCAGCATTCAGAACAAGGTATGACTACGACAACATCCTCTTCCTGGTCGCAGGTGAGCTGATAAAAAGAGTTAGCGGTGAACCCTGGGAAGTGTTTGTCATGGAAAGAATACTGGAGCCTCTTCAGATGGATCAATCAAGTACGCTGCCCCCTGGAATGTCCGGATTGAAGAACCTTGCCGCTCCGCACCTTTACGAGAACGGCGTCTTAAAAACAATCCCCTATTATGAACTGGATCCTGATAAGATCAACGGAGCAGCAGGTGGTATGCTTTCCAATGCGGAGGATCTGTGCAGGTGGATGCTGGTGCATTTAAACCAGGGCAAATATGGGGAAGATCTTCAATCCAGGCTCTTTTCGGAAGAGAACCAGCAGGAGATGTGGAGGATCCACACCCCCATGGGTATCCGGTCACATCCCCGGTACCATTCCCGTTTCTCAGGTTACGGACTGGGATGGAGGTTGTATGATCTGTCGGGCCAGTTCACAGTCTCTCACACGGGGGACCTGTCCGGTATGCTTTCAAAAACCATTATGATTCCAGACCTTCGACTGGGGATCGTCGTGCTGACCAATTCCTATTACGGAGGTTCGGGCCTTTTCCAGGCAGTAACGCAGACCATCGTGGACAGCTACCTGGGGATGGATGATTTCGGTTGGACCGCCTACTATCTGGACCGATTTACAGATCGGCAGGGAAAGGCGGATTCCGTGGTTGCCGCTGTCTGGGAAACAGTGGAATCAGGTGCACATGATCAGGTAGTGATCGAGAACTACGTCGGTTCATACGAAGATCCCTGGTTCGGTAAAGTATCCATTGAAATGAGGAACGGATCGCCGTGGTTCACCTCTCATCGCTCTCCGAAGCTTACAGGCCCCATGTATCATTACAAAGCCAACACCTTTGCCATTAAATGGGTACACCGGGAACTGGATGCAGATGCATTCGCCATGTTCGACCTGGATGAGGAGGGAAAAGCTCTGCATATCCGCATGAAAGGCATTTCACCGGATATTGATTTCAGCTATGATTTCCAGGATCTGTTCTTTACCCGAACCAGCGACTAATCAACCTAACCTCTAACCTTTAACAGATATATTATGTAACCTGGTGTTATCCAGCACCTCAATGTTTCTCCCTTCCAGATTGATGATCCCATCCCTTTCGAATTCTTTCAGTATCCGTATGGCACTGTCTTTGGACATGCTTGTAAAATCGGCGATATCCTGTCGGGAAATCCCGGCTCCTATGGTATTTCCGTGATAGATC
>Ga0209536_100004558_pt1 | contig 21880 bp, 18 predicted proteins | sample DeeMarSeWOR28_12_FD_187461 | JGI IMG/M metagenome (GOLD analysis project Ga0209536, IMG submission 187461) | Marine sediment microbial communities from White Oak River estuary, North Carolina - WOR-2-8_12 (SPAdes) (version 2) | ecosystem: Environmental > Aquatic > Marine > Intertidal zone >... | reverse complement strand
GTCAAGGTGGTGCTCTAACCAACTGAGCTACGCGCCTGAAGATTCAGGGCTGGCAAAGTACCGAATTCAGGCCAAAATTTCAACTATTTCAGTGGGTAATCTGAACAATCTTTGGCTGATTTATCAATCCCCGGAAATGCCACAGGTCGTTCTGATTACTGGGTAGGCAGGTCATTGCTCTTCAACACAAATGGCCGCGGGGAGAAACCGAAATCCCGGGTCGCCGCATCATGCGCAAAAACCATATCCTGATTCATTCTGGTGATCATTCCCAAAGTTAAACCTCGATATCGGGGGATCAGCTTCATTACTGCTAAGCCAAATTTCAACACCGCCAGTGGTAAGGTAACAACCCGTGGTTTTTTACCCAACATCGTAAAAACGCGGTTCACCATGTCACGATAAGTGAGTCTCTCTCTTCCCGAAATATTGTATGCCTGGTTTAAAACAGTACGTTGATTTAAGACCTGATAACAAGCTCTTGCCACATCCTCAACATGGATGGGTTGGCGATACCCTTGTCCTTTCCCAAACATTGGGAAAAATCCAAAACGCTGAATAAAACGGGCAATCTCTGTAATATTCTTATCCTTGGTCTCACCATAAATCATTGTTGGCCGGAGAATTACCCAATCCACATCATGCTCATTCGCCCACTGGATAAGTTTTTCTTCGGCATCTACTAACTTTTTTACGATGGCAATATCGCCGGGATCTTCAGAATTTGTCTTAGTAAAACGACTGGTCGAACTCAAGGCGACAATACGTTTAGCCCCTAACGACTCCAGCCAATCAAAATATTGAGGTAACACCCAGATAGGCGTTAAACAAATCCAATCCTTAATTTCTTGTTGAAAAGAAAGTTCCTGTAATGACGAACCCAATTGATACCAGCGAACATTGCTATCCAGTCCAGTCTGTGTATCATTTTGCTGCGATTGTCTCGATAAAGCGGCCACCTCCACATCCATCTTGCCCAAAAGTGGCAACAGAGCATACCCAACCAGACTGGTACCCCCCAACACTCCGATATAATGTTCAGGCACGTAGTAATCCTAACCACCGAGCGACATGGCGAGCACTATAATATATTGCGATCAATCCAAACCGTAACCACACACCCAGTCCAACCAGCCACATCAAGATGCCGGGGTACTGGTGGTGAAAAAACTTACGATAAAATCGCATCATGCCCTTATGCTTATGCCACTCTACAAATATGGGACGTGAACGGCTACATCCACCCCAAACATGATAGATCTTTGCGTCAGGGACAAAGAAGACTTGCCACCCCTTCTGCCAATAACGCATGCACCAGTCTAAATCTTCACAATGCATATAATAACCTTCATCCAGCGGCCCCACATCCTCCAGCGTCTCACGACTCACCAGCATACATGCTCCAGAAATAGCCTCTACTCGCACTGGCTCAGTTGGTAATGGCTCTTTGTGCAAAAGAAAATCAGAAAATAACGTTGGAAAGTATCTTCCGAGTTGTGAAAGTCCAAATGCACGAATAAATGCGCGACGCGGTGTAGGAAAAACACGTCGCCCCCCTGGTTGCTCTGTGCCATCCATGTTACATAACATGCCGCCTACCATACCAATGTCATGCTCGCTATCAATCACTTCGATCATGCGATTGATTGTGCTTTCCTCTATAGTAGTATCAGGATTCAAGAAAAGAATATATGGCGCTGATGACACTTGTGCACCAATATTGCATGCTTTTGCAAAACCAAGGTTCGCGTGGTTACGAATAATTATAATCCTGGCATCCGCCTGGTAGGCACGTTCCAGACAATTCAGACTCGTATCATTAGATGCATTGTCAACTATAATGGCATGAGCAGCCCCAGCCTTAAGAACTGAAGTCACACAATCAGTCAAAAGTGCACCAGAATTATAGTTGACAATGACAACATCACAATCAAGGGAGGATGCCTGCTGTACCAAAACGTGTCTCCCATGAGTTCGCTGTTCGGAATTCTTGAATCTCTATTATATCAGTTTCACAGGACATTGCCGTTCTGACAAGTATGGATAGATTAGAGTCCGCATCCACTAGAAACACCCCTGTTTGTCCCTCCCGCCGGGCCATTTCTCCAAAGCGTGAGGAGATGACTGGTAAGCCCATAGCCCGATATTCGTAATACTTTATTGGATCGACCGAGGCAGTTAATTCAGTTCTTTTAAATGGAATTAATCCGACAGAAAACTCCTGCATGGCCCTAATTGCAGTTGCATGGTCAATGGGCGGTAATAACTCAATATTTCGTGGTAAAGGTGCGGGAGGCATGGCATAGATGGGACCAATAAGACGAATGCACATAGAAGGATTCGACTCCGCCAACTCAAAGACTAGGGGCCAGTCGAACCAGTGGCCGATCGTGCCGACATATCCAAGAATAGGAGTTCCTGATTCCTTAACAAACAAGTTATTGATGGGTGGAAGATTTTCAACAGCACAGGCGTTAAACACGAGAACAACGTTTGAGGAATATTTGGCAAACCGATCAGCTAACGCTGTAGAAGAAGCCAATATCAGAGAAACCCGAGAAGCGATCTCACATTCCCGCTTCTTCATTGCTGTTCGCGACATTCCCCTATAAAATGCAGGAAAATCATCCATAGCATCGTAATGAGAAGGAATAGTCGGATGTTGGCTAAGCACCAGCTCCGCCAGTTCGGAGGGTTTACCAATACTGAGCAGGCATTCACCTTCCTCAAGAAATGCATCAATTGTCTGCAATACCTCATTCCAGAGTAAACGATTAAGCATGCCTACACCGAACAACGGCTCAATTGGCAAGGCACGGGGACGAAGGACAGTTAGCCACGCTGGCTTATTCCCATTTGTCGTCAGTCTTGTGTTATTTATTCCTTTGGGTTTTAGACGCTGAAAATCCTCCAACATCGGTAATCGAGTTGGGTAGGGATCAATCCAGAGTACTTCACCATCACGTTTGGTATGTAACCACTCCACAAACTTGTGAGCCCGTTGCGAAAAACTGGCCCAAGGAACAGGAGAAAAATATACCAAACGCATCAAACAAAATACTCTCGCAAAACCTTTACAATGCGCTCCGCAGCATGACCATCGCCATACGGGGAAATCCCCAGAGCCATTGCCCGGTACGCAGAGTCATCATCCAATAGACGTTGCGTTTCTTCCACAATTCGATCGTAATTTGGACCAACCAACTTAACCACTCCTTGCTCAACTGCTTCGGGTCTCTCAGTTTCGTCTCGCAATACTATTACTGGTTTACCCAAAGCAGGAGCTTCTTCTTGTACACCACCCGAGTCACTGATAATCAGATATGATTGCTTCATTGCAGCCACAAAGGGGGCGTAATCTAGTGGTTGACAAAGATGAATATTTGGGCAGGACCTCAACACCTCATGAGCCACATCTTTAACATTTGGGTTGGGGTGAACAGGATAGAGGAACTGAACGTCCTTATTTTGCATTGCAAGCTTATATATAGCACGACAGATATTACGGAATGGCTCTCCAAAGTTCTCTCGACGGTGCGAAGTGATCAAAACAAGGCGCTTCTCGCTATCAAGTTCTATGTCAAGTTCCGGATCTTTTTCAGCAGTCATCAACAGTGCATCGATCACGGTGTTGCCGGTAACAACAATATCTTTATCCGCAATCCCTTCACGAAGCAGATTTTGGCGTGAACTCTCTGTAGGTGCGAAGTGCCAACATGACAAGCGTCCCGCGATAACGCGGTTAGCCTCTTCCGGAAAGGGATTCAGCGTGTCCCACGTACGTAAGCCTGCTTCGATATGACCGATTGGGATGCGGTGGTAGAAGCTAGCAAGTGCTACGCTCATCACCGTGGTGGTATCGCCCTGCACCAAAACAACATCGGGTTTTTCAGCCTGAAGCGCGTCATCTAAATCAAGTAGTAGCCGGGCAGTCAATGTCGCGAGTGCTTGATTAGGGCGCATAATATCAAGATCGATGTCTGGTTCAATGTTAAAAAAGTTCAAAACCTGGTCAAGCATGTGGCGATGTTGTGCTGTAGCTAAAACTCGAACATTTGCCCATGGCTCTCTTTTTAGAGAGAGAATAACTGGTGCCATTTTGATGGCCTCAGGACGTGTACCGACTACACAAAGTACTTTTTTGTTGTTCATTTACTGAATTTACCCGTCATCTGCATTGCCAAGATTCTTCCTATACGGTCAGCATTAGCCATGATTGTAAGTGTGTGTGATTTTTCAGTCAGCGAAGGAAGACACGCCCCATCGACAACATGTACACCTGATAACCCTACCAGCTCACCATTAGCATCAGTTTCGCCAATAATTGGTCTCGGACGCATCGGTAAAGTAGAAGAGTAGTGAATATCCCCGCCCGGCTGAGCTTTGGTGAAGCTTTTTGGCAACAACAAAGCCCCTATTTTCCAGTATGATTTACGTAGGCGACTCGTAGCTTCAGACATCAAACTGTTGACACTGTTACTGTAGCCCCCTTTTATTTTCAATGCGCCATCGGCATCCAGTGATGCTTCTGTAGAGGAAAGACTCCCAGGTAAGAACATGTTTCCCACCACGCATGAGCTAAGTAGCTGTCGAAGCAAGTCGACGCTAAATCGTCTTCTTAACGGCATATGCCGAACGAACTCAGACACAGGAATCCCAAGCGTAGAAAATGTCGAACCAAATGCAGATATCCCATCTGTCAATTTCAGTGAAAATGACAATTGGCCCAGACCAAAGCTATTAACTCTTTGTGCCCCAAGCATCCTTGGCAACCACAATAAAAAGGCTGCGGTTGGGCAGCATTGCAAGCGAACTTTTGCATCGAGCTTAAGCGCATCCAAGGCTAATCGAGTCGTTGCCAAAGTTCCGGCAGCAAGAATAACTCTCTTGGCTAGAAATACCTTGCAACCTTGGCCTTGCATCCCTTCGATTGACACACCTGAATAATTCTTAGAAATGTTTTTAACAATAAGTCCGCTTTGATAATAGAAGTTTTCATATTTTGACAAAAAAGAAAGCTCGTCTGATGAAGAATACATGGATTTACGATGACAGCCCCACAAACAGTTTCCTGAAAGATCACAAGCCTTACGCCCATCGAGATCACGGCTTAATACCGCAACACGTGAGCGCCCCAATCGAAAACCATCGACAGCCAACCCTTTCTTTTTGGCCAAAGAATAGCATTCAATCATTCGCTGATGAAGCTCATCCATTGGTATAGGCGGCTGGGACCATGCATCTAGCCCAAAGTAATCAGATAAATCATCAGCATTAGCGCCACTTACACCAATTCTTCGGGTAACAGTCTCATAGGATCGTTCAATATCTTCCTTTCGAAAGGGATACTCATCCAATTCTTCAGATGAGAGCCGTGCGACACCACAGCCCCATGCATTAGAAAGCCCTCCTTTTGCAAGCGAGCCAATGGCAATAAAGTTTTCTGATTCGATGTAATTTTTGGCTGCAAAGTTGTCAAATACATAATGGTGTGTTGGTGCTCGAAGCTTTGGTGAAACAGCATCGCGCATTTTTAGCGTATGGAAGTCCTCACCGAGCATCCACTTCCATTGATCAGTATCGTTGCTGCGTGCTGAAAGGAAATCCGCTTCTGGCGTTAGTACGTCAGGTTGTTTACCACCATCTACCATCAATACGCGTAGACCAGCTTCAAGTAACGGAAAAGCCGCCGAGACTCCTGCCGGCCCGCTTCCAACGATAATGACGTCGAAATTAGTGTTCACACTATACACTTCGCACGACCAAGGGTAAGGCGAATTAACGGAAAAAAAATCACCCGTAAAATTCGCCAGAACACCTCGCACAACACAGCGTTCGTCATCGATAGCAAGCTACTCAAGATCCCATGCTTTCTAGGAAGACCCAGAAAGCGATAGGCACCAAATGGGTTCGCCTCGGCGAGCATAGTCGCGGCATCCAGCCGCCATGAGAATTCTTCCCCCATCGTTTTATCAGGCCACACAGATTCGTCAAGCAACGACAGGAAAATAGGATAGCTGAGGAAAAGCTTTGGCAAAGCCAGTACCCGTCCAGCGCGCATTTGTTCGGCCACATGTACGTAACGACGCAAAACGGTACTGCTTGGCGGCTTTTTCAATACATAAGTAAGTAGCGCCCGCCCTTCCTGCAGCAAACATCTTCTCCGATCATTACCTGATGGATGCATCCCAGAGTGTAATGGGCGTAGCGTAAGCCCAAGGTCCTTGAGGTTAGATGCGGTTTCCATGATAGGCAAATCAAAAAGTGAACGCAGGCGCTCGAACCCAAGACGGGTCTGCAACGAATTTCCAAGGACGAGGGCAAGTGCGTTGATCGCTACGATTGGAACAGGTATAAATCCTCGCCAGCAACGAAGCCGTGATTGGGCAATCTCATTTAGAAATGTTGAAAACGAAACAGGCGCAGATGCAGCGAGGCAATACACACCAGGAGAAACATCAACCTGTTTTGCAACTCGCAGTAATCCTTCAGCGAGATCATCTACATGAATCGGTTGCACCTTCGGCGCTGGTAAAAACGCGGGAAGTATCGGCAAGTGCCTGACTGTTTCAACCAGCATTCCAAAAAGACCTCGTAACTCACCACCATAAACCTGACCTGGCCGAATTACCCATCCATCGGCAGACAGTACCTCTTGCTCAATACGCCATTTAATTCTTCCATAAGCCGTCGGCGCGTCAGGACGCGCTGTCTGACTGGATATAAAAATAAATCTTGCACCCACCTCTTGGGAAGACTTAATTAACCTTCGTGCAGCGATAACCTCACATTCTTCACCCAACAAATTGAGGGATGTGGTATTGGCAGCAAGATGCACAACAGCATCGATTCCTGCAGGTAATGCCACCGATTTATCCGATGACAAATCAAAAGGCAACCATTGCGCAGAGAAAATTGAAGGTTTCTGACGGGAAGCCATAATGACATCGTACCCACACTTCAATGCCTGATGAGTTAGGCATGATCCGATGTACCCCGTGGCACCAGTTATCATGACTTTCATCAAGATGAACTTGTCATAGCAACGCCAGCGACTATCAGTATCACACCCACCCCATATTTAAGTGTAAGTATCTCGCCGAACATCCATGCGCCAAGCAAAGGCACAAAAACAAATCCCAAGGCAAAATACGGATAGGCTTTGGAAATCTCGACATACCGAAGCGCCCAAACCCAAAGACCTGATGAGACAATATACATAACACCAGCAACTACTAAGATGCCAATTACACTGACGTTGTAAATAGTGCCAACCTTGTTGTAGTTGATGGCGACTTGTTTAAAAAGGACTTGCCCTATCGTCATCACCACTACACAAGCCAAAATAATCCATCCGCCTCGTTCGATCATATTTATTCGCCTATGTTCTTATGTGACAAATATAGAACAAGTTAATATCCGGTATCGGCAAATTGATTGGATACCATGACTCGGAAACATTTTCAAAATGGTGCCTGATAAAAACTACAAGGTTGAAAATCGAGTTGACATGTTCAGCCGCTTGCAAATAGTCATAAGCAATGGCTAGCTTCTTTGCATTTCTCCGAGGCCCAAGGTGGCGCCCTATACGCCAAAGCATGCCAGGGTCGCAGGGCAATACAATTGAAATTAACCCACCTGGCCTAACAACTCTATTCCATTCTTTTAAAACGCTCACAGGATCAGGGAGATGCTCTAGGACGTGCGTAGCAATTAGTCGGTCAATACTGCTTTCTGAGTAGGTCAACGCTGTAGCATTTTGCTGTTCAATCTCCACTACCCCAGAGGAAATTTCTTCAGCGTATTTTTCAGTAGCTATGGAAAGCATTTCTGTACTGGCATCGGTCATTATATACTTTGAGTAAGTCTTTTGTACGTGAGAAAAATGATGTCCAGAGCCTGCACCGACTTCGATTATTGTTTCCACTCCCTCCAGTTTAGGCAGAGTTTTCTCTAAGAGAATATGTGATTTTTTCAAGAAATATCCAGCAAGAGTTTTTTCTGCATTGTTTTGATCATAGCTCTGGATATAGCTCAGCTCGTATGATGGTTCTTCACGCATAAAACATCCTTAATTTAATAATTTATTTCTCTTTTCGAACAACTATAATGTAGTGCAGAGATATCCAGCGATTGAACGGCGATAATGCCAGCTCTAAGAAATTTATCACTGGGCCCATCCAATCTGGAATTAGTTGCCTGAAATTCAGGCCACCGGATAAAAGGTATTTAAAGTAATTTCCACACAATTCTTGATGAACGACTTTCAAAGTTGGATACTTTTGTTCAAAAACAAACCTATCTCTTACAAAAACGATATAGCTCAATGCCTGGTTGGCACCATTCATTGGTCCCGCCACAGGTGTCTCCCATGATGGGTACTTTTTATCAAAACCCTCTGTTTTGAAAAGACGCTTATACAGAAATGATGCGAATGGTCCGTAATATGGCTCAAGCAGGATAACACCGCCACCTGGCGCAAGTACTCTGTCAAGTTCTGCAAAGAAGCTTTCCGGATGTGGAAAATGATGAAAACAATTTTGCCCATAAACTACCCGCACAGAATTATTGGGTAAATCCATATTTTCAGCATCAACTACCCGATCAAGATGCGGACCTGGAACCACATCAGTCGCCAATACATCAGGATAAGAATCGCGAATAGGCGCAATCCCTGCCCCCAACTCAATCTTTGTACCTGATGCGGAAAAATATTCATTATCTAACTTGCGGAATATATGATGAAATTCTGTAAACACCTCTCGGAGCATCTTCTTTCGAGCCAGCATTTTTCTGTGCGCGACTAGCCGGTCCTTGCCATCTACATCGATATTTTCAACAGATGGATCGCGCAACAAATCGAGAAGATTTCTCATTGAGATTCCTCTTTGTTTGCGAAATTAGACCTGAGAAGCTTTTTATGGATTGGTAGCGTAGGTACAGAGTTAATGTCATATCCTAGAAAAGCAAGTATTAATTGAAGCCCCATCAACATGGGCATAGCCGCCAACATAACAGTTCCAGCGGGTGTTGGTAAATCTAAATGCGCAGATTCAAGCCAATGGTAACTACCGAAACTAATCCCAAAGATCATCATCAATAAGCCTATGGGAAGCTCTAATGAAGCAAGAGACAGGTCTCTTAGATAGTAATTATAGAAAACTCTTTTAGAAAAATTGCGTGCATGCTTGAACATAAATTCTCCCACAATTTTCGAAATCTTAAGATTGCTGACTTCATCACCATATTTTGCATCCATAGGTATATCTACAACGACTGCGCGCAACGTATTGAGTCGAAACAACATATCAGTTTCATAAAAATAGCGGCGACTTATTTTCCCTAAAGGGAGATGCTTTGCAACATCGGCGTGAATTGCAGTGTATCCATTTGTTGGATCAAACAGGTTCCAATAACCTGAAGAGAGTTTTGTCATCAATGACAACACTGCATTCCCAAACAGCCTCACAGAAGGCATTCTGCGGATTTCTTCAAGATCGTAAAAGCGGTTTCCTTTAGTGTAATCAGCCTCACCTGACAGTATCGGTTCAACAAAATGGGGGATTAGAGCGGGATCCATCTGTCCATCACCATCAAGCTTGACTATTACTTCTGCCCCATCTGTTATTGCAGCATGATAACCAGTCATCATCGCACCACCGACGCCTTGATTTTTTGCGTGGTAGATCACCGTCACACGATCATCAACGACATTTTCTTCGACAAATTTTCCTGAGCCATCCGGACAAACGTCATCGATCACATAAATACGCCAAACCATCGTCGGGATATTCGAAACAACCTCGGCAATCTGGCGGGTCACCTTATATGAAGGGATCACAACGGCGATCCGCGTGCTCAACAGGGGATTTGTTAGCAGATCAGTACTCATTGTTTGAAAGAAACCTTCCTAAGAATAATGGGGACATTGGTGTGCCCAGAGGCATAGACAACTGCATATAATGCATCGCGTGGTGCAATAACTTCTGCAGAATGAGAGATCTCAGATAGGCTGCAATCGAATACATGTATGTCTGTGCTGATAAAATTTGACTTCGAGTCCAACCAATTGACCTGCAACCTTCCTTGACTTAGCTGATCATCGCAAATTGCCGTTACACTATTCTGATAGCGACGCCCCGCTACCACCGGCACCACCTGATATGCCGGCGACGAGACGCTAACAGTGATCCACCCTGAGGATTGGACATTTGCCCCGGAAGACAGTGTCCACCCTTCGTATTTAGAAAAATCCGGATTCGTTAGCAATTCTGTTTGGAACCGAAAGCCGTTCTTTACCTTCCGAACAGTTATTGTTCCCAACTCTGCGAGTTTCTCTGTTGCATCTTCGATAATTTTTCGTTTGTCTGCTCCTCCCCAATTATCATCGAGAATAATATAATCCACTCCTTTATCCAATAATAATTGGGCAATTGCTTTCGAAGACTGGGCTTCATCTACAAGTTCTTGGAATTTACGGTTATACCAGTTAGGATAGAGTCCATCTGCAGCCAACCCTCCTGTAAGTGGAGAGGAAAATACTGCTACGGGTGTTCGCCCTATATTCAGCCGGTTTACCAACTCCACTGCATTTCTGATTGGGAGCCTAGTATTGAGATAAGCCTTACGGCCCGAAGAGCTCGCCAACGCCTGCTGAGATAGATCGCCGTAATAAGTGCCCGATTTAAAGAACGTCAAATTCAAGACGACCACTGTCCATCCGGCCAAAGATAGTAATCTCCTTGCAATAACAGAGTCTGTCATTCCAACTGACAATGCAACTCCAATACCCCCTGCCACCCATACAAAGGAAGGAAACACATACCTCAGGTAGGTGACAGATTGAAACGTCAAAGTGATAGACAACCCGGCTACGACGAATAAAATAACTCCTCTATACTGCCGGGAAAATATCAGTGCCAACAAAGCAGGAAAAAACAATAACAACCATTGAAAGCCAGTTGCACCTGGCCTGCTTTCTAGGTATTTCTCTGTATTGAAAGTTGCTTGATAGAACACATCCCACGTCAGCCCTTTGCCGAAAAGTGATGCACTTTCAAAATTCACGCTCGGATAGAATGGCGATTGGAATATTTGGTTAAAAAAAGGAAAGACGGGGTTGCCCGTAAGATGCCATGCAGTAGCGTATGGAATGGCAGCCACAGAAAAAAACAAAAGCAGGCCTAAGGCTAAAGGCCGGATTAAGCTCCAACGGAGCCAAGCGCTGTACCGCAACACAAGCAACAGCAGCAGTACAGGTAAAATAGAAAAAGTTATTGCCTTCGCTGCCATTGCACCACCCAGCAGGAAACCTGCGATAGGTAGTTGATTGCTTTGGTCACTGTCTGATTGGAGTAACTTGAAAACCGAGATGGAACCACCAACGACAAATGATGTCCAAACTGACTCGATAAACAAGCTGCTGCTTTCAGTAAAAGTTAACGGCGTTGTCAAAAACAGGAGAACGGCCCATCTTGCTCCCACTGCATTACCACCAGCCCATATCACCAGATCACGAACCAACCAGCTTAAGACGAAAATGAAACCGACATTGACCATCCGCGCTGCAGTTTCACCTGCCAGCATGTACCCAATGGAGAAGAGCCAATCTCCCATCATTGGCATAACTGCCCAAACGTAAGTGTTTACGTCAAAGCCCCATTCATGACTGTGGTATAGATGCCCGGGTATGAAAAGATGCATTGCCAGAGCATCATGTCCTACCTCTGGCATAAGCGCTGTCAAAAAATATACTAGCGCCACAACCGCAATAGAAATATCCAACCAGCGGCAAGACATTTCGTCAGGTCGTCTGGATCGTACTAGCCACCGCCTTATAACATCGAACCACTGATGTAAGATTTTTCGACCTAGCAAGAGGGGTATCGTTAGCGCTCCGCCGTAGACACCAGGATAATTAGCTGGAAAATGCGCCAATAAGCCGACGGCAGTACCATATATGCTAGCTCCAACCAATAGTTGAAAAATCCAACTGTCTGTTTCAGCGTCTAGTTTCTTAAGGAACCACTTACCCACAAGTGCTGATGCCAATGCGAACCATATCGTTACCAACAAGGGCCAGACTGCGCCAAATGCAAGAGCCAGTACTCCTGCAAGTGCAGCGCCAACAATCAAAGAGGATTTGTAGGCAATCCAACTACATACTGCAACAACTAACAGGATCAAAAGCATGAACGGAAGATGATCCTGACTCTCAATTGCACCAGCCCACGATGTATGCAAAAGACCCCAAATAGTTATCCCGACACCAAGTGCCAAAGTGAAACTAACGAGCACAGAGGCAAAGCGAATATTCATCTTGGTACCTTGCTATTCTTAAGTAAATCTCTGCTCAATACTCTGGGACGATAAACACCAAATAGTTCAGTACCACGGCCACCCATCCGAAGGTGGTCTACTTCGAAATTCACCATGCGTGCGATCCACTTTCGATCTTCAGGGTTATCAAGATTGTAATTGTCACTATAGGTCAGATTAATTAAACGCCATAAAAAGCAATTCCTTCGATAGACATCAATCGGATGAAACCATCTATCAATAACAGGCTCGATATCCTCGCTTCTGATTCCTTCAAAACAACCAACTGAGTAATCGTTGTCAGGTATTTCAAAGTCAACTTGATTGGTATGGCGATTTACGCGATATTGCTCAGGCAGTTGGCGAAATATTTTATTTGCTTCCGCCCTGGCATCAGGCCATAGTCTGTTACCATTCCTGCCAACATACTCCCCTATGCTCCAAAATTCACCATCTGCATTCAGGCTGTCGTGGCAAAATTTTAGAAGTTTTTCTAACTCAACGATGTGATGTAATGCTGAAACGCAAAGTATAATGTCCCATTTCTCTCCAGAGTACACAAGATTATTCACATTGGCCTCAATCAAATCAACTTTAACCGATGGAGAAAACTGCTTTGATGCTAAGCCAAGAAGATCAACATTGATATCAAGTAGCGACCATTCAACATTAGCGCCAACTTGGGCAGCATAGCTTGCTTCAACTCGAGCAGCACCACTGCATAGTGACAAAACTTTTATTACACCGCCAATTTCTGATCTTATCTTTAGGCGTTCTGAAAAATTTGGAGGCGACTGAGGAATGCACTTTGCAAGCAATCGTGATGCATAGCCATATGGAGATTCGTCGGGAAATGGCTCCACATGATCGATAGGTTTAGTGTCTGCCTTAACTATCTCATCCTTGCTACACGCTAATTTTCTCACTGGCCTAGACTTACCCGCCGCTGTCTTAGCGCGTTGATTCTGGGCGGTTGAATACATGTTATGACGATAAACAGCACTAAAATGTTCAATTTCATTTCGAGAACGTGACTCGTGAAATGAACGCGCTTTTATTAGGGACAGTTTATCTTCTCTCGCAATACATAAGTCAGATATTGCCAACCAGTCACCTGTTGGATCACCATCTTTACCAGGATGACACCGAACAACAAGATGCCCTCTATGCCCGGCAAGAAAAGAGATATCGAAATCAACCGACCTCCAATCTGCCAACTGTCTCCCACCCGCAAGTGGAAGTGTTGCAATCAAATTTTCAGCGTCTGATTTATCTGATTCGGCAAATATAATTTCGCAAACCAAGCCATCTTTACTAATACTTGGCACCGCCGCGGAGTATCGAATATATAAGCGTGTATCTTTACTAATTGTTATAGTATTGGGAAGATTGATTTTTTCTCCAGCAACTAGAATCAACGCAGTCCGCTTATCAATACAATGAGCTATTTGCATCCATCTTGGAAATTTTATATTAATTGGCGTACCAGAAATCTCAAAATTAGAATTATCGTCTAGATAATAGCTACTAAAGCAGTCGCTTGCAGCAGAATAGGTAGATTCAACCGCACTAGGAGCTGGGGTCCTTGATGTTGAATCAAGACAAATAAGACCCTTATGTAGCACCCTACGCAAAAAATATTTTAATGCCCTCAATCGGATCCCCTATATGAATGTGGGAACCATTTCCCCCATTTTGCTTCGTAAATTTTTAAGTTTTCCTCAAACAATTTCTGCCGCTCTCGCACATTGAGTTTATTGAATGATGCTGACAAGTGATGATGAATGAACACATCTTCTGCACAAACAATGCGTAACCCTATCTTTTCAATTCTCCGGCAGTAATCATCGTCCTCAAAAAATCCTCGTCCAAAAGCTTCATCCAACGGCCCTACTTGTTCGAAAACTTCCCTGCTCATCATGACACAGAAGAACGCAGCTGTTCTTAGTGGATATGTTTCACCAATGTGTCTACGCGTATAGGCTGCAGACTTGATGAGCATGTCATCCATATCATTATACGTAATATCAATCTTGGCTTCGTTGCCGATATTATTTGTAACGGGCCCAATTAAACCAATAGTCTTATCGCGCCGCAAATGTTGTAACAGCGTACGAACCCAACCAGGGGTGACGTAAGTGTCATTATTAAGTATCACCAGGTAGTCACCAGTGGCTGCGGCTAAACCCTGATTGTTCCCCGCAGCAAAGCCTCGATTTTTTTCATTAAGAATTAGCTTGCAATTCTTATTGCTTGCTGCCCAATCCATTAGAAATTCTTGAGAACCATCCCTAGATGCATTATCAACAATGATAATTTCTATGTTTGCGTACTGGCTATTGTCTTTGATACTCGTCAGACATGCACGGGTCAGTTCAATGTTGTTGTAGGTGAGCAATATAACACTAACAAGAGGATCATTATCGATATATTCTGCTTGCTTGATAAGCGTTTCGGTACGATGCTTCCAGGTCTGTCCCGCAGCAAAATCTTTACGTCGCCGAACCAAGTCATCCGATTCGGATTGCATCAACACCGAATCAATAGCCGCCAGAAACTGCTTTTTATCAGCTGCAACCTCAATCAATCCATCAAACTGGGCCATTTCTGGCAGGTCTACGCTAACAATAGGCTTACCAGCGCTTAAATATTCGTATACCTTAACAGGGTTAGTTGCTATCGTGAGTGGAATAATTTTAAATGGAAGCAAACAAACATCGAAACTGTAAAGGTAATATGGCAACTTGTTGTAGGGCACTTCACCTGTGAAAATAACATTGGAGTTCATCCCTAATCTGGAAATGGCATTGATAGTATCGGCACCGATAAGTAAAATACAACATTCAGAATTTTGTTTAGCTACTTCCTCAACCAGGTCCAGATCGAACCATTCAGCAATTGCACCATAATATCCAATAATACGTCGACCGCGTGGATCACGGTAAATGGTCTCAGGTGCTTGTGAGAAATGCTGGTATTCGGCAGCATTCCGAATCAAGGCGCGACGTTGGGTATGTTCCGCTACAGCCTGATCCAGCCAGTTAGAAGTTATTATCGTCAAATCAGATTTGCATAACAGTACTTTTTCCAAATGCATCAACGATTCACCTGTATTACCAAAACCCTCATGGTGGTCCATGCAATCATAAACAAGACGACTGTTTGGCAGCACAGATGCCACGTCACACCAGAATGGATGATGAACCAGTGATACAAGTTGCTTACTGTCCGCCCAGTGCAGTACCTCGCCAATACTTGCCCTAAGCTGAGTTGTGGCTTCGAGGCTTGGTACAGACAAATAAATGACTGGCGCACCCTTGGTAAATAACTTAACCTGAAATAGCAAACCATTAGTATCAAGCGTCTCGACCTCAAAGCCCGCACGATCGTCGTCGATTAGGTTTGGCGAGATATAGAAAACGCGGCGACCAGAATTAACTAATTCCAAAGCAAATTGCTGTGGACGTTGATGACGAAAATGCCAATCTATGACACCCCAAACAATATAATCTGGTTTTGACTGATGTTGCGCAGTTGACCTATTAGATGGAAAATGGAACTTAGTAATTTGCAAAGCACTGCGATGTATAGTTCGTACAGTTTTTCCAAATATCCTGTAATAAGCAAATCTAACAATTTTTTTAACTGATTTTGGCAGCGACATTTGGTGATAGCCCTTGCGCATAGCCAGCGTCAATCGCTGCCTGTCCTCGGTTAACAGTCCATAACGATAAAGTCGGGCTATAAAGCGCATCGGTTGAGTTATCCGCCATGAAGAGGTATTTTGAAACATATTAGCTACCGCATCACGCTCCTCTATCGCTGCATCACGCTCCTCTATCGCCACATCACGCACCTCTAGCGCTGCATCACGCTCCACTTGCGCAGCATCACACTCCACAATCGCTGCATCACGCACCTCTAGCGCTGCATCACGCTCCACTATCGCCACATCACGCTCTTCTACTGCTGCTTCACATGCTCTTACTGCCTCATCACGTTGCCCAAATGCATCAGCCTGATCGGTAAGTTGCTTCATACTTGCAACAAAATATTGCCTATACGCATCAGCTATTAATGTCTGAAATATCTCTTCCGCATCAGGAGCACTTTTTTCTTCTGTATGTATAGATATAGGGGCCAACGGAGTGCGTGAGGCTATTATGAACTCTCGGTAATATGGGGCACGAAAGTCGTATTGATAAAGCTCATGATTAAACTTCTCACTGATATCCAAGACAATTTGCTTTAGGCTTGGAATATCCCAAATACAAATAACAAAACCCAGTAGCTCTTTTAACCAAGGGGCATATCCATGACCAACTGATTGGCAGTGCCAGCCAAGTTTATTCAGTTGATTAACAGTATCGGAAAGAGATGGGAGGCCAAATCGGTAGTGCTCCAAAAGCCAAGAATAATCATGACTAAAGATTACACGGTACCGATCGTCTAACTCTTTATCAATCTCCTGCGCAGCAGATGTGTCTGAAGTGGGGAATCCAAGGATTAATGTGTTCCTAGCGAGCGATGATGCCCGCTGTAGGAATTCCTGTCGGTGTTCAGAAGAAACGTGCTCTAGAACATCGACCGCGGTCACACAATCAAAAACCTGTCCATCTAGTTCGCAGGAAAACACATCTCCCATAATATGTCTCTGTCCAGCATCGATTGTGATTAGTGGGTCAACGTAGTTCATTACGGCATCCGGCATGAATTGCCCGAATAAACACTCTGGCCCGCTACCAATATCGAGAACAGAATTGCCTGCAACAAAACCCGTTTGGCGAAGCAAATCTGAACAGGCTTTATAGCGGCTGTATTGGTCGAATATCATTGCGCTAGCACACGTTTAATATTATTGACAGAATCTTCAACGTAGTAGCTCACATCATGTATTTGGTCTTCAGTCAGAAAATTTCGATATCCATCTATTGATTGAGTATCTATAGGGCGCCGTGAATCCGTAAATCCAATCGCAACTCCATTCTCATCAAGTTCTCCATGAGGATGCTCATGGTGATTAAGCATCGAATCATTCCAACTTACCTCCAAGAATTTCCCAAGTTTATGCAATTCTTTTTTTGGTGAGCTAACCAAAGTTTCATACCCAATTGCATAAACAGGTTTATTCTGCTCAAGCAAATCAAAAAATCCCTGGTTCTTGATTTCCCAGTATAGTGCGCCTACCATATGGTCAGGTAGTCCTTGGCGTTCCAATGCCATGTATTTTCTTCTGTATATATCACTAATGTTGTGATTAGCTATCTGCGCTTGAAGGATATTGCGGCCATATTTATCTAACCAAGAAGCACCGCCAGGAGTCTTTAATCTGATCATTGAAGCAACGACATCTAAAACACCCCTAAAAATATGAATAACTTTTTGATCTTTATAAAAAGAAGAGAATACACCATAGTCAGGGTCGCTAAATTCTGACCAGGTCAGTTGTTCTGCAAAACGCGGAATTTTAAACCCAACCAGAGACGCTTTCTCTTTAGCAACAAATTCACTAGCCTCGCCTTTTGATTCACGAACAAGAATGCTATAACCAATACCCTCATCGAAACACTGGATACAAGGATGAGATTCAAGAATTAATCGTAGCATTGTCGTCCCAGATCGCTGGCAACCAGATATAAAAAACCGCTCCATCAAAGATGTTCTCCAAAATCATCTTGCGCCAAAACAGAAAATTGCGTTACAAACCGAAATGGTGTAAAAATTTTCTGAGTTGTCGTCACCTCGAAGACAAAAGCGTTCAAGATACGGTCTTGAATAATAGGCTCTTCTGTTTCTGAAATCGATGAAACGCTGGGGGTAAGTGAATATGATCCAGGATGTAGCATAGGAATTGTAATGTTAATCAAAACACGAAGTGATTCGCCCTGTGCTGGCGCAAATATCTCAATCGAGTCATACCATGTATTCGTACCCGCGATCTCAATCCCTTTATTGTCTCGTACAATATAACCACAACCCATTCTTTGTCCGCGCGTTAGTCCGTTATTTTTTATCTCTATTAGCAAGAAAATCTCCTCATCCCATGCAATTATGTTAGCAGGCAGATTATTCGCATCGGATAGAAGCATGCCGATTATTTCCAGCTTCTGTTCACCGTATCGCCCGTCGCCTAATGGCGTGACCAATTCTAAACTCAACTCAGTTCCTTGTTGAGCCCCCATCACAAAACGATCAATATCCGTGTTACTTCGTTTCTTATCATCAAGGCCAAATAAATTTTGAAGGTATGCATCCACAACAGTCGAGGCGTTACCAACCAAAGTCAAATCGCCATTATTCAGCCACAATACCCTATTGCACAAACGTTTAATGGAGCTGGCGTCGTGACTAACGAATATTATTGTTGTACCCCTTCTCTGAAGATCATGAAAACGCAACATACAACGATGTACAAAATAAGCATCACCAACAGCTAGCGCCTCATCGATAATTAAAATCTCAGGTTCTACATTCGCCTGAATTGCGAAAGCTAACCGGACAAACATGCCACTTGAATAGGTTTTAACTGGTTGCTCCATAAACTCGCCAATATCGGCAAAGGTCGCGATGTCATCAAATCGCATATCCACCTCATCCTTGCTCAAACCGAGCATCGAGGCGTTCAAGTAAACGTTTTCTCGCCCCGTAAATTCAGGATTGAAGCCGGTACCAAGTTCCAGTAGGGCTGCGATACGTCCGTATGTCTCCACTGTGCCGCTGGTGGGCGTGAGTGTCCCACAGATCATTTGCAACAGGGTAGATTTACCGCTGCCATTGCGCCCAATAATCCCGACGGTTTCGCCTTTTTTGACCTCGAACGAGACATCTTTGAGCGCCCAGAACTCACGGTAATATTTGCTGAGCGACTGACCTATCAAGCGTCGGAGACGTGGCAAGACAAATTGCTTGAGCCTGTCTCGTGGTTTATCGTAGATCTCATAGCATTTGCTGAGATTTCTTACGCAGATGGCAATATCATTAGAGGACATCGGCAAAGCCCTTTCTGGTTTTCAGGAACCAGGCGTAACCAGCCCAAGCCACGACGATAGCAGCAAAGGTGTAAATGCCCATGCCAAGCCAGTTGGGCAAATTCCCCCAGATCAACACCTCACGTGCTTGTTCAATGATAAAGGTGAGCGGGTTGGCCATAATGAACTGGCGGAATTTTTCTGGCACTGCAGATACGGGGTAAAAAACTGGCGCAAGAAACAGCATTACCATGGTAATGACGCTGATGGTTTGCCCTGCGTCGCGTAGAAACACACCTAAGGAGGCTAGCATCCAGGCTAGGCCAAGGGTAAGGATGACCAAGGGCAACAGTACCAGCGGGATAAAAACTGTTGTCCAGTACAGGTGCCCATTGGATATAGCAAAAATGATCAGCAACACTCCCAGACTAATGAGACTGTGGAACAACGCTGCGCCCATACTGACGATAGGTAATATCTCTAATGGAAAGACAACCTTTTTTACGTAGTTGGTGTTAGCAAGAATCAGGCTTGGAGCACGGTTTATTACCTCGGCAAACAGTCCGTACACGATCAATCCAACAAACAGCACCACGGCGAATTGGATTTTACTCTCTTCGCCACTTACTCCCCATCGAGCTTTGAATACCACCGAGAAGGCAAAGGTATACACGGCCAGCATGAGCAAAGGATTGAAGAACGACCAGGCTAGCCCAAGAAAGGAGCCTTTATACCGCCCAATGACCTCACTTTTTGTCATCTGTACAATAAGCTCGCGATTTTTCCAAAGAGTTAGCGCTAGGGAAACAAATGATATCGATTGATTTGCATGTGGATTCATGGTGCTTCCAGTACCTCATCGATACACAGTTCCATGGCGTGATACCAGTCCGGCATGGTTACCCCAAAGCTGGCTGTCAGGGAACTTGAATCCATTTGTGAATCTTTTGGTCTCTCTGCTGGCAGCGGATAATCTTCAGTGCTGATAGGTAACACTCTATTTACTTTGATAGTGCCCGCCGGGGCAACATGCCTAGCCCGTTCGATGATGGCACTGGCAAAGCCATGCCACGTTGTTTTTCCGCTGGCGCTAAGATGGTAGGTACCGGAGGTAAATTTACCCGCAAGTCGTTCTCGTTTTGCTGTAGCCAGTACATGAGCCGTTACATCGGCAATGTTTCGCGCCCAGGTGGGTGCCCCATACTGGTCCGCTACGATTTTGAGTTCTTCTCGCTCTTGTGCTAGTCGTAACATGGTTTTAAGAAAGTTCTTTCCACGTGCCGCATAGACCCAAGTAGTGCGGAGAATCAGGTGGTCGCATCCCGCCTGTTGGATGGCCTGCTCGCCAATTAACTTACTGCGTCCGTATGCATTGATGGGATTCGGAATATCTTCTTCTGTATAGGGAGTTTGCTTGGTTCCATCGAACACATAATCTGTAGAGTAGTGAATTAGCAGTGCATTAAGTTTTTTTGCTTCTTCGGCCAACACGCCAACTGAAGTTCCATTAATAATTGTTGCCAGTTCCTTTTCTTCCTCCGCCTTATCTACTGCCGTATAGGCTGCGGCATTGACGATAACATCCGGTTTGATTTTTTGAACAACAGCCGGAAGAGTCTCCGGTCGCGACAAGTCACACTGCGTCCGGTTGAGAGCCACCACTTCCCCCAGTGGCAACAGGCTGCGTGACAGCTCCCACCCCACCTGGCCGTTGGCACCGATGAGCATGATTCTCATGGGAACACCTCGGCATGCTGAAGCAGATGCCCTTCTCTATCCTTCGACGACAACCGCGGTTCACCATCAATTGGCCAGTCGATGCCGATGTTTGGATCGTTCCAGAGAATGCAACGCTCGTGTTCCGGGGCGTAATAATCTGTAGTTTTATAGAGGAAATCCGCGCTATCCGAGAGTACGACAAAGCCATGCGCAAAACCGGCAGGCACCCAGAACTGGCGGTGATTGTCCTCAGTAAGTTCAATCCCTACCCATTGGCCAAATGTCGGTGAGGCTTTGCGGATGTCCACAGCAACATCAAACACTGCGCCGCGCACCACGCGCACCAGTTTGGCCTGGGGTTGTTTTATCTGGTAATGGAGGCCACGCAGGACACCCTTTTCAGAACGGGAGTGATTGTCCTGTACAAATTCAATATCGACACCGGTTAAATTCTGGAAAGTCTTTTTATTGTAACTTTCCTGAAAAAAGCCACGTCCATCTTGATATATTTTCGGTTCTAGTATGAGGACTTCGGGTATCTTGGTCTGAATCAAATTCATTATTTGTACAACTTTACACATCAAGCCACGACATCGAGCATCTCACGCTCATCGTTTACTCATAGTTCAAAATTATCGTATCAAGCTGAGATTTTGTTTTCTCTGCTCGCTGTTTTCTGTAGGTTGGTACATGTTGTGCTCATGCAGTAATGCCATGAGGTATTCACCATAGCCGTTTTTCAACATCGGCTTGGCAAGTTGTTCGAGTTGGGTATTACTGATCCAGCCTGTGCGCCAGGCAATTTCTTCCGGGCAAGCGATTTTCAGACCCTGGCGATGTTCCAGTGTCTGAATGTATTGCCCGGCTTGCATCAG
>Ga0209536_100004557_pt1 | contig 21887 bp, 20 predicted proteins | sample DeeMarSeWOR28_12_FD_187461 | JGI IMG/M metagenome (GOLD analysis project Ga0209536, IMG submission 187461) | Marine sediment microbial communities from White Oak River estuary, North Carolina - WOR-2-8_12 (SPAdes) (version 2) | ecosystem: Environmental > Aquatic > Marine > Intertidal zone >... | reverse complement strand
GCAGGTTGACCGGCGCGAGCACCTGCCAGTCTGGTTCGGCGGCAACCTGTTCGGCAAACCAGCGCGCGTTGTCGAGGTCGCGGCGCAGGCGCGCGCGTATCGCATCGATGCCATCGATGCCGAGGTGGTACCACAGCTTGAGCGCGCGGAAGCGGCGCCCGAGCGGGATGCCCCAGTCGCGGTACTGGCGCACCTCGGCGTCCACGCTGGAGCGCAGGTAGCTCGGGTTGGTCGACATCACGCGCACCAGGTGCAGCGGGTCGCGCACGTAAAACAGCGAACAGTCGAGTATCGTCCCCATCCATTTGTGCGGATTCCAGCTGATCGAGTCGGCATCCTCGACGCCTTCCCACAGATGGCGGCATTCGGGCAGCAGCATCGCGCTGCCCGCCATCGCGGCGTCGACGTGCAGCCAGATGCCATGGCGTTCGGTAATTGCGGCGATCTCGGCCACCGGGTCGAAAGCGGTGACGCCGGTCGATCCCACCGAGGCGATCACCACGGCCGGTCGGCAACCTGCCCCGATATCAGTTTCGACCTGGCGTTCCAGGCTGGCCGGCAGCATCGAGCGGGTGGCCGGATCCATCTCGATATGGCGCAGGTTGTCTTCGCCGAAACCTGCCAGCAGGGCTGCCTTGACCACCGATGAGTGGGCTTCTTCGGTGGTATAAACCACCAGAGGCTGGTCGCAGCCGTGCAGGCCGCCGCGATTCTGTGAGAAATTGCTGGCGCGCTCGCGCGCCAGCAGCAACGCGGTCAGGCAGGCGGTGGAGGCGGTATCCTGTATGCAGCCCTGCCAGCTGTCGGACAGCCCCGTGTGTTGGCGCATCCAGTCGCACACCACTTCTTCGAGTTCGGTCGCCGCGGGACAACTCTCCCAGGATATACCCAGCGTGCCGAGGCCGGAGCTGGCGATATCGCCAAGCGTAGAGGCGAGCGACGCGTTCGACGGAAACCAGCCGAAGTGCATCGGATGCTGTACCTGCGTAATTCCGGGCACGATCTTCTGTTCCAGTTCGGCCAGCATAGCCGCCGCGGTTGTTGTCGTTTGAGGCGCCGTGGCGCTGAAGCCGGCGCGCACCTCGCCCGGCTTCACCTGGGCGCGCACCGGCCGTTTTTCGAGATCGGCGCGGTAATCCGCGATCCAGTCGATCAGCGCATGGCCCGCCTGGCGAAATTCTTCTGGTGACATGGGTTATTCCGGCTTATGTTTTATATCGGGATTTTCAGGTATTGTTGCTTTTCGAGTCAAAGACTATTCCCGAGGTGGTAGTTTGCAGCAACCCGTAAAAATCGCCGTTCTCGATGCGGTTCCCGAAATTTACTGGAAGGACGATCTCGGTATAACCGATTCGCAGAAGTTCATCGACCTGTTGCAGCCGCTGAACAGCGTTGCCGAGTTCGATGTGTACTACGTGTCGAAAGACGAATTCCCGCAGCGTGTCGCTGATTACGACGCCATCCTGGTCACCGGCAGCCCCTGCAGCGTGCACGACCAGCACGGCTGGATTGCGCGCCTGATGGAACTGGTGCGCGACGCCAACCAGCGCGGGTTGCGCATCGTCGGTTCCTGCTTCGGCCATCAGCTGGTGGCGCGTACCTTTGGTGGCGAGGTAGGCTTCAATGAGAATGGCTGGGTGATCGGCAACTACCCGGTACACATCGATGGCCAATACGACTGGATGCAACCGCTGGCGCGCACTACCGGGCTTTATCACTTCAACCAGGAGCGGGTCACGCGGCTGCCAGCGGGTGCGATCGCGTATGCACGCACCGACGAGTATGATGATTACGGCTATACCCTGGGCGACAATATCCTGTGCTTCCAGGGGCATCCGGAGCAACCGCATCGCGCCATGATCAATTTCCTCAATACCACCGACAGCCTGTCGCCGCGGGAGCGCGCACGCGCCGAGCGCTATATCGCTGCGGGCGCACCCGATGCGCAGGTATGGGGCGAGTGGATGATGCGTTTTTTTGTCAGTTAAACACCGACCCGGGAGGCGAAGATGAAATTCATCTCACTGCTTTTTATAACCCTGTCGTTCGCTGCCTCGGCGCGCGCGGCCAATATCGAAAACGGCAACGACCTGCACTTCGAGCACTGTACCGGCTGCCACGATGCCGGCGTGTATACGCGCGAAAATCGCAATGTCCGTAACCTGGCGCAGCTCGGCAAACAGGTACGTTTTTGCAAGGACACCATCGGCGTGACCTGGTTCGACGACGAGGTCGACGACGTGGTCGAGTATCTGAATGCTACCTATTACCATTTTTAGCGATCCACCACGGGGCCTTCGAATGACGCACCGGTCCCGGCCCTGGATCGACAATAACCCGGAAAAGAGCGATGACACAGGACTGGATTAGCCAGGCGATCACCCGCATCGAGGCGGACTTCAGGCGTTCCTCGGATACGCATTTGCTCAAGGTGGAGCTGCCCGCGATCGAACACGTGAGCCTCTACCTCAAGGACGAATCCACGCACCCGACGGGCAGCCTCAAGCATCGGCTGGCGCGATCACTGTTCCTGTACGGTCTTTGCAATGGCCAGATAAAGGAAAACACCACGATCATCGAATCTTCCTCGGGCAGCACCGCCATCTCCGAGGCCTATTTCGCGCAGCTGCTGGGCCTGCCCTTTATCGCGGTCATTCCAAAGACCACTTCGCAGGAGAAAATCGACAAGATTGCCTTCTACAAAGGCCAGTGCCACCTGGTGGAGGCGAAGGATATATATGCCGAATCCGCGCGCCTGGCCGCGGAGCTTAAAGGGCATTACATGGACCAGTTCACCTTTGCCGAACGCGCCACCGACTGGCGCGGCAACAACAATATCGCCGAGTCGATTTTTGCGCAGATGAGCGCCGAACCGCATCCGATCCCGGCGTGGATAGTGGTCAGCGCGGGCACCGGCGGCACCTCGGCGACCATAGGCCGCTATATTCGCTACAAGTGTCATCCCACCCGGCTGTGCGTCGCCGATCCCGAGAACTCGGTTTTCTTCGATTACTACCAGACCGGGGACAGGCAGCTGACCTCCGATCGCGGCTCGATGATCGAAGGCATCGGCAGGCCACGCGTGGAGCCTTCGTTCATCGCCTCGATCGTGGACAGGATGATGAAAGTCCCCGACGCGGCGTCCTACGCGACGCTTCATTTCCTGGAAACCCTGCTGAACCGCCGCTGTGGCGGGTCGACGGGAACCAACCTGTACGCCGCCTTCCAGATCATTTCGCAACTCGAGGCGCAACAGCAGGAATCGAGCGTGGTGTCGATGATTTGCGATGGCGGGGAGAGATACCTGGATACTTACTATAACCCTGGCTGGCTGGAAGCGAAGGGTTTCGACATCGCACCATACCGGGAAAAGCTGGAGCAGTTTTACCAGACCGGAATGCTGCAACCGGATTGACTTGCGGCAGTCATGCAGGCGCGAGCTCGAAAATGCGGACTGCAGGCGCGGTACCGGCTGCGCGCGCAAACGTATCTGCAAGCCATGCGAGATATCGCCGCGGTCGTGTTGGTAACGACGGCGGCCTGCCCGCATATCGGCGTCACTGCCGGGGGTCGCGCTTGACCCCGCCGCCCGGCAAGCTGCTGGTGTATTACGTCGATCCCGGCGAGGCGGCCGCCACGCGCAGGCGACTTCGCGCCGCAGGGATCAGGGTAGAGGTCGCGAGCGTCGACCCGCATCTCATGCAGCCGTCGCGATCGGGCAGTCAACGCATCGGCCTGTGGGTGGTGTATGCAGATCAGTTCGACGATGCCGTGCAGTTGTTGCAGAACCCCGCTCACGTTCCGCGCCGAATCGTCAGCGAGGATGAGATGGTCGAAGCGCGGGCGGGCGGCAGCGCGGCGCGGTTATTGACCTGGCTGCGGCGCTGGAAAGGACCGCTGGCGATCGCCATCGCAATCGGTTTGCTGGGCGGCGTGGCGTACCTGGCGCAGAGCTGAGGCGACCGGTTTACTATACCGGTTGGACTGTAACAACACCGGCGCAGCTGGCCTGGAGTGAACCATGCAGAAATCGGCAAGATCGCTGTTCGTATTCGGTATCTATATGCTGGTGCTTGGCGCCACGGTAGTGCTCGCACCGAATTTCCTGCTGGCGTTATTTCACCTTCCAGCCACCGACGAGGTGTGGATCCGGGTAGCGGGCGTGCTGGTCATCATCCTCGGCATCTATGAACTGGTCGCGGCCCGCCATGCCCTGGCTGCGCTGATCGCCTGGAGCGTCCCGCTGCGCTTTTCCGTCATCGTATTCTTCGCCGCCTTTGTCGGCGCCGGGCTCGCGCCACCCGTGCTGTTGCTGTTTGGCGCGATCGATTGCGCCGGCGCAGCCTGGACCTGGTACCACCTGCGCCGCGAGCTTGCCGGTAGCGGGCCGACTACGCCTGTCTGAACGTCGCGACGAGCCTGCACGATCGGGTCAGGCCTTTGCTTCCTGAATAATGTGCACATCGCGCTGGGGGAACGGAATCGAGATACCCTCGGCGTCGAAGCGCAGCTTCATCGCGCGCGTCAGCGCCCAGTAGGTTTCCCAGTAATCGTCCTTGTTGACCCAGGGGCGAACGATGAAGTTGACCGAGGATTCGCCGAGTTGGTGCAGGCGAATCATGGTTGCGGGCTCGTTCAGAACTGCGGGATGCGCGGCGACGACCTCGGCCATAATTTTCTCGGCCTTTTCGATGTCGTCGCTGTAGGAGATGCCGAACACCAGGTCGATGCGGCGAATGGTTTGCGCGGTGACGTTCTTGATGACGTCGCCCCAGATCTTGCCGTTGGGCACGATGATGGTCTGGTTGTCGAAGGTCAGAAAGGTCGTGTTGACCAGGCTCATCGCGCTGACCTTGCCGGAAACCCCGCCCGCCTCGATCACGTCATCGACGTCGAAGGGACGGTAAATCAGGATCAGCATGCCGGCGGCAAAATTGGCCAGCGTATCCTGCAACGCGAAGCCGATGACAAATCCGACCAGGCCCATGCCCGCGAGCACGGGTCCGAGGCTGATGCCGACCTGCGCCAGCGCGATCAATACGCCAGCCAGCAGCACGGAGTTGAACACGATCGAAATCACCATGCGCCGCAACAATCGTGACGGCTCAAGATGCGAGCTCTCGAGCGTGCGCTCGGTTAGTGTTTGCGCGAGACCGGCGAGCTTGTAAAAGATGTAGATAATGAGAACCAGCACGACGAGCTTGAAGATCATCCCGGGTCCGCTATCGATGACCTGGTTCCACAGGGTTTGACCCCAGCCGACGAATAAATCGGTAAACACGTCCACTTCCAGGATATCGCTGGTGATCTGGCCGGTGGCGGTCAGCAGCTGGCCTTGATATTCGCGGGTGTCCATCTCCTGGCTTTTCATCATCCCGAGGATCGTGCCGATGTCGGCGGTGAGGTTGGAAATAGTGGCGGTCATCACGTTAAGCATTGCCTTGGATTCGGCATCGTCGGGTATCGCCGAGATAGTGGCGCGCAGGGCGGCGACCTGGTTCATCGCCATTTCCAGCAGCACCGACCCGTTTTCCGCGCGATTGCGCAGGTTTTGCTTGAGCTCAGCGGTTTCCTGCGTGACATCCTGTTCGAATTGCCGCGCCAGCGCGAGGCTATCGATGTTGATCTGGTAGACGCGGTTGAGCTGCTTGATTTGCTGGAAGATATGACTGTAGGTGGCTGCCGTTTCCGCGGCGGGAAGTTTTTCCTCGGGCAGTACGATGCGATCTCTCAGCATGCGCCGCGTGGTGTCGAGGGTTTGCAGCTGTGATCTCAGTACCTCGATGGCCTGCTGTTGTTGCTCGGCGGTCGTTGTTCCCGCCTGCGTGTTTGCGGCCAGCTGCCTGAGGAATTTCATGTGCAGTTCCAGCAGGTTTATCCTTGCGCGCACCAGGCGCGAGTCGATGGCGGCTTTGACAATGGCGGTTTTCCCGGCAAGGTGCGCCTCCAGGTCCTCGATGTATTGCCTTTCATGCTTGATGTCGTCCAAAAACTGCTCGTAAGTACGCACCTTTTCGACCTTTCCTGCTTCCTGGGCCTGCACGGGTAAAACCGTGCAGGCCAGCATCCAGGCCAGCAGCAGGGACATGAAAGTCCTGCCGCGGCGGTGTTTTGCACGGCAGGTCGAAGTGTTGTTTTTGTGATTAGCTTGCATCGTCGTCAGTTGCGGGTTGTGGCAGGGGCAGGCATATATTCCAGTCATGGCTATCCTCGATCCTGCCGTATTGTATGCCGGTGAGTTCATCGTACAGGCGCAGAGTCAATTTTCCCGGCGGCGCGCTCGCCACCCGGTAAACCTCGTCGCGGTAGCCGATACTGGAAACCGGGCAGATCACCGCGGCGGTGCCGGCACCGAACATTTCCTCGAGTGCGCCCGCCTGCAGCGCGTCGACTACCTCGTCGATGGCGATGCGCCGCTGTTCGACGGGAATCCCCCAGTCGTGCAGCAGCGTAATGGCGCTGTCGCGCACCACGCCCGGCAGGATGGAGCCGCCGAGTGGCGGGGTGATCACGCGCCCGTCGATCTTGAAGAAGATGTTCATCGCGCCGACTTCCTCGACGTAGCGGTGCTCGTTACCGTCGAGCCACAGCACCTGGTCGAATCCCTGCGCCCGGCTTTGCGCGCCCGGCAGCAGGCTGGCGGCATAGTTGGCGGCGGTCTTGGCCGCGCCCAGCCCGCCGATGCTGGCGGCGCGCGTGTAGCGGTCTTCAACCCGCAGGGAAACGCCCTGCTGCAGGTTGGTGAAATAACTGCCTACCGGCGAAGTCATGATGATGAAGCGATAGCTGGTTGCCGCACGCACTTCGAGCGTGGCCTCGGTGGCGATGATCAGCGGACGGATGTACAGCGAATGCCCCCAGGCCGACGGCATCCAGGCGTGATCGAGCTCGATCAGCTGGCGTGTCGCCTGGATCATCAGCTCGGTCAGTTCATCGACGGGCATGATCGGGATACAGAGCCGTTGGCAGGAATCGTGCAACCGTGCGGCATTGCGCTCGGGGCGAAAAATCCGCGCCTGGCCGTCCTCGCCACGAAACGCCTTGTAGCCGTCGAACACAGTCTGTCCGTAGTGCAGCATTGCCACGCCTGGCTCGAGGGCGAGCGCCTGGTAGGGCATGATCTGCGGATTTTGCCAGGCGCCGTTTTCGTAGACCATGCTGAACATGTGATCAGAAAAGATGCTGCCGAAGCCGAGATTGTCGAAATCGACCTGGGAGAGGCGGCTTTGGGTCACCGGCGTGACCGGCAAGTCGGAGTAGGGCATAGGCTGGTTTTCGAGGCAGGCTATCGGTTGAAAGGCGGTATTATCGGTGTAATTCCGGGCTTTGTCGAAGGTATAAATGATTCCTGTTTCCTCTAAAGCCAATCAACGCGGCAGGTCCGCCGCTTTACCTGTCTCGATCGCAACGCGCGTCAGTAGCGAAACGTAGAACTCGATATCCCCGGTCTGCAACCCGCGATGCCCTTGCAGGAAATGCTGCACTGTCTGCCCGGAGAGCAACCTGAGCGAGTCTCCCGCGCGCAGCGTCATGCTGGCGCGCACCAGCTGCGCCGCGCTGCCGTGGCAGCCGCCGCATTCCGCCTGAAATCGGGGTTGGGTTTGCGCTTGCGCCAGCAGCATGGCGTACACCGCGTCTACCTCACCGGCCTGAAGATAGTGGTGGCGCATGAAATTCCGCAGATTCTTGCCGCGGTGCGGCCCGCTTAGCTCGCCGTCAGCTGCCCGCAGAAAGCGCCGCGCAAACTCACCGGAATGCCCGTGACATTCGGCGCAACGGTCGTCCCACAGCCAGTGCAGGTCGGTACCGGCCACCAGGACCTGTGCGTTCGACATTACTGCAAGCAACAGGCATAAGACAGTTTTGGCGAGGATTGCGAGCTCGCCTTGACGCCTTTGTTTCAGTTCCCACATGACTGCCTCTCGCTGAACGAGCCAATACCGCCGTTGACCCTGAATTCTCCTGCATCAATCTGGCTATAAATTGTCCTGCATCAATAATGCCGGCGATTGTCGTTGCCTTGTCAGAAGCTTGATTTATTCTGTTTTGTTTGTGAAGATGCGCTGGACTTGTTTTTGGTGTTTTCCGTCAAGATGCAAACCCATAAGATCAAGATGCAAACCCATAACGCTCCCTTAGCGGCTCTATCGTTCCTGCTGCTGATGGTCCTGCTTGTTTTCGCCGATCTGGCCAGTGCCGCGCCGGCGCAGCAGAACAAAAATTATCCGCAGGGCGTATCCGCCATCAACCCGGGCGCCGACCTGTGGCGTGAAGTACGCCAGCGCGACCTGGCGGCGCAAGGGGTTACCCAGGTGAAGGGCGTCGACAGCGGCGTGTTGATCAATGTCTGGGGTGATCGCTGGGCGCAATTCCGAACCGATAAACCGATCAAGTATGCTCCCTTTGTTCTGCTTGGCGTTATCCTGGTGCTTGTGCTGTTTTACGCACTGCGCGGCAAGGTTCTCATCGAGGGCGGGCTGTCGGGACGCATGGTCAAGCGCTTTACCGATTACGAACGCATCGTGCACTGGGTCCTTGCCCTCGTGTTCCTGTTCCTGGCGATAACCGGCCTGATATTGCTGCTCGGCCGTACCCTGTTGATTCCACTGTTCGGGCAACAGCTGTTTTCCCTGCTGGCGTCGGCAAGCAAGGAGGGGCATAACCTGTTCGGACCGATATTCCTGGTGTCCCTGATCATGATGGTGATCAGTTTTGCGCGCCGCAATATCTATGAAAAAGGCGATCTGACCTGGCTGTTGAAGGGTGGCGGATTCATCGGCAAGGGCCACGTTTCCGGTGGATTTTTCAACATGGGTGAGAAATCCTGGTACTGGATGGTTATCCTGGTCGGCCTGTTGATTTCGATCAGCGGTATGATCCTGGTTATGCCGAACTTTGGCCAGGGACGCATCATCATGGAAATCTCCCATGTCGTCCATGTTTTTGCCGCAATCGTGTTGATCGCGGTTTCCCTCGGGCATATGTATATGGGCTCGATCGGTACCGAGGGATCGCTGGAGGCGATGAAGTCGGGTTATGTCGACATCAGCTGGGTCGAAGCGCATCACGATCGCTGGGCCAGGAAGGTCAAGGATAGCGGCGAGATTCTCTCAGCCGAGGAATTTGCCCGCCAGCAAGGCAGAAAACCCGGATCGACCGATACCGCGACGGAGTAGAACCAATGATTGAATACCTGATCGACGGGCCATTGTGGTATTTCTCACTTGCGGTATTTTGTATCGGGGTAGTGTGGCAACTGGCGCGAATTCTATTCACTGCCGGTAAGACAGACCTGTCGGTTGCGCGCGGCTCGGCCAGCAGCGGCGCCTGGCGCAATATTTTCAGCCGGTTTGTCCCGCACCACGAAATTGCCCCGCAGGTCAGGGTGCAGGTAGTAGCGGGGTACATGTTCCATCTCGGCCTGTTCGCGGTAATTTTTTTTGCAGCGCCGCATGTCATTTTCCTGGAAGAAAACCTGCTCGGATTCGGCTGGACGCCAATGCCGCACTGGGCGTTTATCGTTGCTTCGCAATTCGCTTTTTTCGGGCTGCTGATACTTTGGCTGCGGCGCATGTTGAATTCGGTGAGCCGGCTGATCTCAACCCTCGACGATCACATCGCCGCTATCCTGACCTTCGTGGTGATGCTGACCGGTTGCCTCGCGCTGTTAAAGGGGTTTACCGAGTTGCGCCTGTTGCATCGGTTCACCGTCGAGTTGCTGCTGATTTACTTTCCGTTCAGTTGCCTGATGCATACCTTCACCTTCATCCCCAGCCGAGCCTTTACCGGCGCCTGGTTCGGGCGACGCGGGATCGACGCATGAGCGGGGGAGTGAATTATGAGTGAAAGACTGGAAAAGGGCCTGCAGGTGCTGCGCGCCGAAATGGACAAGAAGGTTATGTCCTTCTTCTCGAGCTGCGTACGCTGCGGGATCTGCGCCGAGTCCTGCCTGTTTTACACCGAGACCAGCGATCCGCGCTACACGCCGATTTACAAAACCGAGCCGATGCGCAAGTTGTGGAAAAATGAGTACAGCTTCTGGGGCAAGCTGAAGGGCAAGCTCGGCATCAGCGAGCCCATGACCGAGGCCGATCTGGCCGACTGGGAAGAACTCGTTTACGACGGCTGCTCGATGTGCGGGCGTTGCAGCATGGTATGTCCGGTAGGCGTCGACATCTCGATGGTCATCTTCAAGGTCAAGCACGCGCTTGCGGTGGCTGGATTTTCGCCCGAGGGACTGGTCGGCGCCACGGAGCGGGCGGTCGAGATCGGCAGCCCGATGGGCATTACCCTGAAGACCGTGCAGGCGATGATCAAGCACGTCGAGGCAGATACGGGCCTGAAGGTGCCGGTGGATGTCGAGGGCGCCGAGTACATGGCGCTGCTGTCGTCGAATGAAATTGCGCTCTATCCCGAATATCTGGAATCGCTGGTGAAGATCTTCGATCACGCCGGTGTCAGCTGGACCCTGTCCTCCGACGCCTTCGAGGCGACGAATGCCGGCTTGCAGTTAGGTAACAAGGCCATCGCCGGCAAACTGGTGCAGCGCGTGGTGGATGGCGCGGAAAAACTGAAGGTCAAAAACGTCATCAGCCCGGAATGCGGTCACGCCTATATCGCGCTGCGTTGGGAGGGACCGAACTTTATCGGCAAGGCCTACCCGTTCCGCGTGGTGCATATCCTCGAGTTGCTCGACGAACTGCAGGCGAATGGCTCGCTGAAAACCACGGGTATGGAAACCGAGCGCCTTACTTTCCACGATCCCTGTTCGATCGTGCGTCGCGGCGGCATCCAGGCGCAGCCGCGCAACCTGCTCAGGCCGATCGCGCAGAATTTTATCGAGATGACCGATCATGGCAGCATGAACTGGTGCTGTGGCGGTGGCGGTGGCGTCAGCAGCAACGAGCGCGCCGAGGAGCTGAAGCTCACCGCGTTCAATCGCAAGAAATCACAGATCGAGGAAATCGAGGTCGACGCGGTCGTCACCGCCTGCTCGAATTGCCGCATGGTGATGGAAGACGGGATCGAGGCCAACGAGATGGATATGCCGTTGCTCGGGCTGACCGAGCTCATCGCCGAGCACCTCGAGCAGAAACCTCACTAGCAGCCAGTCGGACTCAGAATCTACCCGGCATTGTTTTAAGCGTCGGAGCTGAACCAACGCGTCGCGCGGACCATCGGTCCGCGCGGGATCGTCCCGGCGTCTTTGCAACTTCCATAGGTATGAAAAACGCTCAGCTATGCGGGTTAGCGGGATTGCGAAAGCCTGCAACAGTGCCGGGCCAGGCAGATCCCGGGTCTGGCAACCTGGCCCGGCATTGCGTGGTTTTACTCGATGCGCCGGTTATACGCGAATGCGATTTCGTACTGGTGCATTTCCAGCTCGATTTCCTGGGCCGGATCAAAAGTGTTATTGCCCTTGACCGAGTTGTTGGGCGCATACATCGCCGCGAAACTGAATGAACTCTTGGGGTCGATAATGCGGGTAAAGCCGAACGTAAAATGCTCCTCGACGACACCGGGTGCGAGAATGTTAAAAGTTACCTGGCCGTCGGGTATGGGCTGATCGGTCTTGCTGTAACCCAGGCGCCAGATCATGTTTTCGCTGGTCTGAAATTGATATCCGATCTTGATGATCTGCATGTCATTCCAGCCAAATCCGGCGCCATCGCTGCCACCCAGGCAGCCACTTCCAGTGCCACCGGTCATTCCCGGCGCGCAATCGCCATTGCTCGGGACCAGGTTGCCGATCGGGTTCGATACGGCATCGACGTCGCTGTACTTGATTTCCTGGTAGTCGACGAAAAACGTACCGAAGGAGCCTGTGTCGATCGCGATGCCGACGGTCCAGTTGGACGGGATGTCGAAATCGCCGTCCTCGGCAAACAGGCCGGAATAGTCGTCGAATTCGCTCATGTTGATCTTGGGCTGGTAGGCGCCGCCTATGCGGATACCGTCATAGACTTCGCTCTGGATTCCGAAGCGTACCCCGATGCCGGTCGAATCGTCATGGCCGTTGTTAGTCAGATTATCGGGATCGGTAGAATAGCCGGCGAAATTCCCCAGGCCCTTCGCTTCGAAGCGTTGATAGGCGAGGATGGCGCTGATACCCAGTGAGGTCTTTTCGGCAATCGTTATCGCATAGGTTGGCGCAATGAATAACTGGGCGAGGTCGACGCCGGCCGTGCCGTCGCCGTAGGTGCCGGAAAATTCCGTCTGCGTACCTGCGGGTCCCAGCAGGGCGACGCCGCCGTGGTACTCGGTATTCATGCCGCCGTTACCAAACACCGAAACGCCGATGCTGTTGGTCTCGTTAAGCATATAGTTGTAGCCGAATTGCGGGATCAGAAAGATATCGTTGTTGCTGTCCTTGTCCTGATCGCCATCGCCGATACTGAAGGGGCATGCCATTCCACAAAAACCGCCTGCCGGGACCGAAGGTCCACCCTTCGAGGAATAGGAGCGGTCGGGAGAAAACAGCGCGGCGCCGACGTCGTAGCGCCGGCCCTGCCAGACCATTCCGGCGGGATTGTTCGCCGCCGCGAGCGTATCCTGGGAATAGGCGACGCCAGCGCCGGCGAGGCCTTTCTCGGCAATGCTGGAGCCATGGGTAAAGTATCCGTTAGTGGCCCAGACCGTGGCCGGGAAGGCGAGTGCCCATAGAAACAAAGCAAATATTTTCGTTACCAAGCGTGTCATGTCTATCCCCCCTCATACGGGTTATTTATGTATTGGTTGTTATAAATCGCAACCTGCTAAATGAACAGGTTGATGTCTGATTCTCCAGCGAATTCGAAAAAAGTGGCGGCACCGGCGTAGTCTATGCCATCGATGAACTCGTCGGGTTTCATGTCGAATAAATCCACGGTCATCTGGCAGGCGATCAGCTTGACGTCGGCCTCGAGGCATAGCTCGCGCAGCTCGGCGACGCTGGCGACGCCTTTCGATTTCATCTTCGACTTCATCATGCTGCTCATCATGGCTTCCATTCCGGGGATCGCGGTGCCGATCGTCGGGAACCACTTATCCATGCCAAGGGGCATGGGCATCCCCGGGTTGCCGAGCGGTGAAACCTTGAGATTTAAATCCTTCTTGAGTAACTGGAGGCCGTAAAAGGTGAAGAAGATCTGCACCTCGTAGCCGAGGGCGGCCGCGGTCGAGGCCAGGATGAAAGGAGGGTAAGCCCAGTCAAGGGTCCCCTTGGTTGCAATCAGTGCCAGTTTTTTCTCAGACATTAGTTAAGCTCCGCAATAATACAGTTTGAATAATCTGGCCTCAGGCCTTTTTTTGGGGGGAGTGATACTTCCCACCGGACTCGACACTAAGCAGTAACCTGTTCCCCGTTTGCCAGTGGAAGGCGCCGAATTTTTATTGTATTCGGGCATACCGGGCGGACTCCCCTGGTGGATTAATGGTTTGCACCTGGATAGGAATCTTTTGTAATGGATTGTTGCCAAGTGCGATTGATCAGGATCAAGTGCGGGTAATTACTCTCATAATTTATTAGAGCGAACATTAGAGAATTAGGATGGCTGCTGTAATTGCCCCATTAGATAGTGTGTGAATATCCCATTCGGGGTAAAAAAATAGCCGAGCCCGGGGCTGGCAATGACGGATTTAAGATACGATTCGTGCGAGCTATTTTATCAAAAAGCGGGATGAAACAGATTCCGGCCAAGATTAGAGCGAGCAAAAAAAAGCCCCGCAGCTGATCGTGCGAGGCATTAAATTCACCCGGAGTGTCCGCAGGGAGGGAGGACTTGAAAGTGCAGAGGGGGCTGCACCCTTCCCAGGTGAGTGTTCTATCTAAAGTCTTTCTGTGCTGTGCCCGGTTTCCGTTACCTTGCGATATGAGCCCGCCGGGCCGCGGATGTGCTCTACGGGCTGCTTGCGCCGCTGCCGCAGATTGCGCGCGACTTCCCGGCTAAGCCGTTCAAGCGCGTGACTAACCGCTGTTTTCAGGTCTGCATCGGTGCCGTCGCAGGCTATCAGGCTACCATCGGTCAGTTTGACATTGATCAGGCAATACTGGGCTTCATCTGCGTCGGACAGTACTATTCCTACCATCCAGACCTGGACCTGCTCGATGTCTGTTGCATTTTCGCTCAGGGCGTTTCCCAGCCTGCGCCGTATGTACTCTCTCACTTCTTGTGTCAGGAAAGTCTCGCTGGAACTTATCTCTATGTTCATTAGCTGGGCCTCTCAGTTTCACGTTTGTCCTACTGGGTGGCACTATAGATAGTTTTGAGTATCTAATCTAATCGAATGTTTCTGTAAAACTATTCGATATTTTCGAAGTATTCTGCGAATTATTCGGGCCCCATCTCGCATCCTCCTGCACAGGCTGCGCGCAGCTGAGCCGCCCCCGGATCACCTGCTTACCAGCGGCCGATGATGATGCCGTTTTCTTCGTCCTGGGCGGGTCCACGCACGGCGAGATCGTCGTAGCGCACGCTTACCCGGGGTTTGAGGCGACGACGCCAGTCGATCAGCAGTTGTTGCATCTGTTGACGTACGCTTTCGTGCGAGGGGTCGTCACCGAGGTCGACCAGCTCCTGCGGGTCTTGCTGCAGGTCGAACAGCTGCGGCCGGAAGCAGTGATGGTGAATGTATTTCCAGCGCTGTTCGCGAATCATTGTTGCACGGCAATCATAGGGTGACAGTTCGAGCCGGGCGCGCGCGCCGCGTTCCGAGTAGTCGATTTCGCTAACCGCGTAGCGCCGCCAGTCGGCGGGCGCCTGCCGCGCGCGCAGCAGCGGCATCAGCGAGCGGCCCTCGATGCGTTCGTGGCAAATGCCGGCGCCGGCATACTCGACGAAGGTCGGCAACAGGTCGACGGACTCGACGAAGGCGGAACATACGCTGCCGCGAGTTTCGTCGGCGGTGGAATTGGGGTTGACGATGATCAGCGGGATGCGCACCGAGGACTCGTGAAACAGGTCTTTCTCACCGAGCCAGTGATCGCCGAGATAGTCGCCGTGATCGCTGGTAAAGACGATCAGGGTTTTATCGAAGCGATCGGTTTCCCTGAGGTAGTCGAACAGGCGCCCGAGCTGATCGTCGATTTGCCGCACCAGGCCCATGTATACCGGAACGACGCGCTCGCGTACCTCGTCGCGAGCGTAGCTTTCGCTGTACTCCTGTTCCATGAAGGCGGCGTAGACCGGGTGTGGATCGCGCAGCTCGGAATCGGCGCGCAGAGCCACCTGCACATCCTTTGGTTTGTACAGGTCGTGATAGGGCGCGGGCGCGATCAAAGGCCAGTGCGGTTTGATGTAGGACAGGTGCAGGCACCAGGGGCGCTCTTCATCCTGTTGCTCGAGGAAGTCGATCGCGCGGTTGGTGGTGTAGGTGGTTTCGGAATGTTTCTCGGCAACGCGCGCGGGGTAAATCGAGTTGCGCAGGCGCCAGCCGGAGTGGAGGTTACCGTCGCGGTCCTCGCCGCTGTTGGCGTAGTCCAGCCACGGGTTATCGCCGTCGTAGCCCAGCCGATTGAGGTAGCGGCTGTAGTCGTTCTGCCGCTTGCCGGGCAGCAGGCCATCGTGCAGGGCAAAGGGTTCGAAGCCGCCGCTGCCGGCATTTTTCACCAGCTCGGACTCGGGGTCGATGCCGAGTTCCAGCAAACTGTCGCGCTGCTTGCGGTGATGAGCCTTGCCCACCAGCGCGCTGCGGTAGCCCGAGGGGCGCAGGTAGTCGGCCATGGTGAGTTCATCCAGGCGGCTGGGATCGTTGTTGCCCATGACGCCGTGGCTCGACATGTAGCGCCCGCCGTAAAAACTCGCGCGCGACGGTCCGCACAGCGGCGCCTGGCAGTAGGCGTTGTCGAAGCGTACGCCGCGCGCCGCGAGGGAATCGATGTTCGGCGTGTGCAGCGTCTTGTGTCCGTAACAGGACAGGTAGTCCCAACGCAGCTGGTCGCACATGATGAACAGGATATTTCTCGGCATTAGCGCGGGTCCCCGATAATAATGGTCACAGTATAGTGAATTTTACCCCGGCTATTCGAGTGGGCGCCCACCCGCTGGAGCTATTCCTCGGGCGTGCCCTGCCACAGCATGTTGTAACCGAGTTCGTAGGTTTCCGAGCAATACTCCGCCACGCCATCGAATTTTTCCTTGAAGATGTGATCGGCGTGCGACTTTTCGTGCTGCTCGAACGAATTCCAGTAGGTGATGATGACGATGTGGTCGTCGCTTTTCTTTTCCGCATCGAAGGACCCCTCGGCGGATACGAAACCGGCGTACTCGAATACCTGGCCGCCGATAAAGCCGCCAGCGTCATCGCCGTAGGTGTTCTTGACGACATTGCACATCTCGCCGATGGCCATCTCGACTTCTTCGACACTGACTCCAGGCTTGAGTTTTATCACGTTGTGAAGCATGACGGCGCCGAAGGGAATGGTGATCGGGTTAAACATGGTCTGACTCCGGTTAAGTTATGAACGGGCGCGCATTATTGGCCAAGACGCGTGTCACGCCCATATATCCTTTGGGTTAGGGCGCCAGCATTGAGCAGGTTTCCGACGGCCTTTTTCCAAAAGGTCCCAGATTGGAGTGTGTGCCACTTTATGAGTCGTACGAGCCTTTTCCGGATCGGTTTTTTAACCACCTGGATACAAACTCTGACGGTTCAGCGGGCTTTTTGAGCCCTGCCGCTGCGCGGCGCCTTGACAATTGCTCAGGCGACGAGTAGCTTCGGCGCCAAGTCAATACGCGCTTTAGATTTGGCTAATAAAAACAATTGTCACTCTGACCACATAACAACCTGAAGAGAATTCGGAGGAACGAAAATGATAACAACCGTAACTCGCGCAGTCCTGGCGATATCACTGGCGGTAGCAGCTTCGACCGCGCTAGCAGCGGATAAGACACTGGTGTTTTGTTCGGAAGGTAGCCCCGGGGGGTTTAATCCGAGCCTGCATTCCGCCGGTACCGACTTTGATGCGTCGGCGCAGCCAATCTACAATCGCCTGGCGGAATTCGAGCCCGGCACTACCAAGGTCGTCCCCGGGCTGGCCGAGTCCTGGAGCGTTTCCGACGACGGTACCGTTTATACCTTCAAATTGCGTAAAGGCGTGAAATGGCATTCCAACAAGCACTTTACCCCTACGCGCGATTTCAATGCCGACGACGTATTGTACAGTTTCAATCGTCAGTGGAAGGAGGATCACCCCTACCATAGCGTTTCCGGTGGCAAGTACCTGTACTTCGGCTGGATGGATATGGGCACAGCGCTTAAATCCATCGACAAGATCGACGACTACACGGTCAGGTTCACATTGAACGAACCCGATGCGCCATTCATATCCAACCTGGCGATGGATTTTGCCTCCATACTCTCGGCAGAATATGCCGATAAAATGGCTGCTGCCGGCACCATGGAAACGGTCGACAATGAGCCTATCGGCACCGGTCCTTTCGAGTTCGTTTCCTACAAGAAAGATTCGGTGATCCGCTTCAACGGCTTCAAGGATTACTGGGAAGGTAAGCCTAAAATCGACAAGTTGATCTACGCGATCACCACCGATGCCACAGTGCGCTACCAGAAGCTGAAGGCTGGCGAGTGCCACATCATGCCTTACCCGAATGCGGCCGACCTCGATGCGATGGAAAAAGATCCGAACATCGTCCTGCTGAAACAGGAAGGGCTGAACGTGGGTTACCTGGGTTTTAACACTGAAAAGGCACCTTTCAATAACAAGACTGTACGCCAGGCTCTGAGCATGGCCATCGACAAGCAGGCGATTCTTGACGTGGTATTCAAGGGCGCCGGTTCACCGGCTAAAAATCCGATCCCGCCGACCATGTGGTCTTATAACGACAAAATCGTGGATTACCCGTACGACCCGGAAACCGCCAAAAAGATGCTCGAAGCAGCCGGTGTCAAGAATCTGAAAACCGATATCTGGGCAATGCCGGTGCAGCGTCCCTACAACCCGAATGCGCGCCGCATGGCGGAGCTGATTCAGGCTGACTGGGCCAAGGTCGGTGTAACCGCTGAAATCAAGTCTTTCGAATGGGGTGAATATCGTGAGCGGATTCGTGCCGGCGAGCATGAAACCGCGCTGCTAGGCTGGACCGGCGACAACGGTGACCCTGATAACTTCATGTTCGTGCTGCTGGGTTGTGCCGCGGCGAAATCGAACGTGGCGCGCTGGTGTAACGAGGAATTCGACGGGCTGCTGCGTGCTGCCAAGAAGACTTCCGACCAGGCTGAGCGCACCACGCTCTACGAGAAAGCCCAGGTGATTTTCAAACAGGAAGCACCCTGGTACACGGTCGCGCATTCGGTGCAGTTCCGCCCGGTTCGCAAAGAAGTTAAAAACTTTAAAATCCACCCGCTTGGAAGCCACATTTTCAAGTACGTTGATCTCGAATAGATCGCTTTAGAACCTTGGCATAAGTTATCGGCGTGAGGCCAAAACCTCACGCCGATTTCTGATAATAGGCAACCCATGTTCTACTTCGCATTAAAACGATTCGCCCTGCTGGTGCCGATATTTTTCGGCGTCACGCTCATGGCCTTCGGCTTTATTCGAATGTTACCGGGAGACCCGGTCGCCGCGCTTGCCGGTGAACGCGATATGACACCCGAAAGACACGCTGAAATGATGGCGAAACTGGGCCTGGATAAACCCGCCTGGCAACAGTATCTCGACTACATCTGGAATTTACTGCACGGCGATTTCGGCACTTCCGTATTGACCAATCGGCCCATACTGGATGAATTTCTCGAGCTGTTTCCGGCAACAATAGAGCTCGGCCTGACCGCCATGTTCCTGGCGGTCGTTATTGGCGTGCCGATTGGCATATTCGCCGCGGTTAAACGCGGAACCATCTTCGATCAGGGCATCATGGGATTTTCGCTGGTCGGTTATTCCATGCCGATATTCTGGTGGGGCCTGCTGCTGATCATTCTGTTCAGCGGCATCTGGGGGTTGACTCCAATCTCCGGCCGAATTTCTTTTCTGTACGATGTGCCGACCGTTACCGGGTTTCTGCTTCTAGATGCCTTGATAAGCGGTGAAGAAGGCGCGTTTGCCTCGGCCATGCATCACATGATTTTACCGACGATCGTGCTCGGCACGATTCCGCTCGCCATCATCGCCCGTCAGACGCGCTCGGCCATGCTCGAAGTGCTCAGCGAAGACTATGTGCGCACCGCGCGGGCAAAGGGCTTGTCGCCGCTGCGCGTGTATGGCCTGCACGCCCTGCGTAACGCGATGATCACCGTTATCACGGTTATTGGACTGCAGGTGGGAACACTCATGGCGGGCGCCATATTGACGGAGACGATATTCAGCTGGCCAGGCATAGGCAAATGGATCATTTTTTCGGTATTCAGCCGTGACTACTATGCAGTGCAGGGTGGGCTGGTACTGATTGCGATGATTATCATGTTGGTGAATCTTGTCGTCGACCTGTTGTACGGATTGATTAATCCGCGAATTTTGCACACCGGCTCATGAGCGCCAGCAACACGATTCCGGCTGTCACGCGTCGACCCAGTATGCTGCGTCAGAATTTGCGCGAATTCTGGTTCTACTTTTCCGAAAGTAAAACGGCCGTTGTCGGGCTGGTCTTTCTGGTGGGCATCGTGTTAATGGCTTTAACCGCCGATTTCATTGCCCCGCACGATCCGGCGATGCAATACAGGGACTGTTTCGAGCAGCCGCCGACCTGGGGCGCCGCCGAGTGCAATTTTATTCTCGGTACCGACTACGCCGGTCGCGACATGTTGTCGCGCATCATCTACGGCACGCGGCTATCGCTGATTGCCGGTGGCATAGTGGTCATACTGTGTCTGAGCATCGGCATCGTGTTTGGGGTCGTCGCCGGCTATTTCAGGGGCTGGGTCGATATCGTCATCATGCGCATCATGGATACCATCCTGTCGGTACCCGGGTTGCTCATGGCGCTGGTGCTGGTGGCGATACTCGGGCCCGGGCTGCTAAACGCGATGATCGCGATATCGATCACCTACCTGCCGCATTTCGTGCGCCTGACCCGGTCTTCCTACATTACCGAGAGTTCCAAGGAGTATGTCATCGCCAGCAGGGTGTCGGGCGCCGGCATGTTTCGCATCATGTTTATCACCATACTGCCTAACTGCCTGGCGCCGCTGATCGTGCAGGCAACGCTGAGTTTCTCCACCGCTATTCTGGACACGGCCGCGCTCGGCTTCCTCGGCATGGGAGCGCAACCACCGGCGCCCGAGTGGGGCACATTGATCGCGGAAAATCGCGACCTGATGTTGTCGGCGCCCTGGACCGTTACCTTTCCGGGACTTGCTATTTTGCTGGCGGTGCTTGCTATCAACCTGATGGGCGATGGTTTGCGCGACGCTCTCGATCCAAAGATGAAGCGCTCATGAGCCTGCTGGAAATTCGCAATCTGTCGGTCGAATTTCAAACCGTAGGCGGTAGCTTTCGCGCCGTCGATAGCGTCGATCTCGATCTCAGGGAAAACGACCTGCTTTCCATCGTCGGCGAATCGGGCTCAGGCAAGTCCGTATCCATGCTGGCGCTGATGGGCCTGCTGCCCTGGACGGCAAACGTCACTGCCGACAGGATGGAATTTGCCGGGCTGGACCTGTTGACCATTTCGAACCGTGAACGCCGCAAGATTATTGGCAAGGATATCTCGATGATTTTCCAGGAGCCCATGAGCAGCCTGAATCCCTGCTTTACCGTCGGCTTTCAAATCGGTGAATCATTGCAACAGCATCTTGGCATGGATCGCAAGGCGCGCAAAAGGCGCAGCATAGAGCTGCTTGAGCTGGTTGGTATTCCTGCGCCGGAGGAGCGTCTCAAGGCTTTTCCGCACCAGTTATCCGGGGGTATGAGCCAGCGAGTGATGATCGCAATGGCCATCGCCTGCAACCCGAAATTACTGATTGCCGACGAACCCAGCACGGCGCTCGACGTCACCATCCAGGCGCAAATTCTCGACCTGCTGGTCGATCTGCAGAATGAAAAAGGCATGACGCTGGTGCTGATTACGCACGATATGGGGGTTGTCGCGGAAACCGCGAAACAGGTTATCGTCATGTATGCCGGGCAGCAGGTGGAGCAGCAGGAAGTCAATGCGCTGTTTGCAACGCCGCGCCATCCATACACCCATGCCCTGCTGAACGCCCTGCCGGAGCGGTCGCTGCACCTGGATCGCCTGCCGACCATAGAAGGCGTCGTGCCTGGTGCCGGCGACAGACCGGATGGATGCCTGTTTTCACCACGCTGCAAGTTTGTGCAAGATGGCTGCAACCAGGCTGTTCCGCCGTTAACGACCGTGGGCCAGGCCTCGCTGCGATGTTTTCACCCAATCGAATATGCGGATCACGGGACATGAGCGTCGCTATCGAAGGTCGCGACCTGAAGCAGTATTACTCGGTCAAGGGTGAAGGTTTTTTTGCCAAGCCGGCGACTCTGAAAGCTGTGGATGGCGCCAGTTTTGCGCTCGAATCGGGCAAAACGCTGGCGATCGTGGGCGAGTCGGGTTGCGGCAAATCGACTCTGGCAAGACTCGCCACGATGATCGAAAAGCCCACCGCGGGAAATATATTTATCGGTGGGCGGGACCCGCATGCCGATGGTGGCGCGGAAATACCGCGGCTGCGGCAAGATGTACAGATCATCTTTCAGAATCCCTACGGCTCGCTGAATCCGCGTAAAAAAGTGGGTACGATTCTGGAGGAACCGGTGATCATCAATCGCAAAGTTTCCTCGGCCGAGCGTCGTCAACTGGCCGAAACCATGCTCGCCAAGGTAGGCTTGCGGCCCGAACATTACGATCGCTATCCGCACATGTTTTCGGGCGGCCAGCGACAACGAATCGCCATCGCGCGCGCGTTGATGTTGAAGCCGAAAATTCTGATTGCGGACGAGCCGG
>Ga0209536_100004556_pt1 | contig 21888 bp, 17 predicted proteins | sample DeeMarSeWOR28_12_FD_187461 | JGI IMG/M metagenome (GOLD analysis project Ga0209536, IMG submission 187461) | Marine sediment microbial communities from White Oak River estuary, North Carolina - WOR-2-8_12 (SPAdes) (version 2) | ecosystem: Environmental > Aquatic > Marine > Intertidal zone >... | reverse complement strand
CCAATTGAGGCAGGCTAATACACGCCGTAGCCAAAGCTGCTATGGAGCGTTTACAGCACACACGCGTGCAATTAGTCGCGGCGAAGACATAGAATAATAAATTTTCCTAAATAGCCAGGAGATTTATCCCGGCTATTTAGGTTTAACCCTCTGAAAATTGTTGTGGAAGTTCCCAGAGAAATCTTGAATAACCAATATAAAGCGCCTTCTGGCATGTATAATAGGGAAAATCCCACGCCAAAGGATAAAAACATGGACGATTGTCTCTTTTGTAAAATTGTCAAAGGGGAAATACCCGCTACCATCGTTTATCAAGATGAACAGTTGATGGCGTTTCGCGATATCAACCCGGTAGCGCCAACTCATATTCTTGTCATTCCAAAAAAACACATTTCAGGTACGAATGATGTTTCAAAGGAAGATGAACAACTCCTGGGACATATGCTAACTGTGGTTAAGCCAATCACAGACCTAGAAGGCATCACAGAGAGCGGCTACCGTTTGATCATCAACAGTGGCCCGGATGCTAATCAGGTTGTCTTCCACCTGCATTTACACATCATGGGTGGACATCGTATGCGTCATCCGATGGGGTAACCAGGCATTTTGCGCGCAACCCTGTTTGAGACCCTGCGCCTGTATACCCCTGATAGGAAGGCAATCGACCCGGGGTCTCCTACTACGCGCTCTCTTCTCGCTTATCTCTTGCTCAACCGCAGCCGTCCCGCCGATCGGCGACGGTTGGCTTTTACCTTCTGGCCGGAAGCAACCGAATCCGCTGCGCGGCGCAACCTGCGGCAATACTTGCATCACCTGCGTTCTGCACTTGAGCCAATTGATCCTGATAATACGCTGCTGCTTGCAGATGGCTCATCAATTCAACTTAATCCGCAAATTGAAATCTCTCTCGATGTAGACACCTTTCAATACGAGACACGCCCTGAAGCATCCGCAGACGAGATCGAGCACGCACTGTCGCTATACTCAGGCGACCTTCTTGAAGATATCTACGATGACTGGTGCGGCTCGGAACGAGAGCGCTTGCGCCAGGTTTGGTTGGGGACACTCGACCGTTACAGCCAGATCCTGCAATCAACAGGAAATATTAGCGCTGCCCTGGCTATCATCCAAGAATGGGTCAAGGCCGAACCTTTCGACGAGAACGCCCAGCGTCGTTTGATGAGTCTGTATGCGCTAACGGGCGAACGTGCCAAGGCTATTCAGACCTATCACAGGTTTGCCAGATCACTGGACCAGGAACTGGAGACCGAACCCCTACCCGAAACGCAGGCACTGCTGCAATCCATCCAAAATGGTCAGGCGCTGGTCAAATTAGAAACACCAGAAGCCCTCCCGTCTCAACGCAACACACCCAAGCCCCGTGCATTAACCTTGCCGGCCCTGCCCTTCATCGGCAGGCAAAACGAAATTGCCACCCTCGAAGCAGCTTACCAGCAAGCCGCAGCAGGCTCCGGGCGGCTGGTGTTGGTAACCGGGGAAGCAGGCATCGGCAAAACCAGGTTGTTGCAAGAATTTTTATCTTTGCATCCTGATTCTTCCGGGCTGCAAAGCGCCTGCTACGAACTGGATAGCATGGTTCCCTTTGCGCCGCTTCGTCAGGCGCTTGAGAATTCCCCGCTGCTCGATAGCTTTGCTAAAGCGCAGCTGCCTCCCCCCTGGGCGACCCCCTTGATACCGGTTCTCCCGGAACTTGCGCGCCAATTCCCGTACGCCAGCTTCCCCACTCACCAGGCAGATGGAGCCACACTCCGTGAAGCGTTGGTCAATCTCATCATTCACTTGAGCGAAACTTGTCCGAATCCCCCAATGCAACTCATCCTGGATGACCTGCATTGGGCGGATACGCCCACCTGGGAGTTGCTGGCATCATTGACAAGGCGCGTTTTATCCACTCCCCTGCTCATCATGGGGCTGTTCCGCGTAGAGGATCTGCCCGCCGAACGACAGTCTTTATTACGGACGATCGAACGCAGCGATTCACTCTGGACCCTGGACCTGCCCCGGCTTACGTCAAATGAAACCGCCGACCTGGCCCGTCACCTCAACCCGAAGGAAGCCCGCAATTCGATCTTTGTTCAACGCCTGTATCAGGATACCGAGGGAAACCCATTCTTTATCGTTGAGACTGTACGTGCCATGCAGGAAACCGGGGGGATGCAAATACCGTTACCGGTCACCTCCATCCCAAATTCCATCCAACGCGTGATCGAGGCCCGATTAGACAGGCTTATTCCAGACAGCCGCGAGGCCTTGGCTTGTGCAGCTTCCATTGGGCGCTCATTCACATATCCATTGCTCCAGGAAATCCTGGGCGACTCCAGCGAAGACATCATTACATTTATAGAAGAGTGGCTCCAGCGCGGTCTGGTGCATGAGGGCAAGCAAGGGTACGATTTCCGCCACGACAAATTCCGCCAGGTGGCATACGCTGGATTGAGTCGTGCCCGACGTGAACACATCCACGGCAGGATAGCAGACGTGCTGGAACTTACCATTCCACCTGCAGATGTAACTACACTTGCGCATCATTACGCCCGCAGCGACCGACCGCTCAAAGCGCTGCCATATCTGACACAAGCAGGCGAGCAGGCGCTGCGTCTGCGTTCTTACCACGAAGCACGTCAATTCGGCCTGCAGGCTGTCAATTTGCTGGGGCAGTTGCCAGGTCCGCGCCAGAGAAGCGAGCGTATCGATATCAACTTGCAATTGGCTCAGGCTTACGCATTCACAGGCAATATGCAACGCGCCATCGAGATCCTGAACGAAACCGAGCATCTGGCTGTTGTATTGGGAGATGAAGGTCGGTTGGGGCAAATCTTCCGGCGAGCAGCGCAGTTTTTCTGGCTACGAGGTCAACCGGAAACCGCCAGCGACTATGCTCGTCGAACCTTGCGTGTGGCCGAGGAATTGGGCAATAGCGAACTTTTATACGCAACTCTACGCATGCTGGGACGTGTCAGCATTGCGATGGCAGCTTTTGACGATGCTATCGCCCATTTGCTGCGCTATGTGAACATCCACGATGAGATTATTGGCACTGATCCGCGCATACAGCCCCCAGAAGACTTGCCGATTGTGTTGGGCTATCTCGGGGTGGCATATTCTCGCGTTGGAGCCTGGGGGCGGGCCATAGATGTCAGCCAGCGAGGGCTGTCAATGGCAGAAGCAGACTCAGGCGGCAGTCTGGATGCGACTACGATCTTTGCCCGTATGCAGTTAGCTATGGTACAAGCCGGCATCCGCAAGTGGGATGAATGCTTGAGCATCTTATCCCCTATCCCGGAACCGCAAGACTTTGAAGAGATCACTCCACCGCTTTATATGGTACTCAGCCTGCGGGGATATGCGCTGGCACAAAACGGTGAGGCGACTGCGGGCTCCAAACTCATTCAATTAGCTGTCAGTTGGGCAGAGCAGGTAGGCCATCGCGTCTTTCATTATTTACCCCGTCTGTTCCTGGCAGAAAGTTTATTTCTGGCCGAGAAAACACAACCTGCGCTCAGAGAAATAAAACTGGCTTTGCTCGAAGCACAGCAGTCGGGAAATCGCTGGGCTGTGGGCATTGCATTGAAATTAAAGGCAGATATCAGCACGCGCCTGCCATCGCCACAATGGACGCAAATCGAATCCGACTTGATTGAGTCGATGCACTTGCTGAGGCAGATACGCGCGCGACCTGATCTGGCGCGCACGTATCTTTCGTTACGTCGTCTGTACGACCGCGCGGGGCAAATCGCCTGGGCTGTAGACTGTCACTTTCGCGCAACCATGATATTTGACGAATTAGAGATGGATAACGAATTACGCTTTGCCCAGGGGCAGGCAGCCAGAGAGCGACAGGGTGCTGTGGTCATCCCGAATTTACCATTGAAAGGGCCTAATGTAGCCATCGAGGAAAGCGTGGGGGACGAAGAAAACGCCAAATAGTCAACCTAAAAGCGTGCCATCTATCACAATCGTTAACGCTCGCATTAACGCTTCTTTAGCGCGCCCCTAGTATGATTGTGGCAATACCTTTCACGGGAGCAGCTATGCAGCGTGGATTCACCAATGGACTAAACAGCAGTCACCTTGAAGCAGGCAAAACACAACTCAAGGTTGAAAACGTTCAGCTCAACTTTGGCGGCGTGACTGCTTTACTGGATATTGATCTGGAAGTCCGTCAAAGCGAAATTTTAGCCGTTATCGGACCCAATGGAGCAGGCAAAACCAGCCTGCTCAATTGCATAAGCGGCCTATATCACCCGCAACGTGGTCGCATTGTTTACATGAACGGCAAAGAACACGAGATCACGCGCATGAAACCGCACCAGATCGCGAGATTGGGGATTGCCCGTTCATTTCAAAACATAGAGTTGTTCCGTCATATGACTGTGCTGGATAATCTGCTTTCGGGAGCACATGTCCACATGCACAGCAGCCTAATCAGCGGCCTGATCTATTGGGGAGCGGCCCAGCGCGAACACATCCGGTTCCGCCGTTTCGTAGAAGACATCATTGATCTGCTTGAAATCGAGGCCATCCGTAACAATACGGTTGGCTCGCTTTCATATGGTCTGCAAAAACGCGTGGAAATGGGGCGAGCGCTGGCCATGCGCCCATCCCTTTTGCTGCTCGACGAACCCATGGCAGGCATGAACTCGGAAGAGAAAGAGGATATGGCCCGCTTCGTCCTGGATATCAACGAAGAACATGGCGTGACCATTGTGCTGATCGAACACGATATGGGTGTAGTGATGGATATCAGCGACCGCATCGCTGTGCTGAACTTCGGACAAAAGATCGGCGAGGGCACACCGGATGAAATTCGCAGCAACAAGCATGTTGTGGAAGCCTATCTGGGCGAAGACAAGGGCGCTTTCCCATTCAAGTACGGCCAATCAAATGGCAACGGTAGAAATGGGAAGGAGTAGTTGACTATGCCTGAAACGCTCCCCCAATTTTTGAGATTACACTCTGAACAATCTCCCGATAAAACCGCCATGCGTTTGCGTGACTATGGAATCTGGCAAGCTGTTACATGGAAAGAGTACTATGAGCATGTCAAATATTTTGCTTTAGGCTTAATCCACTTGGGATTGGTCCCTGAAGAAACCATCGCGATTATCGGGGATAACCGTCCGGAATGGGTCATGGCTGAATTGGCTGCCCAGAGTGTGGGTGCCAAATCCATCGGTATTTACCAGGACTCGGTCGTTAGCGAGATGATCTACATCTTCAACCACGCCGATGTTTCCTTCATCGTGGTAGAAGACCAGGAACAGGTGGACAAGATTCTGGAGATGTGGGACGAACTGAAGGGTATCAAAAAAGTCATCTACTACGATCCAAAAGGTCTACGCAACTACGATGAAGATTTCCTGATCTACTTCCCGGCTGTACAAGATCTGGGGCGTAAGTACGAACAGGAAAATCCGGGTTGGTTCGAGGAGCGTGTGGCACAAGGCAAGGAAACCGACCTGGCAATCTTGTCCACTACTTCGGGCACAACCGGCAATCCCAAACTGGCTATGCTAACTCATAAATCTATGATCAGCATGGGACGCAACCTGATGTCGGTCGACCCGCTCTTGCCAGAGGACGAATTCGTTTCTTTCTTACCCTTGGCCTGGATCGGCGAACAGATGATGTGTATGTCCTGTGGGTTGCAAATGGGTTTCACTGTCAACTTCCCCGAAGAGCCCGAAACTGTCCAGCACGACATTCGCGAGATCGGGCCACAGGTCATGTTCAGCCCACCACGCATCTGGGAGAATCTGGTCAGCCAGGTACAGGTCAAAATCGAGGACAGCACCTGGCTCAAGCAAAAGCTCTACAACTGGGCCATGCCAATCGGGTATGAAATGGCCGACCTGAACTTCCGCAAAGAGAAACCGTCTTTAGGAATGAAGGTTAAATACTTCTTGGCAGATTGGATCATTTTCCAGGAAATCAAAGATTTGCTAGGCTTGAGGCACCTCAAAAGGGCTTATACAGGGGGAGCAGCTTTAGGCCCGGATGTGTTCCGCTTTTTCCACGCCTTGGGAGTGATCTTGAAGCAGATCTACGGTCAGACAGAGATCAACGGGATCGCTGTTGTTCACAGAGATGGGGATGTCAAGTTTCAAACCGTAGGCACGCCCATCCCCGAAACGGACATCCAGATCGATGAGAGCGGCGAAATTTTGATGCGTTCGCCTGCCATGATGGAAGGTTACTACCGCAATCCTGAAGCTACAGAAGAGTCGCTTATAGATGGCTGGCTGCACTCCGGCGATGCAGGTTACTTTGACGAAGATGGTCACCTGATCGTAATCGACCGCGCCAAAGACGTGATGACGCTGCACGACGGCACCAAATTCAGCCCGCAATTCATCGAGAACAAGCTCAAATTCAGCCCCTACATTAAAGAAGCGGTGGTCTTCGGCGGCGACTGGCCTTTCGTGACGGCCATGATCAATATCGAGTTTCCCAACGTAGGGAAGTGGGCTGAGAATAACCAGCTCGCCTACACCACTTACACCGACCTGGCGCAAAAACCACAGGTATACGAACTGGTACGTAACCATGTGGATGCATCCAACGCAGACCTGCCTCCTGCAGCCCGCATCCAGCGTTTCCTGCTGCTGCACAAAGAACTGGACGCTGACGATGCCGAACTGACCCGTACGCGCAAAGTGCGCCGCAAATTGGTAGCCCAACGTTACGAGGACATTATTTCTGCACTCTACAGCCACAACCCGCATGTTGAAGTAGACCAGACCATCACCTACCAGGATGGCCGCACAGCGCGCATCCAAACACGACTTGCAATTGACACTCTGGAGACTGGCGAGTAACTTATGGACCTTTTCATTCAACTCACTCTCACCGGCCTGACTAACGGCGCGATCCTGGCACTGGCTGCACTGGGTTTTGTGCTGATCTATAAATCCAGTGATGTGATCAACTTTGCACAAGGTGAATTCCTGCTCATTGGGGCCTACATCATCTATGCCATGATCGCACAATTCGGTCTGCACTGGAGCTTGGGCATGACTCTGACCATCGTGGCCGCCGTTGCCTTAGGCGTACTGGTCGAGCGGTTGGTGCTACGACCGATGATCGGGGAACCCATCATCTCGGTCATCATGGTGACAATCGGTTTGAGCAGCCTGCTTAGGGCGATCATCTTCACCATCTGGGGCAACCTGCCTAAGGCCTTCCCGTCTTTCATCCCCAGCGAACCCGTCAATATCCTGGGCGCAACTATCGGAGAAGACCGTCTGTGGGCGATTGTGATCGCCATAGCAATGTTAGCTCTATTCACCTTTTTCTTCCGTCGCTCTAAAGAAGGCATCGCCATGCGCGCGGTTGCAGATGACCAGCAGGCCGCTTTGAGCATGGGCATCAGTGTCAAAAAAATCTTCGCCTGGGCCTGGTCGATTGCAGCCGCGACAGCAGCCATCGGCGGCGCGCTGTTGGCAAACATCGTTGGCGTGAGTGGTGATGTGGCCCATTTCGGGCTGCGCGTATTCCCAGTTGTCATCCTTGGTGGTCTCGACTCTATCCCAGGCGCGATCATTGGCGGCATCATCATCGGATTACTGGAACAGTACACTGGCGGCTATATCGGGCAAGGCCTGAATCAGGTGTTGCCGTTTGTTGTCCTTATCATCATCCTGATGGTACGCCCATATGGATTGTTCGGACAAGAAATCATCGAGAGAGTATAGGTATGTTTTCAGGTACCTTTAATTCCACTTGTTGTTCGCGAGCAGTTGTACTGCGAGCCAGATGCAGTGCAACTGCATCCCAAACGAGGAACTAACAATGATCTCTGGCATTTTCCACTCATCCTACGAAAAAGACATGGCTCTGCGCCGTTCACATGCGCAGAAGATACGCATCGTCATCGTTATCATTGTCATGCTGATTTTCCCCTTCCTGGCCAATCGCTATTACCTGACCCTGGCAAATCAGGTTGGGATTGCTATCATCGGGGCGATTGGATTGAATATCCTTGTTGGCTATACAGGACAGATCAGCCTTGGACAGGGCGGTTTCATGGCCGTAGGCGCATACACCGCTGGTATCTTAACGGCCAATATGGGCATGCCCTGGTGGGCATCTACAATCGCCGCTTGTTTCATGACGGCCCTGGTAGGAACCATTTTCGGCATCCCATCATTACGTCTGAAAGGCTTGTATCTGGCTATCGCTACTCTGGCAGCGCAAGTGATCATTTTATGGGTCGTAACACATTGGGAAGCCCTGACCGGTGGTGTGGATGCGCTGGTTGTTCCTAATCCAATGCTGTTTGGCATCCGCTTGAACACAGATTTTAATTTCTACTGGATTACCTGGGGATTGGTGGTGATCGTTACCATTGCGACCGTCAATCTGTTCCGCACGCATTTCGGACGCGCTTTTATTGCCATTCGTGACCAGGACATTGCTGCTTCCGTCATGGGTGTGGACCTATTCAAGTACAAACTATTAGCTTTTGCGGTTTCATCTTTCCTGGTCGGGCTGGCAGGCGCACTGACCGCCCATTACCGCAGCATCGTTACCTGGGAACGCTTCACAGTGGATGTCTCGGTCACATATCTTGCCATGATCATCATCGGGGGGTTGGGATCAGTTACCGGATCATATCTTGGTGCATCTTTCATGACCCTGCTTCCCGTAGTACTGACCAATTTGGGGCGGGCTGTCAAGACATCCTTCCCGATCATCGACAGCATCATTCCCTTCATTCAGCAAGGGATGTTCGGCCTGGTCATCATCTTGTTCTTAATTTTAGAGCCAGAAGGCCTCAACAAGATTTGGAAAAATATAAAAGACTACTTCCGCTTGTGGCCGTTCAGTTACTGACCGCCACGGGCCATCCGGTGGACAATTCTAACTGTAAGGAGGTGTGTATTATCCAAGTCATAATTGCTTACGCCAGAACAATCGTACTTAACCCATGAACCTTCCAAAGGAGGAACAGAATGTCTCGTAAAATCAAATCCCTGTTTTTTGTGTTTGTGATCGCCAGCCTGGTGCTGACCGCCTGCGGTGGCGGTGGTGGAGGTGGCGGTGACGATGCTCCAATCAAAGTCGGCGCGATCTTCGACTTGACCGGCGCAACCGGCGATGTTGGCACGCCTTATTCTGAAGGCGTGAAAGGCTATATTGAATGGCTGAACGCCAACGGTGGTGTTGAAGGCAGGCAGATCGAACTGATCTCTGCTGATTACGCTTATAAAGTAGATCAGGCCGAGCAACTCTATTCACAATATGTTTCTGAAGGCGTTGTGGCCTTTATGGGTTGGGGTACAGGCGATACCGAAGCCATGCGCACCAAGATCGCAGAAGACAAGATTCCCTTCATGTCTGCATCCTACTCCGCAGCCTTGTTGGATATGAGTGCCGCCCCTTATAACTTCTTGATCGGCACCAGCTATTCTGACCAGGCCATCATTGCGATCCGCTGGGCGATAGATGATCACGCCGCGATGGGCGCCACTGACGCGCCAAAAATTGCCCTGATCCACCACGACAGCCCGTTCGGCACTTCCCCGGTTGAGGATGCCAAGGCTTACGCTGAAGCGAACGGTGTAGAATTCATGAGCCTGGCCATGCCCGGCGGCGTGACAGACTACGTGGCTGAATTGGCGCAAATGCAAACATTTGGCGCAAATTATGTGATTGTCCACACCGTTTCCAGCCCGGCCTCCGTCCTGCTCAAGGATGCCGCCAGCCAGGGCTTTGAGTCCCAATTCATCTGCCTCAACTGGTGCGCAGATGAGATTCTGATCAACCTGGCCGGTGATGCAGCCGAGGGCGTACTGGGAACCATCCCCTTTACGCCACCTACATCCCCGGTGGCCGGACATGAAGATGCCGATGCCTTCCTCAAATCCAAGGGGAGCTCTCTCGAGGAGAAAGGTTTGCATTACACCCAGGGCTGGTGGACCATGGCGTCTATGGTTGAAGGTATTCGCCTTGTAGTTGCAGCTGGCGATGAAGTTAATGGAGAAAATATTCGCACTGCGCTCGAGACTATGAACAACTTTGACACCGGCGGTGTTACATCTCCAATTTCTTTCTCGTCTTCAAGCCATCGAGGCAATAGCTCTCTGCGACTGTTTACAGTCGAAGGAGGCAAGTGGGTCAATCCCAGCGACTACATCTCTGCCCCGTAAACTCGTTTACATTCTAGGGGCGACGTAATGTCGCCCCTACCCTCTGAAGGTATTATGCTAAGTCTCAACAATATCGAAGTTATTTATAACGATGTCATTCTGGTGCTGAAAGGTATGTCCATTCAGGTACCGGAAGGCAAGATCGTGGGCTTGCTCGGTTCAAACGGCGCCGGTAAATCTACTACGCTTAAGGCTATCTCCGGTCTGCTCAAGCCGGAAGATGGCGAAGTGACCGATGGCTCAATCGAATTTCTCGACGAGGTAATCCACCACAAAGATGCTGCCGACATCGTCCGCAAGGGCATCTTCCAGGTGATGGAAGGCAGGCGGGTTTTTGAACACCTCACTGCGGAAGAAAACCTGATCGCAGGAGGATATACCCGTCAGGATGCCAACCTGCGTCCCGATATTGAGCTGGTCTACAACTACTTTCCACGTCTCAAAGAGCGCCGCAATCAAACAGCCGGTTATCTCTCCGGGGGCGAACAGCAGATGCTCGCCATTGGACGCGCCTTGATGGCCAAACCCAAGCTGATGATGTTAGACGAGCCGTCTCTCGGCCTGGCACCCCTGCTGGTGCTCGAAATCTTCGGCATCATTAAACGCATCAACGCCGAGCAAGGCACCACCATTCTGCTGGTGGAACAGAACGCCAATCTGACCCTCGGCGTGGCCGACTACGCCTACATCATGGAAAGCGGACGCATCGTGCTCGAAGGCTATCCCGCTGACCTGCGTGAAAATGCCGACGTGCGTGAATTCTATCTAGGGCTGACCGAAGTCGGTGCGCGCAAATCATACCGGGACGTGAAACATTACAAGCGCCGCAAACGCTGGCTCTCCTAAACAAATGAATCTAAACTCGATCATCACCCACCTCGCCTCGCACGCCCCCGGATTTGCCCGCCGTTTAAAAGACGCCGATCTAAACCCGAACATGGTCCACACCCCTGACGACCTGAATGCGCTGCCTATCATTCGTAAGGACAACCTGGTCGAACTGCAGGCAGCTGACCCGCCCTTTGGCGGCTTCCTGGCTTGTGAGCCCGGCGAACTCAAGCGCATCTTCCAATCCCCTGGTCCGATCTATGACCCCGAATCCCGCATGGACGATTACTGGCGCTGGAAATCCGCCATGCAGGCAACGGGTTTTGCCCCCGGCGATGTGGTCATCAACTGTTTCGGATATCACCTGACACCCGCAGGAGCAATGTTCGAAGAGGGATTATGGGCAACTGGTTGTGCGGTCATTCCGGGCGGGATTGGCAACCAGGAACAACAGGTACACGTACTGCATGACTTAAAAGTGGTCGGATACGTTGGGCTACCATCCTATCTAAAAGCGCTCATAGAAAAGGCAGAAGAATTAGGCCTGGAACTATACGTCAAGAAAGCATTTTTCACTGCCGAGCCGCTGCCGCCCTCCTTGCGGGCATGGCTCAACGAACATGGCGTAACTGTTGCCCGCCAGGGCTATGGCACCGCTGAATGTGGCAACCTGGGCTACGAATGCGAAGAAGAAAATGGCTGGCACTTGCCCGATGATGCAATTATCCAGGTTTGTGACATTAATTCAGGCCAGTCACTGTCTCTTGGAGAGACAGGTGAAATTGTTGTCACAATATTGAATGACGATTACGCCCTCGTCCGCTTTGGGACGGGTGACCTTTCATCGCTGAACATCGACCCTTGCCCGTGTGGACGCACGTCGGCGCGGCTGATGGGCTGGCAGGGACGCATCGGCGACGCGGTCAAAGTGCGCGGCATGTTCCTGCATCCCAAACAGGTCGCAGATTTTATGTCCCGCTTCCCGGAAGTGACGCGCTGGCAAGCGGTTATCACCCGTGAGCAGCACAAGGACTTCCTGGCGCTGCACGTGATAACAGGCCCGGACACAGAGGAACCCGATTTAACCGTCAAACTGGCTCAGGCGGCGAAAGATGCGATCAAGTTCCAGTTGGAAGTAAAGTCTGTTACTGAAGACAGTCTACCGCCAGACTCACCCCCCATCCGCGACGAACGCACATGGGAATAAGCAATCAATCAGCCGGGAGCCAGTCTCCCGGTTTTTTTATTTTGTGGATGCGAAGATTGCATCTTCGCATCCACAAAATCCTTCGTCCTTTCATCTCGTCGCGGTGAAAGTTTTCTCCCTTGAACCACTTTGACAGATGATAGGGGGAGTCCTATAATCAATCCATTCCTCTATTGGAAGGTCTGCATGCAAAATAAGCGTAATTTAGTGATTTTATTCGTAACCCTGGTTATTATGATGATGGGATTCGGCATCATAATCCCGATCTTGCCTGATCTGGTGGTCACTTTCGGCGGTACCGGCGTGGCGATGGGTGCTTTAATGGCGATTTTTTCTGCCATGCAATTTCTTTTCTCACCAATGTGGGGCGGGCTATCTGACCGCTTTGGCCGCAAACCGATTCTGATGTTGGGCGTGTTTGGCAATGCCATCAGCATGCTGGCGCTCGGCCTTTCCACGGAATTATGGATGTTATTTGCTGCGCGCGGACTGGCCGGTATTCTTTCCTCAGCAACACTGCCAACCGCCATGGCTTACATCAGCGACAGCACGGACGAGAAAAGCCGGGGCGGCGGGATGGGCGTGATCGGTGCAGCCATGGGATTGGGGATGGTACTGGGCCCGGGTGCGGGCGGTCTGTTAAGCGCCATATCTTTGCAAGCGCCTTTCTATTTTGCAGCCGGACTGTCGTTGTTAGCCATGTTTGCCATCTGGCTTTTCCTACCCGAGTCGTTAGGAGTAGAAAAGCGCGATATAACGGTTAAATTACAAGGCCCCCAACTGAGAGCTATGTGGCAGTCGCTTTTTGGGCCGCTCGCCTTCCTTTTTATTGCTGCTTTCATGATCAGCTTTGCAATGACCAACTTCGAAGGCATTTACGCTTACTATGCCAAAGAGCGTTATGGCTACGAACCGCATACGATCGGAATCATCCTGACTGCCATTGGCGTGGTTTCTGTTATCGCACAAGGAGCACTGACCGGCATCGCCACGCGAAAATTCGGCGAAGCCAACGTGATTAAGACATCCTTGATCGCCAGCGTGGTCGGCTTTCTGGTGATGCTGCTGGCAAACAACCTGACAATGGTTATCCTGACATCTTCCTTTTTTGTGCTGGCTAATGCCATGCTGCGTCCTGCGGTATCCTCGTTGATCTCCCAGCGCACCACGCAGGGACAAGGCATCGCCATGGGGCTGAATAATGCCTATATGAGCCTGGGACGGGTAATCGGTCCGCTGTGGGCCGGGGTTGTGATCGACATCAACCTGTATTTTCCGTTCATTACCGGAGCCATCATTATGCTGATTGGATTCATCGCCAGCCTGATTTACCTGAAAGAAACCCCGTTAACTACATCAACACCAGCGATTGAATCTGCTGACTAAACAAAAAGCACCTTCGGGCGCTTTTTTGCTTGCCCCGCCGGTCTGTGGCAGGGTTCTCGTGCTGGGTATAATTCTTACATGGATAGCATCACCCTCATCACGTTTGCCTTCGCCTGCTGGCTGGCATTTTATTTGATCGCGCGCAATAATCATCCGCGAGTGCGTCTGACCGGAGCCGGTCTGCTGGCATATGCACTTGTGTTGGGATTGGGTTTCATGTCTACGGGGGAAATATGGGAACGCATCGGCTGGACGTTGAGATTATTGCCATCCCTGTTGTGGGCCGGCGCCATTCTGTATATTGACGATCGCGTCATACTCAGCCACAGCTTGCTTCTGAAATTCTGGAAATGGATTCTGCTCCCGATCACCATTCTAGGTGGCTTCGGCTTTATCATTGGATTCGATTGGGCAATCTCATACTGGACCTGGTTCCCGATCCTGATCGGTCTGTCTCCAGCCGTCTTCACCCTCATCCTCTTACAAGATTTGCTGACACTCCTGCGCCCCCGCCAGGCGACCGGCATCCTGCTGGCTGCCACCCTGTTCTTTACCCTGGGAGAAGGCTTTCTGATCTTGCCTAATAACTGGATCGCAACCGAATGGGCGCTGCCTGCCATCGGTATCGACCTGCTCTTCCTGGGTTTTGCCATCGCCTGGTTTGATGCCTTCGACGAGGGCGAAACCCTGCTCTACGATCTGCTGCGCTCTTTTGCAGTAACTACAATCACTGTTCTGGTCTTTGCCGGGCAGGTCGGCTTCATCATCGCCATTCAGACTGGCCTCACCCCCGTCATGCGCATATTGCTGGTATCCACCATCACAACGGCCATCTTACTTTCCGTTTTTGCAGACCCGCTGCAATCATTGGTAGACAAATTTGTCTTCCTGCACGCGCCATCGCTGAGAGATACTCGTTCCCAGCTACGGACAGAATCCGCCTTGTTACCACGCTTAGATGCCAGCCTCGAGTTGGCCAAATTGGAGGAAGCCAAACGCGCCCGCCTGACACGCCGCGCACTAAGCAATTATGGAAACCTTCCTAAGTTGGCATCCAGCCCATTAACAAAACTGCCCCTGATCGAAGAGCGGCTCAAAGAACGAGACGCCATTGACAACACGCTCGAACGCGCCAGCGAACTCAAAGGATTGCTGGCCGAATCTATCGCGCGCTTGAAGCCTGTAGGGGATAAAGATTTTGATGTCAGCGACGAATGGCGCTATTACAACGCCCTGTACTTTCCGTATGTAGCTGGTCTGCGGCCTTACAGCCGCAGGCAGGAACGGGATCTGGCCCCGGAAGAGCAAGAAGCCTTGAATTGGATGCAGGCCTACATCCCGGAAAGAACACTGTACAACTGGCAAAATGCGGGCGCAAAATTAGTCGCAACTGATCTATGGGAACTGAACTTCCAAAAGTCCCCATCCTGAGAAATTGTTTGTAAACTATCTTGAGTGCATGCGTGCCTGCATCGTGCGCAGGCACGCATGAGCGACGAAGAATCTCCGATTTTCAAGAGAAAATCGAGCTTAAAAGGGAGATTCTTCTCTCCTTAAAGTCGCTCTGAATGAGATAAGCTTGAACTGGCAGTGTTTGGCAGTCCTTTTCATGGACTTGGCACCCGCGCACGGTGTATCCTGTGGGCATCAAATCACACAGGAGATTTCCATGACCACAATTTCCAACACCCAAGGTAAGGCCCAATTACTGCGCTCGGCGCTGTTGGGCAACAGCATATTCTGCTTCCTTAGCGGGCTCGATTTCGCACTGTTCGCCCGCCCGGTGGCTGAGTTCCTGGGGTTGTCATCCCCCACAGTCATTCTCGCACTAGGCTTGGGCCTGATGGCTTACGCCTCGGCTCTTTTCATACAAGCTCGCACGCAACCCCTGAACCTGCCCTTTGCGCGCTTCGCTATCGTCGCAGACGTGCTTTGGGTAATCGGCAGCGCGGTACTGCTCTTCACCAGCACAGTAGCTTTCACAATGCCTGGCAAATGGGCTATCGCCATCATTGCTGACATTGTGCTGGTTTTCGCCATCGCTCAGTTTGTCGGGCTGCGGCGCATCGTCAATTCGTAAAAGGAGTGAAAAAGAGTGCGTCGCATATCATCCCTATTGGGAACCTGCCTGACAAGCAAAACTTTTTAGGCGGATTCAATTCAACAACAAGAAAATCCCATCAAACCAGGTGCGACGTACTCCACTCTATCCTCCATAATCTTAATTTCTTCATCGGCCAACCCGCATACCAGACCATCAATCGCCTTTTTTATGTTTGGTTGCTGACAGTGAGAGTACACCAAGGGCGAACCAGCTAATAACCAGAATAACGATGGATATTTTTGCGGTACCGAATCCAATAAGAAGTGTACTCTTGAAGGTAGCCAAGAAGGTGATAAGAAATAAATCGAGTAAGCCCCCAATTACCGAAAGAAAACATAAGACAGCTTTCAGCCAATGATTAGATAATTTGAATATGATGAATAAAACAGGGAGTGTCCAGAAGAATAAAACCCATTGGTCGACATATCTAATTTCACCGACGGCAGACTTATAAAAGGGCAGAAAAATAAGATAAGCCCAGACCTGTGGCAGCAATGAGTTGTTTGTAGTTTATCCATCTTTTCGCTGATTGCATTTTGCTGCTTCTTTCGTAATCCCTTATATCATCCTCAAAGGGGGCGACTGGTACACCAACCCATCAATCGCTGCACCTGTAGACTCAATATGCCGCGCCAGCATTCCTTTCTCCCGCGGCGTTTTCGCGGAGGTCTGCTACGCCCAACGGAACCGTCATATTGCTCAACTGATTGCAAAATCGGACGCAATCCTTTTGCGGATTATTTCTTATCCCTGTTCATTTTGATTTGAAATGGCGGCGCTTTATAATCTTTTGGCAAATAATCCGAAGGAATTGTGGATGGATTCCCGTCTCTCAATGCACCATAATGCGGGGAAAGTATCTCAATATCCGCTTCATTACAGAAATCCTGAATGTTCTGGTGAAGTTCAGAGTAAATCACCGCCATTTTGTTGGGTTGGTCCGTGTAAGCATTTAGTTCATAGCTAACGTAAAAATCATCCAGACTGGTTTGTAGTACGAAAGGAAGCGGTTCAGCAAGGATGCCATTTGTCGCATGAGCCGCCTTGATGAGTGTCTCATGAATTAAACGCCAGGATATATCGTAACCGAGCGTTACGGTGGTGTTCAAAATCAGACCGTGTTCTTGCGATACGGAGCTGTAGTTAATAATATGGCTACCCATCACCATGCCGTTGGGAATTGTAATATCAACGTTTTTGATCGTCCGCATGCGTGTGACAAGTATCCCTTTTTCAATCACATCTCCAACGGTATCTGCGATTCTAACTCGGTCTCCAACGCGGAATGCTCCTGTGTAGGTCAACACCACACCAGAAACAATATTTGCGACAACAGAGGTTGACCCTAACGATAACAACAAGCCAAGGAATACCGAAACACCTTGAAAAGCAGGGGATGAAGAACCTGGCAGATATGGGAAGGCAAGTACGAGTGCAAGGGCAAGCACCAAAAATCGAACCAATTGATAGGTCGGCATAGCCCACTCTGGACGAAAACCTGAAAGGGTGATCGTATCTTTTTCGATTTCGTCAAAAAGGAAGCGGATGAACTTTAATCCGTAATACGTGATGACAATGATGACGATAAGATTCAACAGGCTGGGCAAATAGCCCACAAAGCCTTGCCAACCTTTTTCGAATGCCTGAAAAATACTGGTGAAGACGTTTGTAACTATCCCGCGTGTTTTTGGAAAAACGCTAAAAACGCCCGTCAGATATATAAGTATTAGAAAAATATTAACTGCATAGCGGGTATAGCGGCTAACGATCAGTAAAAAACTGGTTAATTGGCTGGCCGTGAATATTTGCACGCGTTGGATTTTAAACCCTTTCAAACGCTTGTCTTCTTCTACCGTAATCCGATCGGCAATGACTTTGAACCCTACCTTTACCCAGCCTATTACTTTGAACAGCACAAAGGTTTCCAGGCCAATGAGTACAAGATCTAAGATAAAGATAACTGCTGGCAATCGCACAAAACCGAGTATTGTTTGCCAAGAACGCATCATGAATTCTGAAATATCAGGATGACTATTCAGTATTTGCCATGCACCCCAAGCTGAAAGAAGGACGATGATCACACGCGTTACCTGCTGAATGCGACGGTTGATCAATTCCGCGTCAGAGAATTTCAAGCGCGTGACCATGAAATCAACAATGGGTGTGCGGTTGAGTAAACCGACAACCATTTTCGCAATCCAGCGGCTCAGAATCCAACCGAGGATCAGAATGAGCGCTGATAGCCCCAGGAGAATCCAGACGACATTCAAACTATTTTGAAGAAAGGTAGGGATGTCCATATTTCAAGAATTCCTTTCGATAGGGTCTGAAACACCAGATTACCTGGTTGTTCATGCAAATAATATTCATCTATTTAGTTACGTTTCGGCTCGTAACAAAGAACAACAATCCCGCAATCAAATGATGTAGATTTTACGCATTTTAGGTTTTGTTTGCTGTCAAGTTCTTTGAAAATTGTTATACCAGTACCAATTGCGGTTGGATTAATGAATAAATGAAACTCATCAATCAGTCCGTGTTTGATTAGAGCTGACACAAAGGTCGCGCCACCATAAGCGATGATATCTTTACCGTCTTGTTTTTTTAATTTAGTGATTTCGTCAACAAGATTGCCTTTTGCCAGAACGGTATTATCCCATTCTGACTTGTTAAGCGCTTTAGTAAAAACGACTTTTCTTGAATTATTTATTTTCTCAGCACCTTCTTCTTCTGGATTAGTAGCCCAATGCGGGATAAAACCTTGTGCAAGTTTTCGACCAAGAACGATGCAGTCAACAGGTTCTGTTATTTCTGTTACATATTTTTTAAGTTCATCATCCCAATTGATAGTCGTCCAATCCATTTCACCATCATGTCCTGCAATGTAACCGTCAATTGTCATTTGCACTTGAAGTTTTAGTTTTCTCATTTGTTTTGTTATATTTTCCTTCATTATGAAATTGTCTTGACTTTTCTATTTCCTTTCTATAATTTCTTTTTCTTACCTTTCTCCATTACCTCTTCCACTCTAAATTTCGTAATCTTTGAAATTAAATCGTATGGTATTGGTTTTTCAATGGAAAATCTGATTGTTCCTTTCGATGTTTTGTATCCTTCCAGTTCCTTTTTGAATTTTGCTACGCCACTGGATGTTGGAAAGAAGCTAATATGTTCGGTGAATGCAGCAAAATGAACTAAATTACCACCAAGTTTGAACGTTGGTATTTGATAACTAATGGCTTCTTTTGCGCCAGGCGCGGCTTCCTTTATTATCGCCCTAATCTTTTGTAAAATTACCTGTATGTCTTTCGGATATCTTTCAATATATTCGTCAATATTCTTTGGAGAAGATTTTTCCATTCTTACCTCAGTATATGGTTTCAATCGAGGATACACCCAACCGCACACTTGGTAACGATCTCGATATCACTGCTTGTCAGTTGCAAATGCCCCTTTTTTACATTCGCCCCATCCATGGGCTCGATCTTCCACGCCAATATCTATTTCTTATCCGCTGTCATTGCGAGCGTGGAAGTCTCCCATTAAACGAGAATGGTTCAAGGAGAACTGTTTTCCGATTAACCGGAGATAGCTTCGTCGGGAAGAACACCCTCCTTGCATTTTTCATCCCATCTTTGTTGGGGCTCTAATCCCACAAGCCTGTAGTGACATGTTTTTTCAACCAGATTTATCGGATTATAGCAAACATTCCACGCATGTGTAACAGCATTGCGAGCGAGCGGTCTTCAGCGAGCGCAGCAGTCTCCTGAAAGAAGATTTTTCCGCTTAATAAGATATTGCTTTGGCAAAATCGCCTCGCAATTACGAACCTTTTAGATTCTGACCGAAAATAATCCAAGTGCGATATCCGAAAGAATACTACCTCAATCAGCGTCAATCATCATGATGAAAACGAAACCAACTCTACCCTTTTTCCTATTTCTGACGATTGTCCTTGTAGCCTGCGCTCCAAGCGTGGCCCCCAACGCAACTACCTCCCCGCCACCTGCTCCCGTTAACCCAACATATTCCATACTTCCAACAATATCACCGCCAACCGCTAACCACGAAATTGAATTTATCAGCAACAATCAAATCCACCTTCTTCCCATTCATGCAGACTTGAAAACAGCCGCACAAATCGAAATTCCGCTAGCAGGCAAACCCGTATGGGTCGCAGGGATTCCCTTCGAAACTGGCAGTGCCTGGGCAGTTACGCTTGAAGATGGCAGCATACAGGCATTTTTAGTTGACATTAATGACTACGCGCAGACGGCCATTTCTCCCAATAAGCTCCCAAAAAGCACTCCACTGACGATTTATTCACAGGCTGGGCAGCTCTTTGCTCTTACCTCACCAGACGCAGATGCATCTCCCCTTACCGAGCCAATTCTTATCGATTCGAGCAATCTGCAGAAAGCCTACATCGCCACCGACGGCGACCTGGTCATCTGGCAAAACGGACAGGAAATACGTTTACCGGCGGACGCTCTGCCAGATAGCCGCATCTTGACCGATGGGCAGGGCAGGCTGCTGCTTTTATCAAACCCAACCGAACGATACACGCACGGCGTACTCGGAGACGAATTAGAAGCAGCGGGGATAACGCTTGTAGAAACAAATCCTGAGCCAAGCATTGTGCAAACCATCTCCATCCCTGAACCGGATGTGATCGAAGGCATTTATCCCATCTGGGCTGATCTGAACAACGATGGCAAGCTTGAAATCATCGTCACTTTGAGTAACGCACAAAGTGGAGCGAGAATTGCTGCCTTCCATGAAGACGGCAGGTTGCTTGCAGAAGGCCCAGCCGTTGGGATGGGTTTCCGCTGGCGGCACCAACTGGTGGTTGCGCCATTTGGAGATTCCAGGGAAAACTTGCTGGCTGTTGTGCGCACACCACACATCGGTGGCATAGTGGAATTCTATCGTTTGAATGGGGATAAACTGGAAATAGTGTCCCAAATACCCGGCGTCAGTACCCACTCGATTGGCTCACGCAATTTGTTCACGGCCCAGGCCGGTGACTTTGACAACGACGGTCAAGTTGAATTGCTGGCACCTGATCAAAGCCATACACGCCTGGGAATTGTCGGCATTGATGGTGAATCCATCACCTGGCTAAATCTGGATGCCGAACTCGTCACAAATCTGGCTGCAATAACCTTTCCAGATTCGGACAATGTAGTGCTGGCTGCCGGGCTTTCGAATAATACGCTAAGAATCTGGCTACCTTAAACAGCCTCAACAGCTGGCTTTTGCGACCTGCGCGCAAAGACACCTTCCACCCAAAAGAGGATCAGCGCAATCCAGACCATCGAAAAGCCAATCAGCTTTGTGGTTGTGAAAACCTCTTTAAAAATAAATATTCCTAGCAGAAACTGTATCGTCGGCGCGATGTATTGCATGATTCCGACCATCGTCAACGGAATGCGTTTGGCTGCGGAAGCAAACATCAACAGCGGAATCGTGGTCACGGCCCCTGCGCCAATCAACAACAAATCAGTTCCGATGCCTGTGTGCCCAAAGGATCCCTGCCCTGCATTTCCGACAAAAATCAAATAGGCTAACGCGGGTATAAATACCAATCCAGTTTCCAGGGTTAACCCGTAGAGAGACCCGAGCGGGGAAACTTTCTTCGCCAACCCATAAAATCCAAAAGAAAAGGCCAGCGCAAGCGCAATCCAGGGTAGAGATCCATAGGCCCACGTCAGATAGATCACGCCAAAAGCTGCCAGCCCGATCGGGAACCATTGTGCTGGTCGTAAACGCTCCTTTAGAAAGATCACACCTAACAAGACACTCAACAACGGGTTGATGAAATACCCCAGGCTAGTTTCCACAATAAATCCATTGTTAACACCCCACACGTAAACCAGCCAGTTAACGCTTAGGAGCAGACTAGCAATCAAATAGACGCCGAGCACGCGCCGGGTCAGGGTTGACCGGAACTTCGTCCACTGCTTTGATACGAGAATAACGATCAACAGCAAAATAAACGACCATACAATGCGATGTCCGATCACTTGCAAAGCAGAAACGTTTTGTAGCCACTTCCAGTAAATCGGAAATAACCCCCATAATACATATGCGCCCAGTGCATACCAGATACCTGCATTCATACAATCTTCTCCTTTGCGATGGGCAAGTATACACCTGAAAAGATACAGTGACTATTTTGATTGCCTGTT
>Ga0209536_100004554_pt1 | contig 21893 bp, 19 predicted proteins | sample DeeMarSeWOR28_12_FD_187461 | JGI IMG/M metagenome (GOLD analysis project Ga0209536, IMG submission 187461) | Marine sediment microbial communities from White Oak River estuary, North Carolina - WOR-2-8_12 (SPAdes) (version 2) | ecosystem: Environmental > Aquatic > Marine > Intertidal zone >... | reverse complement strand
TCGAAAAACCTTTCCAGAACTGGACCATGACTTCAGCCGATATACTAGGTACGGTCTTTATTTATACGGATTATACTTTTCCGGTGGAAGAACTCCGGAAAGCCCTGACAGCCATTTTAAAGGAGGCACCCAAATGGGATGGAGAGGTGAACGTCCTTCAAGTGACCAATTCCTCAGATAAAACCATGGAACTGAGAGCCCTAATGAGTGCAAAAAATGCTTCGGATGCCTGGGATCTCCGGGTATTTATCCGCGAGAAATTGCTTTCTTTCCTTCAGCAAAAATATCCTGAACATCTTCCAAAAACCAGAATTGAATTGGGGAAGGAGAAAACAATGGAAAAATGAAACCTATCAAAAGTATCAAATTAATCTACTGGTTTTTTTTCTTGACCGCGATGGCCGCTTGTTCGCGAAATCAATCGGTACAGGATATCACCCCAACCACGGTAACACCTTCAGCCAAACAGATCGTTTATCAACAGCTGGAAGTGATTGGTTTTATCCATTTTGGTGTGAATACCTTTACAGACCGGGAATGGGGAACCGGCAAGGAGGACCCGGATATTTTTTCTCCTTCTTCCCTTGATGTTAATCAGTGGGTTCAGGCTGCAAAAACCGGAGGTTTAGGGATGTTGATCCTTACCGCAAAGCATCACGATGGATTTTGTTTATGGCCTTCGGGCTATACCAATCATTCGGTAAAAAGCAGCCTATGGGAAAACGGGAAAGGAGATGTCGTGAGAGCTCTTTCCGAAGCATGTGAAACAGCAGGCATTAAATTTGGCATCTATCTGTCTCCATGGGACATGCATGAATCAAGCTATGGCTCAGATGATTACAATCGATACTATTTATCGCAACTGGAAGAATTACTAACCGGTTACGGCCCAATCAGCGAGGTCTGGATGGATGGAGCCAAGGGTGAAAATGCACGGGACATGGAATATGATTTCGACGCGTATCGCAGGATGGTCTATCGTCTTCAACCCGAAGCGCTGATCTTCTCGGATGTGGGTCCGGATATCCGCTGGATCGGGAATGAACATGGAATTGCCGGCTTTACCAACTGGTCAACCATCTCAACGGAAGGAATGAGTATCGGGGATGCTGATACCGATTATTTGAATACCGGGGATCCCAACGGTACCCAGTGGCTGGTAGGTGAATGCGATGTTTCGATCCGGCCCGGCTGGTTTTATCACGCCTCGCAGGACACCTTGGTAAAAAATCCGGAATATCTGGTCGATCTGTATTATAAATCGGTTGGAAGGAATGGCACCCTGCTTTTGAATCTCCCACCGGATAAACGGGGAATGATTCATGAAAATGATATTCGGTCATTGTATGAATTTCGACGCATTTTAAATGAAACCTTTGAAAACAATCTATTTGCAGGGGCGGATATTCAAGCTTCAAGCTTATATACTCGTAGCAACAAGTTTAATCCCGATGGGCTTCTTGATGATGATCCGGATAGTTATTGGGCAGCGGATTTGCAAGATAAGGAACCTGTCCTTACGCTTCGGCTTAAGGAAGAGATCACCATTGACCGGCTTCTCCTGCAGGAACCTATCCGTTTTGGCCAGCGGATATCCGAGGTTATCTTCGAGGCCAGGGTAAATGAAGAATGGATACCCGTTTCGAAAGCAACTACGGTTGGATACAAGCGGCTATTACGGTTTGATCCCGTCTCCTCCCGCCTTTTCCGGATCACCATTACCGGACATCTTCAAACTCCTGCCCTGGCCAGGTTAGCCGGTTACAAGGCGTCGAACAGGGAAAAGATTTTCAATTAAGGAAGTGGATAAATAGTATTAAATTGCAGCTTTTAAATCTGGTCTTCAAATATAATTTGCAAAGGTTCATTTTCAGGAAGGATCATGGGTCATAATTTGTAATTTTCGTATTATCCTTTAATTTTACTTTCAGTTAATAGATATTTGTTACTATTTTTTTCCTTATTTTTTAATTATAATTCATTTTAAGAACAATGATGAATTTTTAAGTAATGCACAGGGATTTTTCCTAAAGAATTATAACTAAATCATTATGAAACATATTTACTTTATTAAAAAATCAGGGATTACATTTTTACTTTTCCTGATCCTCACAGCTCCTGTGATAGCCGCTGGTTACCAGGTCTTATTACAGGGAAACCGGGCCACTGCTATGGGAAACCTGGGGGTAGGGTTACGCCCAGACGCATCCAGCATGTTTTTCAATCCGGGTGCCATGTCGTTTATGGAAGGGAATCAGATCATGCTTGGAATTAATTTGGTAAATTCAAATATAGCTTTCTGGGATTCTCAAACTCCAAGCAGTACCTACACTGCATTGACGGAAAGCCCATTGGGAACACCATTTCATGTATATGCAGTATGGGGCCCTGAGGAAAGCAGATGGAAATTTGCCTTAGGTGCCTATACTCCCTTTGGATCTACCATCACCTGGGGCCAGGAATGGCAGGGCAGATATTTACTTGATCAAATAAGGCTTACTGCCATTTATACCCAGGCCACAGCTTCCTATAAATTGACAGATAAGCTGTCCATTGGGGCAGGAATTGTGGCAATGTTTGGTAGTGTTGAGCTTCAACGGGTACTGCCGGTTACGAGTGATTTAGACCCCACTTTAATAAATCTTAAGGGAAATTCAAAGACTGGATTCGGTTATAATGTAGGATTATATTGGGAGATCAGTGAAAAATGGCAATTAGGAGCCAGTTACCGGTCAAAAATTGATGCTGAACTAGAAGCAGGGGATGTTACCTTTGAAAATGTTCCCTCTTCACTGGCCGTATTGTTTCAGCCGAATAAATTCAGTGCCACCTTACCGCTACCTTCACAGATCAGCCTGGGATTTAATTATATTCCGAATGACCGGTTAACCGTAGGGGTAGAAGCCAATTATATTGGATGGAGCGCCTATGAAAGTCTTGATTTCAACTTTGCGGAAGAAAATATTGCGATTCAGGACACCAAATCACCCAGAAATTATCATGATACCTATGTATTCCATTTTGGAGCAGAATACCGGATTAATAATTTTCAATTGCGGGCTGGATCCTACTATGATCTCTCCCCGGTAGATAAAGGATATATGACACCGGAAACACCGGATACGAACCGCTTAGCTTTTTCAGGCGGATTGGGATACAGTATAGGAGAGAAATTACAATTGGATCTTTCATTTTTGTACAATGTAGGTCAGAAACGAACCCAGACGGTGGAAGAGGCTCAAAATGCAGGTACTTATCCTTCGGCTACCAATTCAACCTATGCGGTTGAACCCGGCACCTATAAATTGAAGGCATACATACCCGGACTTTCGATCACCTATAAATTCTAACGGCTAAACGGAAAGAGAAATGAAATGGATCAATAAAATATTTCTAACGATACTGATCGCGGGATTTATGATCGGGTGTAAGCCGGAGATTGATGTACCGGCACCCATCGCCGGAAGTATCGACTTTAGCGAATACCTGGCGTTGGGTAATTCCCTGACGGCAGGATTTTCCGATGGCGGGCTTTACCTGGAAGTCCAGCAACAATCCTATCCGGCACTGATTGCGCAACAGATCAGGCAGATAAATGGCACTTTACCCTTCGATCAACCTGAAATGCCTCCTGGCAACGGATCCGGGTATTTTAAACTTCAATCCTTGGATCTGGCGAATGGGATTTTTGATTTTGTCATCCTTCCTCCCGATGTCAATTGGACGAACAAAATTCCGGGTACCTATCAAAATTTAGGTATCACGGGTTTACGCGTGCGGGATGTTACGGTGAATGGTTACGGGGCAAATCCCACGCAGGGGAATCCTTATTTTTACAGGATATTAGGTGAGCAGGAGGCGAATAAGTCCTACCTTGATGTCGTATCGGAAAGTAATGCCACTTTTTTTACCTCTTGGCTTGGCTCCAATGACGTATTCGGATATGCTTTTGCCGGAGGCAGCGACGGAATAGCCGGCCAGCCCGGAACCGGTGCCAACGGACTTACGCCGGTGGATGATTTTGAAGCATCTTATGATGCATTAATGAATGTACTGAATGGGAAAGGAGCTTCCGGATTTCTGATGACCATCCCTGACGTTACCAAAATTCCTTTTTTGACTTCTGTTGCATGGAATGCCCTTGCGCTGAATGACGAACAGGCGGCAGCAGCCACTGCAGGTTATCAGGCAATGATCGATCCCCAGGTGGAAGCAGGAGTCACTGAGGCCACCATCAGTCTGGTGGCAACGGATACGGTGCTCTCCGTTGGCGTTCTCCCGGACCTGGCGGATACTACCGTCTTTCTTCAGGCTTATCAGCAGGCAATTGCCGAAGGCGCTGATGAAGCTACCGCTTTGCAGATTGCCCAGGCGTATGTTGAATCGCCGGAAGGGGAGGCTGCGATTGCTGCGCTGGAGGCCCAGCTGAATGTTGAATTACCTGCGCATCTGCTGGGGCAGCCAACCAGCCCGGAGCTGGATCCCTTATTTGCAATCATCGATACGGAACTGGCAACCAATGTGGAACTTCAGCAAGCCATTGCACAAACTAACGACCAGATCACACAGGCTTATGAAGCGGGTTTATTACCGGAACTGGAAGCCGTAGTCGATCAGCAAACGGCAGCCCAGATCGCTGCTTTAAAAGCTGCCGGGATATATCCAACCTTTAATGCCGGGAATAATGGTTTTGTAATTGAAGTGCCCGTAAGTCCGACAAATCCCCTGGGTATCCGTCAGATGGTGGAAGGCGAACTGGTATTGTTCTCCATTATACTCACCGACGAATTATCCCCGCAAAAAGCAGCCATGCCCAAACCGGATGATCTTGTGCTCACACTCGAAGAGATCGGAAATATAAATCAGTACGTGGCCGACTATAATGAAATTATCGAGGGATATGCCAGCAATACGATTGGAATTTTGGATGCGGAAGAAATTTATGAAATGATAAGATCGGGTGCGTTTATAGATGGAGTGGAGGTAAATGCGGATTTCATTCAGGGGGGTATTTTTTCACTGGATGCGATTCACTTAACCCCACGTGGATATGCGATTGTGGCAAATTCTCTGATCCAGGCAATTAATGCAAAATTTGGCGCAACCATTCCGCCGGTTAAAATCAGCGATTACAGAGCGGTGATAGTACCCTGAATACAAAAGATAAACACTGACAGCGCCATCGGTTAAAACCGGAGGCGCTGTCAGTGAATCAATGAGATTCCCATAATTCCATCCGGAAGTTATTTTAAAAAAAGATCGTGATTTGAACAGGAGAAATTAATCCGACCGTTCCAGCATCACCTCCCAGGAAGACATCTTCCGGTCGTTCTCATAGGCTGCTCCCCAGTTCTGGTAGTGACCTTCGTCAATGAACAATAACACCTCGGAACCCGAATATTTACCATCCTCCGAACGATATAAGGATAAAATGGTATCATTCACTACCGTAAATTGCCCTTTTAATTTTCCCAACACCGGATTATCGGATATCCATGTAGTATAATCCTTATTATTATCAAATGGTTTGACAAGGTATCTATTGAAAATTTTAACGGGTTCATCCAGTTGAAGTTCCATAAATCCTTTGAGTGTCCATACTTGATCCTGTATTTCCATCAACGATTCGCCGACTACGTTCAGAGGAAAGCCCTTCGCGTCAAAATAGGTTCCGATTGCCCTCCATTTACCCGCCTTAAAGAGGTAGGTATGTCTGTCCGAATATTCCATTAATTAAAAGTTTGAAGTCTTTAAAGAACAAAAATATTTCTTAGCTTGACGGCCTTTCAATGGGTCAATACTGGTTAAAGGAATTTTATCCAGTACATAAATGTTTAAGAATTAGTCATAGGTTAATTTACATATATTTTATGAAAATCTTTGTGATCGGAGGAACTGGATTTGTTGGTTCCCGCCTCATAACCCGTTTATTGCCTGAACATGCGATTACAGTCCTGACTAGGGATAAAGATCGTGCGGAGAAATTGGGCAAAATAAATGTTCATTCCCTTATCGGGGATCTTAGTGAATTGGGGAATTTATCGGGTAAGGTTGAAGATCAGGATCTGGTAATTTACCTTGCCATGCCTGCGGTAAAGATGGGCAGAAATTCCTTACGTGATATCCGAATACTTACAAAATTAATCAAGGATTATTTATTGAACACTGTAAAATTTGTCAGAAAGCATCAATGTCCGGTTGTCTTTACACTTGGGACAAGTTATCGTACAAAATCCGGAGAGATAGCGGATGAAACATGGCCAATCCAACGATTCGGCATGACCCTTGCCGGCAGCTATTTTGATGAGCTCATTCTGGAGCTTGAAGACGAAGGGAAAATCCCCGTGATACAAGTCCTTCCGGGTCAGATTTACGGCCCTGGGGGATTATTTAAAAAAGTACTTAAAATGGTTGAAAAGAAACTTTTTCTGATTTTTGGGAATGGTGAAAACCGGATCCCAAGAATCCATGTTAACGATTTGGTCGGTGGATATACCCATATTGTCAATCAATTGCCGATTGGTGAGAGATTTATTTTTGCGGATGATTATTCCTGTACAACCTTTGAATTTGGATCTTATCTTTACGAGCAAATGCATGGGAAGCCAAAAGAACCGATCAGGATTCCCGGCGGAATTTTACGATTGATACTAGGTAAATATGTGGCAGAAACCATGATGATGGATTGCCGGGTAAGTAACAAAAAAGCAAAAGAAATCTTGGGATGGTCACCCCGCTATTCCACCTATAAGGAAGGGCTGAAGGCAACCGTAGCGGAATACCGCAAAGGAAATTTAGGATTTTTTTGAAATCCAGTTTATTTTTTATTATTTCATCAAGCTCAAAGATTGATCTATGGATTTTCGTCTTAAAAATAAAATTGCTTTTGTTACAGGAGCCTCCCGGGGCATAGGGGCAGCTACTGCCCGCCTGCTTGCCACGGAAGGTTGCCACGTTTTTTTAGGTTACAATACACAATTCGATGAAGCTGAACGCGTAGCCACAGATATCAGAAGAATGGGAAGAAAAGCCTGGTTGGTTAAAATGAATATGATCGATGAGAATGAGGTAAAGATCGGCGTTCAGGAGATAATAGATCATGCAGGAAAGCTGGATATTCTCGTTTTAAATGCCGGCCATAACATCATCACCTCTTTTGAAGAGCTTGAGAATGATGAATGGGATGAAATTATCAGAATTAATTTAAGTGGTCCTTTTTATATCATTAACGAGCTGAAAGGTAATTTTAATGAAGGATCCTCGATTGTACTGGTTTCCAGCGTTGCAGGGCACACAGGGGCCCCACATCATATGCATTACGGTGCTGCCAAAGCGGGTATGATTAATCTTACAAGAAGCCTTGCCAAAGCAATGGCCCCGCGAACCCGCGTTAACTGCATTGCACCGGGTGTTACTAAAACGGAAATGGGCAATGAAACAATGGCTTTTCTTTCAGACAATTATGTGAAGAAAAAATTACTTGCCGGCCGGCCTGCTGAGCCTGTAGAGATCGCCACCTTGATCACGTACCTGGCAAGTCCGGTATCGGGTTTTATATATGGAGAAACCGTGAACATTAATGGAGGAAGAGATTTCAGATAATTGAACACGATGGTAAAAATTGAACATGTTGCCCTATGGGTCGAGGATTTGGAAGGTATGAAGGATTTTTATTTAAAATATTTTAAGGCCAGGTGCGGTGAAAAATATATAAATCCGAAAAAGAAGTATGCATCTTATTTTATTATGTTTTCCGATACGACCCGGCTTGAATTAATGACCCGGCAGGATATCCGGCAACCACCATCTGGTGAAAATGAATATTTAGGATGGTCGCATATCGCCATCAGCCTGGGATCAAAAGAAAGAGTGGTCGAATTGACTGAAAAGCTGAGGATTGACGGATATAGGGTGGCAGGAGAACCCCGGACAACCGGAGACGGTTATTTTGAAAGTGTTATTTTAGATCCTGAAAGGAATCGGATTGAATTAACGGTTTAATATATGAAAAATTTAATCAGAACCATCAGCCTTATTTTTTTTGGTGTAACGGGATGGTTGATATCCGAAACGATTTATTACCTGGGAGAACGGATTTTCAGAAGCTATCATGCCATTTTGATTCATTTTATCCTGGCACCCTTTGTTTTCATTGGTCTATCCTATCTTTATTTCAAATATTTCAATTATACCCGTCCTTTGGCCACTGCCATAATTATTACCTTAATTGTGCTGGGCCTGGATATTTTTATTGTGGCCCTCCTTATTGAAGAAAGTTTGGAGATGTTTTCAAGTGTGATGGGGACCTGGCTTCCATTTTTATTCATTTTTCTTACGGTGTTTATTACTGGATTAAATTTCAATGATCAGACGCTGGGCCGGTAATTAGAAATAATCAGCCTTCATTTTTCATTTTTTAAACCTGAAAAAATTGGAATTTTGGGAGTATTTTTGAGATAGGAAACTTTTCTAGCCGATAAACAATTTTATTTGTTAGATGTTGTTGTAATAATGTAACCTCAATTTTCCAGAGATGAAATGGAATGGCATTGCGTGGATCTTGATGTTGGGCCTGCTGGTAAACTGTAAATCAAATGAAGAAGACCTGTCCTTTGGGAAACTATTAATTGAATTTCAACATCTGGTGAATGAAGATCCGGCTTCCTTTGACAAGTTAATATATGAAAATGGAGCAGGCAATCCATATGAATTATCAAATATCCAGTGGTTTTTATCGGACGTGGCGCTCAGGAAAAAAAATGGTGAATATTTACTGATTGAAGGAGAGGATTGGATCCATTATGTTGATACAGACCTCCCTCAAACACATTTCTGGGAAATCCAACAGGCTATTCCCGCAGGTTCCTATACCGCGATACGGTTTACCTTTGGAATTAAAGGGGAAAAAAACAGTCCCAACCGGTTTGCCAATCCTCCTGAGAGTAACATGTTCTGGCCCTATCCCATGGGAGGCGATGAAGGAGGATATCACTATATGAAACTAAACGGATTCTGGTTAAATCCGGAGGAAGAAAGGATTCCCTTCAATTTTCACCTTGGAGTTGGACAGATCTATGATTTGGAGGGTAATGTGACGGCGTTTATTCAGAATTGGTTCGAAAAGGAACTTTCGGCTGCTATTGTCGTGGCACCGGATCAGACCAGCCGGATTTATTTTAAGATGAACATTCAGAACTGGTTTATAAATCCCCATGTCTATGATCATAATGAATACGGAGGTAAAATTATGAACAATCAGGAAGCCATGGGCAAGATTAAGGAAAATGGAATGGATGTTTTCAGCCTCGAAATTTGGGAAGATGGTTCAACAAAATAGTTATTTTGATCATTTTCTGCCAGGGAAGGTATATTACAGGCTTTTGATGGTGGTTCTGCTTACCGCGACTTTCCTTTATTCGTGTGATCCGGATACTCCGGCACCTGTGCAGGAAGGTCCTACTGCGTTTATCTTCCCGGATGTCCAGCATTTCCCAACGCAACTGAATATACCGGAACAGAATCCGATGACGGTTGAAGGAATTGAACTTGGAAGATATCTTTTCTACGATGGCCGTCTTTCGGGTAGTTCTCATCCTGACTCGCTCATGAGTTGTGCATCCTGTCATATTCAATCCAAAGGATTTGAAGTCGGTATAGATCATCCTAAATACAAAGATGGACATCCTTTTGGTCTGCCAACTGAAAATTATCCGGAAGGGAAACCAACCCCGCATTATACTATGCATCTGTTAAATCTGGTCTATAACAGCAATGGTTATTTATGGAATGGGATGATCCACAAATCCAATGAACGGAAAGGTCCGGAAGGGTATGAATTTATGGGAGATGATTATCTCAGTTATAAATATCTTGAGTCGCTGGTATGGATGAGCATCCTGGCTGAGCATGAAATTGCGGGATCCATTGAAAAAACCATAAATCTGATCGGTTCCATACCCATGTATAAGCCCATGTTCACCGCGGCATTTGGAACGGATGAGGTAAATATCGATCGTGTATCGAAAGCCATTGCCCAATTTGTAAGGACCATTGTGGCCAACCGGTTCAAATTCTATAAATATGTCAGGCGGGAAGTTGACCTGACCCAACAGGAACTGCGAGGGTATCAGTTATTTTTTTCCGAAGATGCCGATTGTTTCCATTGTCACTCAGGTTCTCTTTTAATGACCACCAATGAATATTATAATAATGCCAAAGATACTGTTTTCGACGATCCGAGGGACCGGTATGCCATAACCGGGGATCTGATGAATAAGGGAGCCTATAAAGCCCCTTCCTTGATCAATTGTGAAATTAATGGTCCCTATATGCACGATGGCCGGTTTAAGTCCCTCGATGAGGTAATCGATTTTTATTCACATGGTCTTGTTTACTCCGATTACGTTGATCCATTGATGAAATATGTAAAAGAGAACGGAGTGCAGATGACCAGCGAGCAGAAAGCCGATCTGAAAGCATTCCTGCTAACCCTCACAGACCATGAGCTGCTTAACGATCCTAAGTACAGTTGTCCCGACGAACTAGGAACATTCGGAATAAGGGATTACGCATACTAGGCCGGCAGCCAGTAGTTAAGAAGCTGTTATAACTGCCTGTCCTCTCTAAGTATTTTTTTTAGTCCCATATCCCACCACAAAAAGCTGAAAATAAGTGCTGATCTAAAATCAATTTCTAAATAAACCGGGTGTTAAGGAATAATTTATTGTAATCTGAAAAGGAAATACGACACCTGAATAGTAAATTCCAGGCGAGTAAAAAATTAACCACGATATTATGGCCAAGGTGATCATCGGGATACATGGTCTGGGGAATAAGCCAGCGGGGAATCTCCTCGAAAAATGGTGGAGGGCTTCGATCAATGAAGGATTGGTAAAACTTGGGCAGCCAATTCCGGATTTAAATTTCAAACTTATCTATTGGGCGGATGTGTTTTATGACAGACCACTGAATGAAAACATCGTAGATAAGGAAGATCCTCTCTATCTGGAGGAGCGATACACCCCTGCCCCTATGGATGATATTTTTGAAGAACATCCTGTTCGACAGAAAATTCTGGATGTACTGGAAAAAGAACTTGACAGCATCTTCCTTAATGAGGACATGACCATCAATTTTTCTTCGATTGCTGATGCAATCATTCACAGGTATTTCAAAGAATTGGATTTTTATTATTCAAAGGATATTTCTGATACCTCATTCAATAGCATGGAGGCCAAAAATATTATACATAACCGGGTGGTTAATGAGTTCCTAAAACATCAGGGTGATGATATACTTCTCATAGGTCATTCCATGGGCTCCATAATTGCTTACGATGTAATAAATTATATTGCCCCGGATATTGATATACATACATTGGTCACCCTGGGTTCACCCCTGGGATTCCCAGTGATCATGGGAAAGATTGCAGCCGAGCGGAATATTTCATTACCTAAGCTTCATAAGTTAAAAACTCCTGAATCGGTAAAAAGAAAGTGGTATAATCTTTCCGACCTGGAAGATAAGATTGCTCTTATTTATAGACTTAGTGGAAATTTTGATCCAAACAGTAGTGGAGTGCATGTTACAGATATGATCATTCACAATAATTATCAAATCAACGGGGAGAGGAATCCTCATAAGTCTTTTGGTTATCTGAGGACTCCTGAAATGGCAAGGATCCTATATGATTTCCAGGTAAATGATCGGATGAAGGATATTCTGAAGGTTAAAAAAGGATGGAAAAAGCTGAGAAGTTTTTTCCGGAAAAAGCTAATTAAGAAATAAGAAATATCCGTGAAGACCTCTGTATAAAATATCTTAATTGATCCAAGATTCTATTTTGATTGATGATTCCTTCTCTGATAGGATTGATTACTAACCAATCCGGAAAATGAAGGATCTTAATATTGGATCAGGGTGATGTTTTTTCTTCTGCCTGGATTCCCATCCGTTTTATATCACTCATAAATTGTATGGGTTCTACTATTTCAGCCTGGGTGAAAAGACCGGGTTTTTTAATTTTACCGTCAATATATTGTTTCAAACAAGCCACTGACGGAATGGCTGTAAACATATAACCATCCGCATGACTAAGGATCATTGAATATTCAAACGGTTTACCCGCCTTGATGCCTTTGCTTTCAAGTTTAATACGTGTATAATAAGGAGGTTTTGAAAATTTTTTCATTCCCCAGAATATCATTTTCCCAATCCACCCTGCCTGATTCTCGGGGAATAACTGAAACCAGGTGCTTGCCAGCGGAAAGGAGATCCAGTTACTGAACCAATCCATTCCACCAATAAAAAAACCGGTCTTTTTAAGAGTTCTGAAATTAACAGGGAGATCTCTCATTTCCTCCAGAAACATTGGAAAAAGATCATATTTCCCGTAGGGATCTCCGAAATCCATTTTACGAATATCCAGCATACCTCCCCATTTTGCTTTTTCCCAGCCTCCCTTTTTAAAAACCAGTGGGGCACCTCCTTTCAATTCTCCTGTAAATTCCTTGATGGTTTCATCTGAGAACTGGTAGCCTTTCCAATTGATATTCATGATAGCTCCTACCATGGCTTCCTGCAGGATTTCCATACAGGTGGCAGCATAACGGATCATAGCTGCAGGTAACCCCGGATGATATCCTCCATCTGTAATAAAACAAAGACCTGCTTTTGATATATTCTCTCTAAAAGATTTCAGGATTCCGATCTTCGCATGTGAATACAAGATATCGAAATAATCAATCTTACTATCCAGGGCCGCTGAAGCAACCGATTCTGTGAACCAGGAACTACTCGAGGCCACAATGACCATATCAATGTCCCGAAAGACTTTCCGCAATTGATCAACATTCCGGGCATCTGCCTGAAGGGCCCGGACCCGGTCACCAGGGTAAATTTTATTCAGATCTTCCTCAAAATTTTTTGCTCTGGACAGGTTTCGGCCCGATATGATCAGGTTTGATCCGGTTTCCTTCAGTAGAAGCTCTGCGATGATTCGTCCAGCATTTCCATAACCACCAAGAATTAAAAAAGTGTGGGACATTCCATGTGATGTTTATAAAAATAAAATAAAAATGGCAGGGAATAAGTTCCTTCTATTTTTATAATTATACTTTACTTATTAAAATAGATAAAAAAACCATTTCTTTCTTTGGATTGATTTGTAATCAATAATTCAGTTATTTATCCAAAAGTCTCCTGTGATAATTGATCTGTCCGAGATGATAATTGAGATGGGCAATCAAATGCATCAGAAAATAGAGGGTATTCATTTCATAACCGAATACATTGACCGGAAATTTTTTTTCAAGATCCTCAAATGACAGTTTTTCAAAAGTATTGTGGATTATAGTTTTTACTTCATCCAGTTGCCGGATCATATCGTATATGGAAACGTTCTTATCAGAGAATTCCAAATCCCGGTTTCGAACATAACCTGAATCACCCAGAATAGTACCGATGAAATATTTTAAATTTCCGATCAGATGGAGGGCCAGGTTTCCACCGGAGTTTTTTATGTTCTTCTGGACCTTCCATAAATTTTTTTCATTCCCGTATTGGGAAAGTTCCTGTTTAACTTTTTCAATATCGCGGTCAAAAATAGCTTTGAGTGAATCGAGTACCATATTTGGATAATTTGGCCTAAAGATAATCCTAATATTATTTTTTTTTATTCATAATCGCTTAATTGAACCGTCCGGAATGATTTATTTTTCCCCATCATCTACATCAACGGGTATGGAAGTAATCCATTATTGAAATTCCCTTCTGATGCCTGTATGAGGCTTCTATATACAAAAAGTTTATCGTATTAGAGGATCCTGCGGGATGGTCAGAAATAACTTTCAGAATATCTGTACTGACAACCAGGTAATCTTGATTAACTAATCACCACAAATGATATACGGATTAAGATGCTGCAAGAAGTTTCTACAAAATCAGGGTCCTCGGTTGGGGGACCCTGATTAAGATAATAGTTGCAATCTCATGTTAGACCTTCATAAAAGGTCCGATACCTGTTTTTGGTATTTATTATTTAAATGAAATCAATAGGGTGGCAATCTCCCTGGGGTTGTATGGACTCAGGTCAGGTAATCTCAATTCCAGGGCATCGTATTCAGGTCCTGGACTTGTACCTCCTGCAACAAATCCTCCTACGGCAAAAAATCCAGGAGCATCTGTATTGTAAAGATAGGCTTCTATAACCTGTGGATCAATAGTTGGCCATACCGAATAAATTTCACTTGTAAAAACATTTTTAATGGAGTGATCTTTCAATAAGACCGTCCTGCCGGGTTCGTCAAGGAAGGAAGGGGGCAAACCCACTTCGGCCACCCCAATGTTCTGCGCATCGTTCCCGGAAGCTACAAAGGCCCAGTTAAATCCTGCCTGTCCCGAGAAAAATATGGCATTAGGATGATCTGAATTACCATAAACATCGATGATGTTTCCATTCTTTCCAACAAACATTTTTAATGCGCTCATGGAATACGGATTATCAAGTGGTTCTTCAAGGGGGAGATCGGCTGCCTGTATGATCATATAAGCCTCGTAACCACGGTCACCGGCTTCGCTGTAGTCAATTCTGAATAGGGACTGTTCGAGTCCTTCATCATTTGTGCGGTCAATATTATACGGTTTCAGCACGGCTATCCCCTTGATTGGATTCCGGTTCCAGAATATCTGAATCGCCTTTCCTCCGTCCGCATTGACTTCAGACGCAGCATCGGTTATGGTCAACTGGAATTCCCAGTTTTCTCCATCAAAAACGCTATTCTCCAAAACCACCAGGTTTTTGGTCCGGCCATCCTCTTCTCCTTCAAAAGACAATGCCATCGGCCGGTTGATCCGGTAGATCACGATACCTCTGATAATATCCTGAACGATCTCAGCGGCTTCTTCACCCATAAAAATGAAGTTGGCAAGATGTTCATAAATCAGATTCCCGTCCAACGTATCTACTGCTACCCGGCCATTGGTAAATCCCTGGTGACTGATGGCACTCGGTATGTCAACTTTAAAATTCTCAGGGAGGATAGAATCCTCTGGTAAGACGATTTCATCGTTATTCTCACAACCCAGTAACAGGCTGGCGATCATAATTCCAACAATTAGATTTAAAAGTTTTTTAGTTTTCATAATTCTCCTATTTAGCATGTAACAATTTCTTTTAAATACATTGGTTTTTAAACCATTTACTTATACCACACAAGAAATTGTTTTTACCCTCATGCCCACCGTGATTTTTTTTGATTTTTATCTGTTTATTCGACCAGGGTTGTATCTGTAACCACCGTGGAGGCAGCAAAATATCCGATGGCTCCCTGGCTCAGATTGGTAATCACATTGCCCTGCTGTACATCAAAGATGCCTCCCCGCCATTCGGTCTCCATTAACATGGATCTGACAAATTGTTGATGTTCGGGATTTAATGAAAATTTTCTACGAATGATTCTCGTACCCAAAGGGAAACATACTGTTTCTTTTTCCGGCTTGAAGAACTCATTCACGTCGATGGAATTGAGATGATAATGATTGATCCTTGCATGACAGGACATATCATCAGAACAATAAGATGTATTTTTCCAATCAATATAAATATGCATCATGAAAGGATCGCCCGCTGATTCGGGAAGGAGATGAAAATATTGATCATTCAGATCACACGGAAGGATATTGGGTTTCTGTAAAAGCCCTACCGGTACCATGTAGGAGTTGGCGAAAAATTCATATTCCCGGATGCGGATATATAACGTATAAACCTTGCCCAAAACTCCCTGGACTGTGTCCTCGGTAAGATAGGTGCCCGGTATTCCCGGCTCCTCCGATAGCAGGTAAAAATCTTCCTGGTCGGTGATAACTACCAGTGCGCCAGATACAGGATAAGGAGTTTCATTCAGATTTTTTACCGGTAGAAAGAGGCTGACCTGTTGTCTGATCCGTTCATTGGTAATTATTCCATCGACAACCAGTCTTGTGATTTGACCGGAATTCGTTTCCCAATTAATCTTTTCTTCGCAGGAGGTGATCATTATGATCAGGATCAGATATTTATAAATCTTTTTCATATCAGTTCAATTGAAAATGATAATTAATCGAAGGAATTATATTATAAATATAGGTTTGGGTGGAAGACAGATCGGGCATCGCTCCCAGATTCCCGGGTATCCGGAATTCATTTGGTTTCGTTTCTGTTTTGTTAAAATTTAAAAACACCGGATTTTTTTGACCATAAAGATTGAAAATCGACAAACCTATGTAATGCCTGAACCTGGTGGACTTTTTATTGAGTCTGAATTCTATGGATGCATCCATACGGTGATAATCAGGAAGCCTGTCGTTGTTTTTTTCTTCATAAAAAGGCAAGGTGTGTTCCTGGTAATAATAAAATCCCGAAGGCGTGGTGATCGCCGCACCCGATGAAAAATACCAGTTGAGAGAGCAGTTTATCCTCGAATTGAGGTCGTAAATTACGGTTAATGATATTTCATGGGGTCGGTCGTAAAATGCAGGATATTTTCTCCCCTCATTGATTTCCGGAAATTGCCTCCAAACTTTAGATAATGTATAACCCATCCAGCCTCTGATTCTCCCTCTTTTTTTTTCTGCAGAGACCTCTAATCCATACGACCAGGCATTGCCAAAGCGCATTTCAGCTGCAATAAACGGATTAAGCAACATTTCAGCGTGATTGACGTAATCGATCTGGTTCTTCATTCTTTTATAATATACCTCGCCGCTAATCAATATTCCGGATTTGCTAAAGTGTTGAACAAGACCCGCTGCAACCTGATGCGCTTTTTGATCGGGTATATTCGGACCGCTTGGCAACCAGACATCCAATGAGGTAAAGGGGCTGATCGAATTGTTAATGAGATGAAGATATTGAGTGTTTCGCGAATAGGAACCTTTCAGCGAAAATGTTTTATTAATTTGATAATTCAGGCTGATTCTTGGCTCGATGTTGATAAAATGATGGTAGGATTTTCCCGCTGAATAATAGCTGGAATCAACAGGATTGAGGTTATTGTCGTATTCAATCTCGATGGCTTCCCCTGTGTTTTCCCAGATACTCATCCGTAATCCATACCTGATCCTTACTTTCTTAGTGATCTGATGATCATTTTCTGCATAAATGGTCCATTCCCTGCTATGTTTTTCCGATACATACGGGACATTAAAATTCAACTGATTATTGATATAGAAGTTGCCCGGATTGATGTTATGTCCCGTAAAACCCATACCTGCATATAGGATCATTTCAGGATTCGGGAAAATTGAAAAATCAGTTTTTAAGGTGAGATTATCGATTTGCGAATTCCAGAAATTCTTCTGCTCAATCGAAGTATACAATGAATAATTATAATTGCTGGCGTATAAAGTGGTATTCGAAAATACTTTATTTGAAAAAATATGATTCCACCTGAAGGTCAGTGAATTATTTCCCCAATTGATGCCGGATGATGACTCGCCGTTTGATTTTTCGCTGTACAGATCCGAACCTGAATAGAATGTAAGGAAAATTCGATTCTTATCATTTATTTTCCAATTGAATTTTGAATTAAGGTCGTAAAAATAGAAATCTTTTACCTGATTATTCAGGCGTTTGAAAAACCAGGCAACCTGTGACATTCTGGCCGAAATAAAGAATGAAGCCTTTTCCCTGACGATGGGACTTTCGATCCCCATTCGGGTTGAAAGCATTCCCAGGGTTCCGTTCAGACTGAATTTATTCAGGTTCCCGTCATTGGTTCGTATATCAACCAGGGAAGAAAGTCGGCCTCCGTACCTTGAGGGGATGTCCCCTTTATAAATATTGATGTTCTTAACACCTTCCGGGATAAAAGTTGAAAATAAACCGAGTAAATGGGACGGATTATAGATCGGTGCATCATCGAGAAGGATCATATTCTGATCCCGTTCTCCTCCGCGGACGAAAAACAGGGTTGATCCATCCCCGTATAATTTTATGCCCGGAATGGACTGTAATGATTTGATCACATCACCCTCTCCGAAAAATGCCGGTATCTGTTTAAGATCCCCGGGATTCATCTTAAGATTACTCATCTGTGAAGTTTGGACAAAAATATCATTCTGATCCGGTACTACCACGATCTCTTCCATGACCGTTTCAGACCGATCCAGGAGTAAGTCGAAGGTTTGATCTCTGTCAAGAATTGATTCGAAATTAATTTCATCATAACCGATATAGGATGCACTGAAAGTATATGATCCTCTTGGCAGGGTGATGGAATAAAATCCAAAGGAATTGGAAAGAGTACCTTTATTTAACCCGGGAAAAAAGAGTGTGGCCCCTATCAGGATCTCCCTGGATTCTGCATCCCTTATAAATCCACTCAGCGTTACCTTATTGTCCGTTAACGGATTGGAAGGGCCGACTGGTTTAAGGACGATCTGTTTTTCAACCACCTCATAAACCAGATCGAATTCTGCTGAGATCCGATCTAATAAATCTTTCAGAGGCGCGACCTCCCCCTTAAGGGTAAGGGAGGAATCAACGGGCAGTTTAGCCGGATTATAGGAAAAACGAATTCCGGACTGCACGGATATAATCTTTAAGAGTTCTCTTAGGGTAATTTCCTGAGCATGGATGGATATTTTACCGGAAAGGACAGGATGGGATGGCTGTGAATGTCCTTGTATTACCATGCACATCATGAAAACCATGATAATGATAACCAGTATATTCCTGATCGAGCCGGTTTTATTAGCCTCGGATTTACTCACATTCTTTTCCGTCAATCGTGTACTGTTTATCGGACCCCTTAATTTCAATTTCCAGGGTTTCGCCAATCACTTTCATTACTGAATTGAGCGACTGCTGGTCGAAGGATGCTGTAATCCTGCAGGATTTAAGTGTGGGATTATTAAATTTGATAGAAGTATGGTAAACCTCTTCGAGCGTTTTAGCTACATAGGAAAGGGTTTCATCTTCAAAGACAACTTTTTTCGTTTTCCAGGCCATAAAATTAGGATCAGTCATGTTTCGTTTGACCAGACGTTCCTCGGCCTTTATAAAAATACCGGTATTCCCGCTTTCAAGTATAACTCTATCTTCAGGATTTTCAGAAGGATAAAATGCAACTTTTCCGCTTGAAACAACCACACTTATTTCTCGATTTTTCTCATAAGCTTTTACATTAAAAGAAGTCCCAAGAACTTCAATTCTTGTTTTTCCGGCTGTAATGATAAAGGGTAAATCCGGAATAGACCGGATCTCCAGGAAAGCCTCTCCCTGCAGTGAAATATTCCGGCTGTGGTTCCCGAATTTTGCGGGATATTTTAAGGTCGAGTTGGTATTAAGTGTAACCACCGAACCATCCGGCAGATCCACCGTTTTAATCGTTTCACTGGAAATCTTTTCCATTGGAGAAAAATAGGGCCCAATCAGGTAAAGGGTCGCTGCAGCTGCCAATAAAACGAGGAATACAGCTGCGATTTTAGAAAGACGCCAGAATACCAATTTTTTATCCTTTTCATTGTCTTCTTTCCCGGAAATGGAACTGATAAGATTTTGTTTTCTCCATTCTTCTTCCAGATCGATCTCGAGAACATCGTCCATCTGACCCACATTGATCCAGGTTTTCTTTAATTCATCATAGATTTTCTGATTTTTAGGATCCTGATGTAGCCACGCTTCTATATGGCGGAGTTCTTCCTGAGTGGCTTGCCCGCTCAGTTGTTTGACTATTAATTTGTAAGGGGCGGTATTTTTACTGTTATCCATCAGTTCCTTTACTATTTACACACATTAACGATCATATCCCCCTATTTTTATTTTAATTATTAAAAATAAAATAAAGTAACAAGCCCAACAGAATGAGATAATCACTAAGTTTTTTTCTCAGGATTCTTAAGGCTTTGGACATTTGCGATTCAACTGTTTTAATGCTGATATTCTGTTCAGAAGCTATTTCCTGATATTTTTTACCTTCAAATCTACTTGCAATAAAGATTTTTTTACATCCATCCGGCAGTTCCTGAAGGGCCTTGTAAATTTCCGTCCTCAATTCCTCCTGTTCCAAAAAGTCAGGATAATTGATATATTGATTCATCGATTCAATTGAATCCGGAAGATCTTCCCTGATCATTTTTTTTCTATCCCGGATATAATTCAGGCTACGGTAATATACTGCCGTGTATAAGTAAGAACGTAATGAGCTGTTCAGGTGCAGATTATCTCTTTTTTCCCAGAGATTGGTAAAAACCTGATGCACGATATCTTTTGCATCATCCAGATCTCGGGTATATTTTCTAGCAAAGGAAACGAGTGCAAGAAAATATTGTTTAAATAACCTTTCAAATACCTGTGCGTTTATTTTTTCCAGTTTTAAAGCGCTTTTGTCAAACAAATAATATCAGACTATCTTCAGGATGAGGCAAATTAACAAATTATTGATATTTAGAAAATTATTGATTACGTGGATCGAGGAAAGGTAATCCGGGATTGTTTTAAAATCCCTGGTAAAAGGAAAATTTCCCTGAATAAAATATCAAATTCCGGAAAATCGAACTGGTATTAACAGCTAATTGGTATGGATATGAACGGGAACCAGTTCAAATGTGATATTCCCTTGAATATCATGCACTTCGATGGTTAAAACAAGGTGATCCACGCCTTCGTTTTGAAGGGTTGATAGATCCTGGCTGCCAGGGGTAAAATTGATCAATTTCGATAGATTTAGCGATCCATCCTGGTTGTAATATGGATCTAGTTGTGATCCTTCCGTATAATTTTCAAACAGATTTTCTGCCATACGCTCATGTTCATGGGCATGGCCTTCATCCGGTTCACCCAGGGCGATGTAAACCAATTCGAAACCCTGCAAAGCGGGGTGGGGAGGATCCGTTATCGTTCCCTCAACAATAAATGGGAAATCTGCCTCAATCTCAAGTTCGTCGTTCAATATATTGGTAATATCGACCCGGGCCATGGATGCATTGGTAATTTGTATTTCTCGTTCCACATTGGAAGCATCCTGGAAACTGGTTGCATTCCCAACCGCGTCAATTGCCTGTACAATAAAATGATAGGGCCCTGCCATGGTTTCAACCGGGATAAAAATTTCTTCAGGAAGGGCTATAATATGAGCTGTGGAGGGTGGGAGTTCAAAATTCCGTTTATATGAAAACTTGCTCAATTCAGGATCTTCAGCGATCCTTCCATGTCCATGATCATCAAATGCGTTGTGTATGTCAATGCTGAAGGTACCCAGGGACTGATCGTCTGAAAAAAGAGCATTAAATGGAATATAAGTGCCTGCACTGAATTTTCCGCCCATTTTCGGATTGTCGAGTTCAATATGTGGGGGAGTCAGATCGGGTGGAAGGTCACTTTCGCAAGCTGCCAAGGCAAGGCAAGCCGTTACCAACAGATAATTCCACTTTAATCTAAACATTTGCGATCATTTTCACTGATATTAAGGTACAAGTATACTCAATATGCAACCTTGTTGCAAAAAATAGGGATAAGATTTTTAATAACCAACCGCTGCACTTTATTTTAACTAACCGCCGGGACCCCGTAGGAGGCGCAGAGAAATCGGATTTGGTATTGTCGCCCTTTTATCACCGGTTCATTTATCTCCTGATAACCTCCGCGTTCGCTGCGGTTTATTATGACTAACCGCAGGGACCCCAGAGGAGGCGCAGAGAAATCGGATTTGGTATTGTCGCCCTTTTATCACCGGTTCAATTATCTCCTGATAACCTCCGCGTTCGCTGCGGTTTATTTTGACTAACCGCAGGGGTTTCTGGGTACGTGAAGGGTCTCAGTAATACAGCAAGGCTTCATTTGAAAGTTGCCTCACTATCTATAATTTTGACACTTTTTACATTCAATGGATAGGTTGCAATCTCTTCATCTTCCT
>Ga0209536_100004553_pt1 | contig 21895 bp, 15 predicted proteins | sample DeeMarSeWOR28_12_FD_187461 | JGI IMG/M metagenome (GOLD analysis project Ga0209536, IMG submission 187461) | Marine sediment microbial communities from White Oak River estuary, North Carolina - WOR-2-8_12 (SPAdes) (version 2) | ecosystem: Environmental > Aquatic > Marine > Intertidal zone >... | reverse complement strand
AGTAACGGATGGTATTGCCCCTGAACCGGATATCTTTCGTTACTATTTCCACTTCCAGTTCTTCCTTTGTGTTGGTGGCATCAATCGTCTCGCCATTCACTTCGTGCACCATTGCGGTGCCGGTATATGCACCTGTCTGCAATACAACATCCGTTTCAACGGCATCGGTTTCATGCCTGTTGACCACATTTACCACCAGCATCCCCGTTGAACCATTCAGGGCGGCGGACACATCAAGGTAGGGGATGTCATTAAAAATCTCATTGCTGTATGTTTCGCAGCGTGTACTTACATCCAGTGCGGTGCCATGGCAATTGTTGGAATAGAGGTAGAATGCCATGAACAGGGAATTTTTAAAATCACCGTCAGGGGAGTGACCCACGAGGCTGGAAAGCATGGTCAGATTTGCCATTTTCACAATATCAGCGTGCCTGACAAACGAATTGAGATGCAGGGCAACCATCAACGGACCCAGGAGGCCACTTCCCCTGGCTCCCCATTCGTCAAACGATATGTAGATGGGCCTTTCTGATCCCGATTTAATCATCGCTTTCAGGATCAGGGCATCCACCATTTCAATCTTCTGGTCCAGATCCAGATTTAAAGAGACCATGCTGGAAAAGCCCCTCTCTTCCTTAAGCGCTTCGGTCACATACCTGTGAACAGAGATGTAATCAATGGTCCCTACCATCTCCTGCAGCACATAATCGTTCCAGTCGATCCATCGGTTGAAATCGTCCGGCCTGTAATTGGATGCACCCGATGCAACCAGTTTTACATCCCTGTCCACCCACCGTATCAGTTTGGCAGCCTCCTTGGCAAACTTGACATAGTCCTCCGCGCTTTTCTGCCCCATCTGCCACGGCCCGTCTATTTCGTTTCCGAGGGCCCAGTATTTCACATTGAAGGGTTCCTCGTTTCCATACTTCCTCCTGAGGTCGGAATAGTAGGTTCCTTTTTCGTAGTTGCAATACTCCACCCAGTGCCTGGCATCATCCAGGGTACCCGTACCTGCATTGATGCAGATAAAGTTTTCGGCTCCGACCAGGTTACAGAATTTTACATATTCATCTGTACCCATCTGGTTGTTTTCAATCTGGTTCCACGCAAGATCCAACCTGGCAGGCCGCTGATCTTTAGGCCCGATCCCGTCTTTCCAGTTATAGCCCGACACATAATTGCCACCCGGCCACCGGATAACGGGGATCTTCAATTCCCGGATCTGATCCATATAATCTTTCCTGAATCCGTTCTCGTCGGCAAACGGGGAATCCGGATCATACAGCCTGCCATAGACCACGGTGCGTATGGGTTCGAGAAATCCACCATAGATCTTTGGATCGATATCTCCTATGGTACGGTCAACATCGATCTTGATCACCGCCGGTTCCTGCGAGAACAGTTTGACTGAAAACAGCCCAGTCAGAATTAAACAAATGAGCACTATTCTTGGATTCTTCATCATATTGATATTAAATCTGAAAGCAAAGTCTAATTATCTTAAATGTACGCTTTTAGAAGAGAAAACCCACAGGTTAACCCGATTTATTACCCGTCTTCATTCTCCCCACGTTGCTTATGGTTTCAGGCACCAGACCCGGCAGGAGATGAAACTGGAACGGATCCTGTTGGAGGAGATGCTGGGCAACCTCTCACAGGATCTGATCAGAAACGACTCCCTCCGTCAGCAGATCACCTATGTTTATTCGCCCCGCTACAAGCATATTGAGGCCAAGGAAGGGGAATCCAGTCAGGCCAATTTCCATTTTCTCTATCCTACCCTTCATCAATATTTGGAATTTCTGCCTGCCGGAAATGCAATTCCTCTGGATAAGGAACTCATCCTTCAGAGTCCAGTCATGCGCTCAGATCTGAGAACATATCGCCACCTGGTGGGACTATCGGTTACCGCTTATGAGATCACCAGGGAGAGTATATTACAGCTCATGGATCAGATCAGAAGAGAACTTGATCGGAAAGCCTGCTTCTTTGAACAACGAAATATCTTCTAAATCATTTATTTGCACTAGGTCCATATAGGTTAGCTTATGTAACAAAATAAATTTTGTGCCGTAACAGTAGCCTGTAAACTATTTTGTTATGAAAAAGCTGTGGATCTTATTGTTAGTATTGATGCCGACTTTGAGCATTGCTCAGAATGTCGGATTTCGGCTGGATGCCGGTCTCGGAGCCGGACTCTCTTTTAGCGGGCTGAAATCCTACGGGATTGCTGCATTTACAGAACCCAAAGTAACCATCGGACCCAATATCACCGCCGGAATCAGGTTTGAAGGAGATGTTCTATTCGGCGGCAAGGTGATGGATGAGGCTGAAAGCCTGGAAGTTGGAATGTCAACGAGGGCCGCCATATTACTCAGGGGAGAGTATTTTATCGGACAGAACAAGACACGCCCCTTCGTGGGTCTGGGCCTGGGTAGGTATACTGTTGCAAACACATCTGCTTCGGGTACGGGAGCGGCCTCCATTGTAGCCGGTAACAATTTCGGTGTAGCTCCGGAATTGGGTTTTGCCTTCGGGAATTTCAAATTGTCTGCCATGTACCATATAGTGGGGGGTACGACCATCCTGGCGATGGAGGTGGGAGATCCCAAAGAGATCTCCAACAATTACCTGGGCATCCTGATGAGTTTCAGGATTTTTGGAGTGAATGACTGAGAAGAATACCTCATCCCTGTTTGGTCATTGCCGGACCAGACTGTGTTATAAATAAAAAAACTGCGGGCAAATCCATGCCCGCAGTTCAGGTTATATATGATAGGTGATTCCAGGATCTTAAGGGATCAACACCTGGTCGATCACGTGGATCACCCCATTGGTACCCTGAATATCAGTGGCAATCACTTCTGAAGAATCATTGATGGTTACTTTATCTGCCAGTTTGAATTCAACATCTCCGTTCAAGGTGGCTACAGATCCTTCAACCAGGTCGGAAGAGAGGACATTTCCACTAACGACGTGGTACTGAAGGATGGGAATCAGTGACTCTGCCGGGATATCCTCAATCCCACTAACTCCCAACTCCACGAATAACATTTCAAACGCCTCATTGGTAGGAGCAAAGATGGTATAAGGGCCAGGAGCAGACAATGTTTCAACCAGACCAGCCTTCACCACTGCTTCCACCAGGTAGCTGAAGTTACTGTTGCTGATAGCGATATCAACAGCAGTGGGGGGCAGGATCACAGCATCAATGGCATGGATATACCCATTAGATGCCTGAATGTCTGCAGATGTCACTGATGCTGCCGAATTGATGGAAACACCATCTCCTGTAGATATATACATGGATACTGTGCTTCCCTGAGAAGGACTCAGTGATGAATAATATCCGTTGGTAATCATGTTGGATGGCATGGACTCACCAAGAACGTGATATAGCAGGATAGGCTTCAGCGCTTCTGCCGAAAGATCTTCAATTCCATTGACGCCCAGGTCGTCAAACAAGTTCATAAAAGCACTGTTGTCGGGAGCAAAAACTGTAAAGTTTCCTTCACCGCTCAGCGTGTTGACCAGGTCAGCTTTTACAAGAGCTTCAACAAGGATGCTGAAATCATCGTTGCTGGAGGCAATTTCTGCAATGGTCATTTCGGAAGGTGTTTCATTTTGCTCCATGGGGTCATCTTCTTTTTCACAGGAGACTGACAGGAACAGGCTCGAAACAAGAGCGATTATCATCAAATAATTTCTGTTTTTCATGATTTTCAATTTTAAAGTTTGAATAATAGAAAAACAGAATCAACGAAGTTTTGTTTAATAAAATCTAATATAAATTAAACAAAAAACATTTCAAAAGCCACTTTTTTCAGCATTAACTATTGAAAAACAGGAGAGTACTTCTAAAAATCCTCAGCGAAAAAATCTGGAACACGAACAAAGAATTCCTGAAATCAGATCTGTGGCATGTCTATTCCCCGGCAAGGGTGTTCACCGCATTCACAAGGAAAATATAATCTGCCGAAATATCTATCACATATTCATTTTCGCCCCACAGGAAGGGCCATTCGTTCATATTTTCAGGAAAGTCGGGTTTGATGATCAGTACCCCTGGTACGATGCCTCCTGCAATGAATGAAAAATCCGCCCTGTTACTGCCATACGCTATCTTTTTGGATCGGGCACCCACGCCCGACACAAAAGAGACATTGGAATAGGGGTGGCAGCCGTAGATATAAGAAATACCACGATAGGTATACTCGGGACCGATGATTTCCGGGTAGGATTGATTGAGCAGGTAATTGGTAATGGACCACCTGACGATCCCTCCGTTCCCTGCCCATCCCCCTGTGGAAATGGGCACTCCGTAAGGATTCTCCTTCATCAGATCCTCATTATACACCCTGTATTGCTGCACATATGAAACAAGCTCCTCTTTGAAAGAATTATCCATATGGGGCAATGCCTGCGCAGCAAAGCCAATGGACCTGTTGATATTGCCGTCCAGCGCCACCCATATCTTTTCAAGGAACAGATCTTTGTATTCACTCTTTCCGGTAGTGATATACAACTGAAGCAAAGCCCGGATTTCACCCGATCCGCGGAAGAACCTGGCCCTGCGGCTGGTATCCGCGGGCTGCTGGAGTTCATCCTTCCAGGCCCTTTCAGCTGTAACTATACATTCTGTAGCAAGGTCATCATTATAGTCTCGCAATGCGCGGCTGGCAGCTGCCAGGGAGGCAATGGAACTAAAGCTGTTACTTGCCGTCCTGGTGGTAAAAGCCCACCGGTCATCCGGAGTTCCGCTGGAGATACCATCCGACTCATAAGGTTCGAGCTCAGGATTGTATACCAGGTTATCGGTCATAGTGGAACCATCCCCCAGGTGGTGGTACTGGTGGAGGTTAGGGACAATGATCCCCGGGATGGCCCTTCCGAATGCCCTGTGCTGGGCAATCAATGCCAGGGTGCCATGTTCAATCTGCTGTAACAGGTCAGGGATTCCGTCCGGATGGTGGATATCCACATAACGCTGAGCCTGGTCAACCAGGGTTTCATCACGCTTCAGCCTGAAGTGTTCCCAGGAATCTACCATGCTCTGAACCGTATTGCAATGGGATCCCGTTCGGATATCAAAATCTCCTGCGTCGAACCAGCCACCTATGTTCAGGCCTGGAATGTGTTCTCCCGGTTGATACCTGGTACCGGTGGTATCCCCCATGCTGTATCCATCAAAATGCTGATGGTTCAGCGGAGCCTGGCGGGCATCGTCCAGGTGAGCTGCCCCATGCCATACGCGGTACGCCTCATTCACGAACATGTGATCCATCTGAACCGGGAACCATACATCCAGGGTCGGGTACCATCCTTCCCGGTGGATATGGGTGCCGATCTGAAAGGTACCTGTCTCGTGATCACCGTACCGGATCCTGTAAAGACCGGGTTCCTCTACTTCAGTGAACTGAAACTGCAAATAATGGTACCGGTAAAACCCTCCCCACTCTTCGGATGCTGAAGTAAATGCCTCCTTCCAGCTACCGTCGTCATTCAGTCGGAGCAGGGTGACCTTTTCAAGTGGGGTGTCATTCTTATCCAGTTCGATCACCGCGATTTTCTCCTGCAGCGGATGATACCCAACCTGGGAATACCCGATCACGGGATCCCGGATCCATCCTGGTATCAAATGTGGAGTAATTTCCCATTCCGCTACCTTCCCTGTTTGCCCTGAAGGAATCAGGGTGCGCACGACAAACCAGCCGTTCTGCGCCACAGCGCGTCCATCCAGCAACCTGAGGGTTCCGCCGGTTTTTGATTTGATGGTGATCCTGGTTTCAGGATCTTCGGGGGACAGTACCAGGTTATTGCCTTCTGCGAAGGGCAAAGGTTCCACGTATTCATTCCTGCCACGATCGTCAAAAGTGGAGTGACCGGCAAACTGCCTGAGCTGTGTATCGGATGTCCGCACAGTCATAGAATGGGAAGGATAAAGCGGCAAAATCCCGGTTGTTTCATCCATCAGATAACTCTTTCCTGTGTAGGAAGAAGGAAGAAATTCAAGATTAAATCCTGCCCTTCCCTCCAGGATCTCCGGCAGGGGTTGGTCCATGGTGAAACTGATGATGATTTTATTGTCAAACGAACGCACGTAAACGTTTGAATTAAAATCAAAATCCTCATAGCGCAATTCTATGTCTACCGACCCTTCTTCCCGGTTCACGTTTCGGTTGACCAATACCGGTATCTGGTCCCACTGTTCAGGTGCGGGTTTCAGCCTGACGGCACCTCCTGTGGCGGTCCTCACCCCGTGATGGATCAGCATGATCCCGCTCGTCTTCTCGTCAAAGAAAAAACCGGTGTATGGATTTTCGAAGGCGATCACATTGAAGCCTCTGGTTTCGAAATAATCCTTTTCATTCAACGACAGTGCCTTCTGCTGACAAATTGCATTGTTGGAAAGCCCGGTAAGGGCAAATACACAGATGACCTGTAAGAAAATTTTTATTTTCATGATGTGGTGGATTTGAAGGTGGTGAATCGGGACAAACCGGACATGCTGTTGGCGGGTTTCCATAAATGTAGTAAAAACAGAAAACTGGAGCGCATGTAGATGATTATTCCGTAAAAGCAGCCCCCCAAAAACATCAGTTGATAATATTCAATTATGTATTTATTTAATATTCTGTATATTTAGTAGCAAACTCACTTTGACCATGAAAAAGGACCGAAAAAACTTCAGCTGGCTTTTCGGGGAACTGAAGCGGAGAAACGTCTTGCGTGTGGTGGCCATGTACGCCCCGGCGGCGTTCGTTCTTTTAGAAGTGATGGATATCATCACACCTGCACTCTCGCTGCCTCCCTGGATAGTCACCCTGACCATTGTGGTACTGGCCATTGGATTTCCCGTGACCGTGATACTGGCCTGGATTTTTGATATTACGCCCGAAGGGGTAAAAAGGACCGATGACCTGGATGCAGAGAGTGAGAAGGAGCCCCTCCCGCAAACCGGCAGGCGAAAGCTGAAGGTAAGTGATGTAGTTATAGCGGCATTGCTGGTGGCACTGGTCATTCTGATCTACCCGAAGATATTCTCCCCGGATCAACTGGCTGAGGTGAGGGATCCGGACGGCAGGGTGCCTGTAGCGGTACTTCCGTTTGAAAACATGTCAGGCGATACCCTTTTCAATATCTGGTCGGGAGGATTTCAAAACCTGCTGATCTCCTCCCTTTCCAATTCGGAGGAGATCTCTGTCAGGCAATATGAAGCTGTCAACGGTGCATTGGAGGATATCAGGGAAGTGAATTATGCTTCGCTCACACCTGTGCTGGCAGGAGAAATAGCAGATAAACTCGATACAAGAACGCTGGTGATCGGAAGTATTATGAAGGCCGGGAATAAGGTTCGTGTGAATGCCCAGCTGCTGGATGCGGAAACGGAAGAGATCTATAAAACCTACCAGGTGGAGGGCCATGCAGAGGATGACCTGTTTGCCATGGCAGATTCGCTTTCCGACATGATCCGAAATTTTGTGGAGATCAGGAAGATCACGGAAGATGAAAACACCCCCATATACCGGGCCATTACCTATCAACGGTCCTCGGAGGCTTACCGCTATTTTATACACGGTATAGACGCGCTGATGGCAGAGCTGGATATGCAGCAGGCCATCCAATGGTTCAGTCGTGCCATCGAAACCGATTCCACCTTTATCACCGCCTATGTGTTCCTTTCTCACGCCTACTCGCAGGCAGGAAACACCAGGCAATCCAAATACTGGGCCGATGTGGCCTATGCCAAAAGAGATCAGTTGCCCATTGCAGAAAGGTTACTTACAGAACATCTCTACGCAAGCTATTATGGATTCCCCGAAGAAACCATCAGCATTATGCAGCAGCTGGTGGATCTGGACGAAATGAATCCCATGTACCATCACATGCTGGCCGTCGATTACTATAAAATCGATGAAATTGAAGAAGCCCTGCCCATCTGGGAAAGGGCACTGGAGATCCACCGGGAATGGGGGACGGACTGGGCCAATCCATATATCTATTTTATGATGGGCGATGCTTACCACCAACTGGGGAACCATGAGCGGGAGAACGAACTCTATGAACTGGGGATCACCGTCATCCCACAGAATTTCTGGGTCCTGGAGTACCAGGCCATCTGCGCTTTCTCCAGGGGGGAAAAGGAGGAAGCGGATCAGATCCTGGCCCGGTACCAGGATACGAGAAAGAATGTAACCTATTGTACCGGTGCGATGATCTTCACCGGGATGGGATTTATCTATACAAAAGCGGGCATGTTTGAGGAAGCTGAAGAGTATTACCGTGAGACCACGGTGATCGAACCTCAAAACCCGAACTGGAAAAACAATTTATCTTACTTCCTGGTGGATCACGATATCGATGTGGACGAAGGCCTTGAACTGAACGAGCAGCTGCTGGAACGGTTCCCGGGTCATCCTGCCCTGCTTGACACCAAGGGGTGGGGATTATACAAAAAAGGTGAGTTTGAGGAAGCGCTGGCTGTACTCAATCAGGCCTGGGAAAACAGGGCCGTCTATAACCACAATATTTACAAACATCTTCAGGAGGTTGAACAAGCCGTAGAGCAGCTGAACTGAAACAGATTTCTATTCCCTACAGCCATTGGCAAGCGGATTGACAGTCAGAGGCAAGTCATTCTCCGGCCTTTGATCTATATTTGTACTCTTTCGCAAGGGTGCACTTTTCAGACAAGTGAAAAGCGATCTTCAGGCAAGTGATTTGACGATGACAGGCATAGCTTTGGATTGGAAATCACAGGTAGAATCAAATCTAAAATCATAATCATGGCAAAATCAAATTGGAGTTCAGATCAAATTCCCGATCAAAAGGGCAGAATGGCAATCATAACGGGCGCAACAAGCGGGTTGGGAAAAGAAGCCGCCAGGGTGCTGGGGATCAAGAATGCCACTGTTATCATGGCCGTTCGTAACCTGAAAAAAGGTGAGGGAGTAATCGCAGAGGCAAAGGCGCAGCATCCCGGGGCTGATGTTCAGGTGCGGGAGCTGGACCTTGGCAGTCTCGATTCGGTCAAATCATTCGCACAGTCGGTTCAAAAGGATTTTAACAGGCTCGATATATTGATCAACAATGCGGGAGTGATGATGTGTCCCTTTTCAACCACTGAAGATGGCTTTGAGATTCAGATGGGAACCAATCACCTGGGGCATTTCGCCCTCACAGGTCATTTGCTGCCATTATTGAAAAAAACCCCCGGATCCAGGGTGGTCACCACATCAAGTGCGGGTCATAAGATGGGAAACATAGATTTCAGTGATATCAACTGGGAGAAACGAAAGTACAATACCCGGAAAGCATACGCCGACAGCAAACTGGCCAATCTCTATTTCATGTATGAACTTGCCAGAAAATTAGAGCCTGAGGGGAACAATCCGACGGTAGTGGCATCCCATCCGGGGTGGACCAGTACAGAGCTTCAGAGGCACTCCGGAACCTTTATGTTCCTGAATAAGTTTTTCGGACAGGGAGCTGAAATGGGAACCCTGCCTACCCTGAGGGCGGCCATCGATCCGGGAACAAAGCCCGGGGACTACTATGGTCCTTCCGGGTTCATGGAAATGCACGGACATCCGGTAAAAGTACAATCCAATAAACTGTCACATCATCGTGAAAATGCAAGGAAACTATGGGAGATGTCCGAAGCTATGACAGGCGTCAGGTACTGATTACAGGCAGGTTATAATATTTTGGCTTAATTTTGGGAAGGCACCAAATGCGAACAGGTGGGATCAGATGAAGGGTATATCAGGTTCAATTGCCGGATGGAACAAACCGGCCCGGTTATCCCTGATCTCCTCTACCGGTCATTGAATGAATGGCGAACCAGACTGTTTTACCTTCAACTCATAGGTGTCAATGAGCAGGGGATTGGTTTCGGGAATCTTTCCATCAGGCTGCCGGGCTCCAGGCAATTTTTCATTACAGGAACAGCTACCGGGAAATTTGAAAAGGCTGGAAAACAGCACTATACAATGGTTAAGGATTATAGTTTTTCCGGAAATTCCGTCACCTGCACGGGGCCCCTCAGAGCCTCATCTGAATCATTGAGTCACGCAGCCATCTATGAATCAGACAGACATACCCAAACAGTCATTCATATACACCACAGAAAGATGTGGGAGGATGGGAAAAACCTGTTTCCTGTAACTGATCCTTCCTGCGGTTTCGGAACCCCTGACATGGCCTTTGAGATTGGCAAACAGCTTCGGGATGGAAGCACAAGAAAAGGAGGTGTACTCATCATGGGAGGGCACCCGGAAGGCATCCTGTTCTTTGGACAGGGTCCGGAAGAAGCCGGCAAAAAAGTATTGTCACTTTTGGAAAGCATCTCCCCGACCGAAAATTCTCGGGATCGTTAAGCGGTGTTATTTTGTATATTGCACCAGAGTGCGCCATGGATTGCAGATGCAACCGAATCATCTGATTGAGGGTACCTGTTATATCAAACCAATTAGCATATGTTACAAACAAGGAAGTTTTTGATAACCACCCTGGGTATCTGGATAGGGTCCCAGGTCATGGTTCTGTCTGCCCAGGATGAGATCTCCTGGCTATCGGAATTCACCGGGGAGATGATCATTGGTAAAGAGACTTTCCGTTATAGCTTCTCCAGCGTGGACGGTAATGACTGCAAGGTAAAAATAGAGGAATCAGTAACCGGCAGGAAAGGAGAACCCGAGACACAGTCATGGATCTTCTACCTGTCGGACATTGATACCGACAAACTCACCTTTAATGCAAGGGGAAAATCGATCAGGGTGATCCTGGAAACCCGCAACGACCAGGATTTTATTTCCTACTACAAAGCAGGGGAATTTGAAGAATACACCGGCGAAGTGGAACTGATGATGAATGAGGTGGATCTGACCCGCAGTTTTATTGAATCCCTGAAAGAACATACGGGGCCCTGCAAGGATACCGAGGTGATCTGGGAAGACGGGGATGCAGCATTTGACTGGCTTGCGGAACATATCGGGGATACCAGGGAAGGTGATTTGACGTGGGAGCAGCAATTTTCTAGAGGTGAAAAGCCCTACCTGGCCCTGCTGAGCTCAAAATCGGTCAATAGCAAGGGAGAAGAGGAGTCCGCCGGGTACCGCTTTGATTTGAGTGACATTCAATCCCAGTCCGTCAAGCTGGAAGCTTCCGGAAAAACATTAAGCGTAAAGGTTCCCGTCACCGACGGCCAGAGGTACATTGAGGTCAGCACCGGGAATGAGGTTGAATTTGTGGATGAACTCAACATCTATCTTGACGATATTGAAATGGCACGCCAGACCGTTCATGCCCTCTCTTTCCTGGTCTCCAATACGGTACCGGTGAGGCAGGATTGGTCGGGATACAATGAGGCGCTGGATTTTGTAACGCTGCAACTGGGGGAGGTGAAAATCGGGGACAAATCGTACCAGCACAGTCTGCAATTTGACCTGTTTTCCTCCGATATCCTCGATTTAAAGGTCAGGGAAACAGATGCCGATGGAACAGCTGAAGAAGTTACCTATTCTTTCTACCCGGCGGATATGACAGGTGATCCTGAGTTGAAGGTTTCCCGGAGGGAGGTTGCCATCGAAATGAATTCCAGGGAGGACCTTGGTTATATCATGAAAACCGTCGATGGGAGTGTATCGGGATACGCTTCCCGGGTGGAGATACTGGCATCCGGCATTGATGAAGCCAGGGATCTGATAAATGCGCTGAAATATATCGTCGAAAACAGTGAAGAGGAACTCGAATCTTTTGATAGCACAGGTGAGGTAAATGCATGGATGGAGGATCAGCTGGAACCTTTGTTCAGAAAAGGGGAGAACTATGAACAGAAAATAGTGGTGGATGAAACAATGAATAACCAGCTGGTATATGAGAGGAAACTGACCGAAGACGGTGGTGAGGTGACTGAATCCACATACCTCTTCTATCCCGAAGATCTCAACCTGGAGGAGATGAAGATTCAGGTTCGGCTGGGTAAACTTGCCGTCCGCCTGGAAACAGCAGAGGATGACTTTATTAAGTACACCAGGAACGGAGACCTGCAAAATTTCACCGATGATACCGAAGTATACTTTTCCGATCCGCTGACAGCCAAGAATTTCATGGTTGCCATACGTTTTTTAAAGGAGAATGCTGAAAACAGGGATGCTCCGGAAATGAGCAGGGAGGATGCTTTTTCAATTCTTGCGAAGAACATTCAGACCATCGAACTTTCAGAAAAGGTATATGAACAATCACTGGAGCAGATGGAAGGGGATCCATGCAAACTGAAGTATACCAGGGTAGAGAAGGAAAAGGACGGGAAAAGAGATGAATGGGTCTATGAATTCATGGCCTCAGATCTTTCTGAAAGCAATTCCTCCTTGTCGGTTGAGGCAAAGCTCATCGGGATTCAGCTTGAAACCAATGGTGAAGAAGATCTGATCAAACCTTATAAAAACGGAGAGGTGGGAAATTTCACAGATGGATTGATCATCTATGCGGAAGATGTTTTACAGGCTAAACAGATCCTGAGCGCCATTAAAACAGTATCAAAAGCCTGTCGCTAAACTCATGGTGAGGGAAGCACCTCCCAGCCCCGGCGAGGTGGCTTCAAGGGTGAGGGTGCCGGTCTGTCCACCGGTCGATCGCACAATGACCAGGGCCATTCCGTTAAATGCCTTTCGCTTATTGGATGGGAATGGGGTGAAATCGGTGGGATCCCCATTGTCGGTGGCCAGGATCTCCCCCGGACCATCCAGGATAAACGCAATCTCATTGTCCGCATCGGGAACAATCAGCCGGTCACTGTCGGTTACCTTTACAGTTACAAAGGCCAGATCTTTTCCATTGGCATGAATGACAGCCCGGTCGGTTTCCATTACCAGGGCAGCAGGGCTCCCGGTGGTTCGAATGATTTTTTCCGCCCAGGTTTCCCCATTCTTATAGGCAATCGCTTTGAGCTCTCCCGGTTCATACACCACATCATTCCAGCGCAGACGGTATTCAAATTCCCCCCTGCGCTTTCGACCAAGCGAACGGCCGTTCAGGAACAGTTCCGCTTCGTCACCGGAAGTAAACAGGTGGACAGGAGTGATCACCCCTTCCCTCCCGGGCCAGTTCCAGTGAGGAACAATATGAACCATGGGAAGGTCCGGCCGCCACCGGGCCTGGTAAAGGTAATAGCGGTCTTTCCTGAATCCGGCCAGATCAATGATACCGCAATAGGAGCTCCTGGCCAGGTAATAGGGGGTGGGCTCACCCAGGTAATCCCAGCCGGTCCAGACATAGCCTCCGGCCACATAAGGATGCTGGTCCAGGGATCTGAAAACCTTATCCGGTGATGCCCCGAACGGAGCAGTATAGAGCTCAAATCCACTCACGTGCATTGTACCGGGATCACCCCCGCTTCCATCCTCCACGGGAGCACTGATCCCTTGAAAGACCGGGAATACATACGCTCCCCTGCTGCTGAGTGTGGAAGCATTCTCACTGCTGATGATCAGTTTGTCGGGATGCGCTTCATGAAATGAAGGGTAGAGCGGGGTCGTGCGGATCCCTCTTAAGTGCTCGTATGCGGGGGCATCACGGATGCCTTCACCCTGGTAGTTCAGGCTGACAACGTCCATCACCCCTGTTAATTCCATGGGGGGTTTGGCAAAGTTCATTGAAATGGTGGTGGGACGGGACGGATCCGCGTCTTTGGCAATTTCATGAAGTCGTTTGGCAATGGCTACCCCTGCTTCACCTGTGTATTGTTCACCGACTTCATTGCCCAGGCTCCACATGATCACCGAAGGATGATTCCGGTCGCGTTTAATAAAAGCCCTGACATCCTGTTCATGCCACTCGGGAAAGATCAGGTGAAAATCGAGCGGAGCCTTCTTACGCTCCCAGCAATCGAAGATCTCATTGACCACCAGTATTCCCATCCGGTCAGTCAATTCCAGTAATTCCGGGGCCGGCGGATTGTGGGCCGTGCGAATGGAATTACATCCCATTTCCTGCAGCATTTCCAGCTGACGTTCAGCTGCACGGTAATTGAAAGCTGCACCCAATGCCCCCAGGTCATGGTGCTGATTCACGCCCCGTATGTAAGTCCTTTCCCCGTTCACATAAATGCCTGAATCCGGATCGAACCGCAGGGAACGGATGCCAAAAGGGGTTTCGTAGCGGTCGATGGGTTGACCATCCATGATCAGTGTGGTGACAGCCTTGTACATGTGGGGTGTCTGATTCGGGAGGGGCCCCCAGATCCTGGGATGATTCAATTTAAGGAGTGTTTCGATGGTGGTGCTCCGGCGGGATGCAACAGATATCATGGAAGGTTCGAAGCTGGCCACTGCCCGCCTGGATGCGGTACCATCTGGTGCCAGCTCAAAGAGATCTGTAATCACTTTCACCTCAGCCTCTTCCCCGGAGTTGTTTTCAATGGACACCTCCAGTTGTATGGTGGCTTCCTCCTGAGAAACCTTTGGAGTGTGAATAAACGTACCCCAGTGACTGATATGTACGGGGTGCGTTCTGGTCAGCCAGACATTGCGGTACAGACCACCACCGGTATACCAGCGTGATGAATTGGGAGGATTGTCCAGACGGATGGCCAGTTGATTCTCACCTCCAGGCACAAAGTATGGAGTGAGATCCAGGCTCCATGAGGCATATCCGTACGGCCAACCGCCCACCAGTTCTCTATTGAGCCATACCATGGCATAGGACATGGCTCCGTCCACTTCCAGAAAGATCGATTTCAGGGAATCGGATGCGGGAAGATCCAGTTTCCTTCGGTACCATGCCACCCCGTGGTTCGGTAAGCGACCCATTCCTCCCCCGACGATGGTTCCCCAGCCCTGAATAAAGGGACCATTGATGGCCCAGTCGTGGGGAAGATCAACACGCTCCCATGCAGTATCATCATAATCGGCCTGTACAAACGGGAAATCGCTGCCTGGATTTCCACCCGGTCTTTTATATCGTTTTTCCGGATCACTGATAAAACTGTTGCCGGATGGCAATATCCAGGCCTTCAGGGTGGGCTGACCATCACTTACCTCCGCTGCTTCGGATGGTTTTTCATCCGCGTCCCAGTAGTCCCTGATGTCCGTGATTTCCGGCCTGATATCATAGGCCAGGTTGTCTGCCTGCTGGAGCGAATCGTACCGGAAAAAGTTCCAGTGATCGTTGATGGAGATGCGTTCACGACCTCCACCGGCTTCTTGCCTGTTGCATTGTAACAACACCAGTAACAGGCCCAGGTATATGGCAACTCTTCCGAATATCAGATCCCGATACACGGTTATCCGTTCATTTTAAAACTCTGAATTTACAGATAAAACCTGATCAATCCTCAGCGCTACCGCGGAGATGCTGAATATGCGGGAACTGGTCTATCTATGCAAATCGCTATTTAACCTGGTGCGGGTATCGAAAAGGAACAGCCGGACTCCCCCTGATCCGGGAGGCCTGAGCTTGGTAACCTTCCTTAGATGGGCCGCTACCTGGTCCAGGTCGTGATGATGGTATACGGATTCTGACTCAGATCCATATAGGTCTCCATATACTTCAATTCATTTTTTGACAATACCTGGATGTTGGCGGTCGAAGCCAATTCTCCCTCGGGGGTCATAATGAGCTGATCCTCCCCGATCAGTGTCCAGCCACCGGTGGTGGGTTCTTCCATCAGCGGAGAGGTGATCAAATAATCACCGCTTTCCTGGAACTCCATGGTTGCCTCGGTCATCAGCGCTTTGGCCAGGAAAACAATACCCTGGGTGGTTTCATCTTCACTGTCGGTGGTCATATTCTTGAAATTCCAGACCCCGTCCGTCAACAAATTTTTCTGATCCTGTTCACAGGCAGTGGTCATGAAAAGAAGAAACAGGCTCATGGCAACGCCTGTAATCACATTCCTGATTCTCATAGCAGATGGTTTTTGTTTGGAACATGATTTTACGCATTACCCCTTGAAAAGTTTCAGGATCCGCGCTGAATCACCCGGTATTCGCAACTCCCCGAATTTTCGCCGGAAATTTGATGAGAACCTTGAAATGTAGTTCAGAGAGGAGTACCTTAAGTTGAAAATAGACGGATCCATATGGAGAAAAAGTTGATCATTGTTGGTGCCGGGATTGCGGGCCTATCAGCCGGGATCTATGCCCGGATGAATGGTTACAGGACCACCATTCTGGAAATGCACACCCTCCCCGGGGGACTATGCACAGCCTGGAAGCGGAAGGGGTATACCTTCGACATCAGCATGCACATGCTCACCGGTTCTGTCTCCGGCCCATTTCATGACATGTGGCGTGAACTGGGGGTCATCGACAGGTTCAGGTTCCATTTCCATGACCACATCACGCGGATCGAGGGTATGGGTCATACCCTTCTGATGTCTACCAGCAGGGAAAAGTTTGAATCCGACCTGCTCTCCATCTCCCCGGAGGATGAAAAACTCATCAGGGAGTTTAGCCGGCTCATATTCGGACCGGATATGATGAAAGCTGCCTCCCTCAAACCCGGGGAACTAAAGAGTTTCAGGGATCGCTTAAGGGGGTTCATTGCCATTCTGCCGCTTATCCGGACCTTCGGCAAATACGGGGACATGACCTTTCAGGAGTTTGCCCAGAAGTTCCGGCATCCTTTCCTCCGCACAGCCATTCGCTTTTTCATGGATTCGCCGGGCTGGCCCATGGTTGATTTTCCAATGATCCCCCTGGCGGGCTTTGTGAAATCGGGAGTAACCGAGGCCGGGGCACCGCTGGGTGGATCGCAGCAGGTGATGTATCACCTGGCAGATCTGTTCAGAGAGCTGGGAGGTGATATTCAATACAAATGCAGGGTGACGGACCTCACCAGGGAGCACCACAGGGTGACCGGGATTAAACTGGATGATGGCACAGAACATCAGGCAGATACAGTGATATGGGCCGGTGATGGTTATTCGTTGGTTTACAAGATCCTGGAAGGGGCCTATATCAATGATCAGATCAGGAACATGTATGAGCACTGGATTCCGGTGAAATCGATCGTGCATGTCATGATGGGGGTGAACAGGGATCTCTCGGATCATCCGCACAACATGATTTTTGAGGTGGATGAACCGATTACCGTGGCCGGCCAGGAACACCACTGGCTCAATATGCTTCATCATTGTTTCGATCCATCCATGGCCCCGGAGGGCAAGTCTGCCGTTGAGGTATGGTATGCCTCCGAGTATGAATACTGGGAAGAGCTTTATAAAGACAGAAAAGCCTATAAAGCAGAGAAACAAAGAATAGCCGATCTCACAGTGCGGGAACTTGATAAACGGCTGCCGGGTTTCGCCTCTCAGGTGGAAGTGATCGATGTGCCCACACCCGCCACCTATCACCGGTACACCGGGAACTGGAAAGGATCTCCCGATGGCTGGTACATTACACCGGATAATATGAAGGTACAGGAACCGGTTCGTGCCCTTCCCGGACTGGATGGTTTGAAAATGGTAGGACAATGGACTGCCCCTTTTACAGGGACAGTCATTGCAGCGTTATCGGGTCGCCAGGTCATCCAGCTCATGTGCAGGGAGGAGGGAAGGAAGTTCAGAAGCAGGCCGGCCTGAAGATACCCTTCGTCGCTTCAGCAAGCTAAGATTCCAATTTCCGGATAATCGATTCAGGAAGAGCTCCGGGTGTGGTCGATTGCTCAAATGGTGACGAATTGAAGGAATTCCAGAAGAGGATGTTTTCGGCGGAGCTGCCCTTCCGGCAATAATCGATACAGGCTGCCAGTGTTTTTCCGGTATAGGTGGTTTCAAGCGTAATGGCCGGGGAGGCCTGCCGAACTGCCTCCACTGCTTCTGCTGTAACCACGCCGTAACCATCGCCCAGGTAACCTGTCATCAATTCAAAATCAGACATGCCAATGTGCACTTTTGCCATGGAGGGCTCAAATTTGCGCAGTTGATCCGCTACGCTTTGGGCATAATAACGGATGACACGTGGATAGGCTGGAAACCCATCCACCACACGAACACCCACCACCCTGGTGGAAAGGTCGGCTAACTTCAGTCCTGCAATCAATCCCGACATGGTCCCGCAGGTACCTGCTGCCACAAACAACCGATCCGGTTCAGGGAGGTCGCCTCTTTCTATCTGTTCCCTGATCTCGAAAGCGGCATTTACATGTCCCACATTGCTCAGTCCGCAGGTTCCGCCTGAAAGTATGAAGTAGGGATTCTCTTTTTTCTTCTTCAACTGTTTCAACAACCCCCGCGAAAAACCGTATGCTTTCTTAAGGGTTGCACAGTAATGAATCTCTGCCCCGGCTGCCAGATAGCCGGCCAGGTTTTGCCGCACGAAACTGGTAACGGGTTGATCAAAAAGAGAGAGGTGAACCTTGATTCCCAGTCTGGCACCGTGTATGGCGGTTGCCAGACAGTGGTTGGAACCCAGCCCGCCGATGGTGATCAGGCTATTGCAACCCTGTTGCAAGGCATGCTCCAGCAGGTGTTCCAGTTTCCTGATTTTGTTTCCGCCGTAGTGCGGAGAGGTCAGATCATCCCTTTTTACCCATAACCTTCCTGTTGCAGTACCATTGATAATGTCCAGTTTTTCCACAGGGGTTGGTAAGGTTGCCAGGCTTCTGAAGGGGATATGGTCTCTCAACCCCGGGTATGCCCTGAACAAGGCACTCTGAGGGTCTGTAATCCGGGATGGTGAAAGCAGTCCCTCCCGGTCTCCAATCCGGTTCACCCGGTGAAGCAGGTACCCGACGCCGGATGCCCCTGCAGTTACCACTCCCAGCAATGCTCCGCCTGCAATGACAAACCTCCTTCTGCTCAGTTTATGATCAGATGAAACGGACATATTCGTCGATCATTAATACCTCACTCATGGTCAGTACCTGCCCCCGAAAATCCAATTTCAACCTGGCTGAAGAAAAATATTTAATTCCCCGGGGTTCCTTTGAAAGATGCCTGAGCATTCCCCTGGCCAGTCTTCCCATTTCCCTCGGATTTTTCCAGAACTCAGAGACAATGGCCTCTTTCAGGTGACTGATCTCCAGTTCAATGCTGATGTTGCCGGAAGCAGCTGTAAGCGTGTAGTTCGAAGGAGTGGAGATACCCAGTGTGGACGCCTTCTCCCATCCTGTGGCATTCAGTGAGGCGCGCTCCAGATGGAAGTATTCGCCTTTCCGGCAGAACATCACGCTGGCGCCGACTGGTTCCTGACCATGCTTATCCAATGCAAAGGAATAGGTCATATCCAGCTCGCCGGTATGCAGGCGGCCCCAGAAGAGCTGGACCACCGGTACGTTCCAGGGTGCCATACTGGAAAAAAGGTAGTCCGAATACCCGATCCCTTCAAATCTCTCGGTGAGAGCCTGGTTTTTATCAGTTCCTCCCTTTTCATTGAACGTCATATAGCCAGTCACCCTGGCATTCAGAATGAGCGGTCGCCATTCCAGCCATCCTCCCCGCCTCCTTCGAATGACCATGCCCGGTTGGTTGAAGTCACACCGATACGCCGGACTGATATTCAGATCCATATCCACCTCAGGAAGGGTAATCCGGATGCGGCCATTTTTTTCCTCCAGCAGGAGATCGCACCGGCGGGTGGTGACACGGTGACCCTGTCGTTTGCGCAATCTGATTTTCCGGTTCAGGTGAAAGGTTTGATCCCGGTGATAACGGGCAAGGTTGATTTCCACAAAGCAGATGCGGAATCCGAATAACTCCAGGAGTGTATGGAAAACAATGAGGTACTCCCGCGAGGGAGTCATCACATCGGTAAACCATTTTTCAAACCTGAATAATCGCATCTGCCGGCTATTTTCGTTTCATTCTAAGCCAGAATATGAGCATTGCAGCCATCAGAAGCACGGTCCCGTAAAGCAGGCTTCCGGAAAATGCCTTACCGATACCGAATTCCGAAAATGCGGAAATATTGCTCATCTGAGAGGGATAAAATGCCGGAAGCACCCTGATAAGGGCCTTGTTGAGGGAGCCGCTGTAAAAGATGGGGTTCTGCAGCCAGCCGATATCAATATTGGCCAGGAGGGTGATCAGAAGTATACCTTCCAGCTCGCCTCTCAGCAGGGATCCGATGAGAAGACCATAACTTCCATAAACAAATCCGGCCAGAATGAAACCGAAGATCACCGACAGAAAATCATCAGGTTGAAAAAAGAGACGGAGCATGCACCCCACATAAAAGCCTACCAGGATGATCAGTACCAGCATGACTGACAATTTAGAGAGAGATACTTCCGATGGCCTGTATCCACATACAATTAACCTGCGGGTAACATGGAAATCCCACTGGATCAGATTCATGGATAAAAAGGCAGCCAGGAGTCCGGTGGAAGCCAATCCCATGAAGACCAGTCCGATATACCTTGCGGGAACCATCAACGAGGGTTCACCTTGTACTGCAGCCAGCTGGAATGGGATGGGAGCCATATTGGTGGTTAAAACAGTAACGAGGTAAAAAACGGAAGGAATGAGAACTACCAACAGGATCACGATCCTCCGCCGGAACAGTTCCCGCAATGTCATCAGGGATGCGATCCATATGAACCTGCCTCTCATGTGAATTTCCCTTCCCTGAGTTGAAATATGGTGTCAATCTGATCCCGTTCAAAGATCAGATGCGATACAATCAGAATGGCGGTCCCTTTCACCTTTAATTTATTGACAAGTTCCCAGAACCTGAGGTAGCTTTCCCAGTCGAACGCAGCATAAGGTTCGTCCAGAAGGAGCAGATCGGGTGCATGAAGCAGTGCCACCAGAAAATTGAGCTTCTGGCGACTGCCCCCGCTCAGTCGGGAAACCCTGGTCCCCAGATCTTTCAACAGGTTAAATTCATCGAGCATGGGTTGGACATGCCTCCACCAGCTCCGTTGTTTGGTGCTGAGGCCGTATGCGGTCGCAAAATAGATCAGGTTCTCTCTGACGGTTAAGGAGTTGAACAATTGACACTCCTGTGGGCAATAACCCATTTTCCCGCTGAGTTTCACAGAACCTTCATCTGCACGAAGCATACCTACAATGACCCTGAGCAGGGTCGTCTTGCCGCTGCCGTTTTCACCAACTATGCTGCAAATTTCCCCCCTTTTCATCTGAAAGCTGATCCGGTGGAGTATCTGTTTCCTCCGGAAGGACTTTGATACCTCATGTACCTGCAGTATGCCTGGATTTTCTTCCATCAGATTTTCTGTTCTCAGAAGAATGTGGGGATATCCGCCATCAAATCCTGGTGATCACGGATCTTCCCATACGGACCGAGGCAGCGGATATCTTTTCTGTTATACCCTCCGTAGCAGTTATCGTTCCCGGCTTTGCAACCGCCGCCGCAGATGGAGGCATATACACAATCCCTGCACTCTTCCGGCAATTGTTTGAACTCCTTCAGCCTTGTTTTCTTGAACCGGTATCGGAATATCTTCCATATACTTTCTCCCTGAATGTTCCCGAGGGGAATGTTATCGACGAAGGGACAGGGTTGCACAGTTCCATCCACCTTGACGGTAAGCACAAAATTGCCTCCCGAACATGCATTTCCGCTTACCATATAGAAATCTCTTACAAATCGGGCATGTTCAGCATTTTTTTCCAGCAGGGTCCAGTTTTTGATTTTGGCCCATTTGAGGGGATCGATCAGCAACGGATCATCTCTCTTCTGGGGGATGTATTGATAAAAAAGGGAATGCGCCCCGAGTTCTTCCTTTACAAATTGATAGATCTCCTTATAATCATCACAATTATATCGATGTACTGTGGTGAATGAGTAGGTATTCAATCCCGCCTTTACCAGTTCTTTGATTCCTTTCACGGTCTGCTTCCAGGATCCGGCGGTACCGGTAAAGTCATCGTGCACCTCCTCGCGGTGCGATACAAGGGTAACGAGTACGGCATCGAGTCCCGACCGCC
>Ga0209536_100004551_pt1 | contig 21896 bp, 20 predicted proteins | sample DeeMarSeWOR28_12_FD_187461 | JGI IMG/M metagenome (GOLD analysis project Ga0209536, IMG submission 187461) | Marine sediment microbial communities from White Oak River estuary, North Carolina - WOR-2-8_12 (SPAdes) (version 2) | ecosystem: Environmental > Aquatic > Marine > Intertidal zone >... | reverse complement strand
AGATTTTGAAATACTGGAGGAAAAACTTCGGAATCATCGGCACTACATGCCGGACAGCTACACTCCCAAAAAATTCATGGTGGATGCTGAATTTCATGTCCAGATCGCGGCGATGACCAAAAATAAGGCTCTGGAGAAGATGCTGAGGACCAATTTGGAGCACGTCAATCTTCGCTTCCGTTTGGACAATTGCGATTCTTCAAGGATGCCGGTGGCAGTAGAAGAGCATCACGAGCTGGTCGAAAGGATGAAGAAGAAGGATGTGCTAAAGAGCGTTGAAATTGTCCGAATGCATGTACGCAGTGGACGGGATACATGTCTCAATTGTCTGTCCATGGAAGAAGAGACAATTGGCCTTTTATGAATTGTTTCCTTTTGGCAAGTAATCACGTAGGTGAATAACGGTGGATCAAGAACAGATAAATAAGGAAATGAAAGCGTGGGAACAAACTGCGCTTAAGCGTGTATTAGATAAAACCGCTGAACGTGAGACCGTCTTTACCACCGAAAGCGGCATTCCGGTTAAACGCCTTTACACACCATTGGATTTGCCGGAGGCAGATTATAATCGCGATCTGGGTTACCCCGGAGAATATCCCTATACCCGCGGGGTTTATCCCACGATGTATCGCGGACGTCTCTGGACCATGCGAAATTATGCCGGATTTGGCACGGCGGAAGATACCAATAAACGCTTTCGCTATCTTCTGGAACAGGGAATGCCGGGATTGTCTGTCGCTTTCGATCTGCCCACCCAGGTTGGTTATGATTCCGATCACCCCATGTCAGAAGGCGCTGTGGGTCGCGTTGGCGTGGCCGTCGACACCCTGGCGGATATGGAGATCATTTTCAATGATATCCCCTTAGATCGGGTTTCAACCTCCATGACCATTAATTCGCCGGCCACCGTGTTGCTGGCCATGTACATTGCCGTCGGGGAGAAGCAAGGTGTCCCTAAAGAAAAGTTAATGGGCACCACCCAGAACGATATTTTAAAGGAATTTATTGCCCGCGGAACCTATATTTTCCCGCCGGAGCCAAGCCTGAAGCTGACCATGGATGTGATTGAGTATTGTTACCGTCATGTTCCCAAATGGAATACACTCAGTATCACCGGATATCATTTCAGAGAAGCCGGTGCAAATGCCATCCAGGAACTGGCGTTTACCCTGGCAGATGCCATCCTCTATATCGAAAATGCGCTGGAGCGCGGTCTGGGCGTAGATGATTTTGCGCCGCGATTGTCTTACAGCCTGTCATGCCACCGGGATCTATTCGAGGAAGTGGCCAAATACCGGGCTGCCAGACGAATGTTTGCAAAAATTGTCAAAGAACGCTTTCAGGCCAAAAACCCCAAGAGTTGTCTGTTCAGGACATACAGCGGGTCGTGCGGATCAACCTTGATGCCCCAGCAGCCGCAGAATAATATTGTTCGTATCGCCATGCATGCCCTCATGGGGATTTTGGGCGGCCATCAAGCAATCCATACGGCCTGCTGGGATGAAGGCTATGCCATTCCGACCCAAGACTCCGCGCGTCTGGCGCTAAGGACACAGCAGATCCTGGCCCATGAGAGCGGTCTTTGCAACACCATTGATCCCCTGGCGGGTTCCTATTACGTGGAAGCCTTAACCGATGAAATCGAAAAACGGACCTTGGAATATTTAAACAAAATCGACGAAATGGGGGGTATGCTCAAGGCCATTGAAAATGGTTTTGTTTTCAGAGAGATTCAGGAATCCAGTGTTGAATTTCAACGCAAGGTGGACAGCGGAGAAAAAGTCATCGTGGGGCTAAACAAGTTCGTCATGCCCGAAGAAGAAGATGTTGAGCAACAGGATATATTTGAATACGATCAACGCATTGAGAAAACGCAGCAGGAAAAGCTGGCGCAAGTGAAAGCCAATAGGGATGCGAAACAGGTTGATCAGGCTTTGCGGGAGTTAGACAGCGCCATCGATCAAAACGAAAATCTGATGCCGTATATCATCGACGCGGTGCGAAGTTACGCAAGTCTTGGCGAAATATGCGGCGTCATGCGGCAGAAGTGGGGGGAGTACAGTCCGCCCATCTATATATAAAAACACAATTCCATAACCGGGAAACACGCTATGCGAAAACAGAAGACGCGTATCCTGATTGCGAAAGTTGGGCTCGACAGTCATGACCGCGGCGCTAAAATAGTTGCCCGAACCCTGCGAGATGCCGGTTTGGAGGTCATCTACACCGGTATCCGGCAGAGCGTGGACCAGGTTATCCGCGCTGTTGTGCAGGAAGACGTGGATCTGCTAGGTCTCAGCTTTTTAGCCGGTGATCATATGGTTCTGGTTCCAAAAGTGATCCAGGGGCTAAAAGAAAAAGGCAAAGCGGAAATCCCGGTACTCGTAGGCGGCATTATCTTGAAGCGTCACGTCCAAGAACTGGCAAAGATCGGTGTAAAAAAAGTATTTTTGCCCGGGACCCCCCTGGTGGAAATCGTCAACTATATTCAGGAAAATGTGTCCCCACCTTCCTGAACGAATCATGAATTCATCGGTTTACAAGATTATTTTTGAAGTAGAAATATGAAAGATAACGGCAAGTGTGCGGAAAGGGAACGGGTTTGATGACATCATTGAATTATATTGGAAAAAGACTTCGCAAAAAAGACGGCCGTGAAAAGGTTACCGGACGTGCCATTTACGGACAGGACCTTGTTTTGCCCAGAATGCTTTATGGAAAGATTCTATACAGCCTGTACCCCCATGCAAAAATCCGCTCAATTGATACCCGCAAGGCCAGGCGGATACCCGGGGTCAGAGTTATCCTGACCGGAAACGACATCCCCGATATTCGAATCGGTTTTATCAAGGATAATATGCCCATAAATAAAGGGATCGTGCGCTGGGCCGGCGACGAGGTAGCGGCGGTGGCAGCAGAATCTGAAGAAGCAGCCGAGGAAGCCTTAGCGTTAATTGAAGTCGACTATGAAGAGCTTCCCGCTGTTTTTACACCCGAAGAGGCCCTGGCAGAGGGGGCCCCGATTCTCCACGAAGGACGCAAGTCCAACTGCATTGATGAGATTTGCCGCACTTACCGCAAAGGGGACATTGAAGAAGGCTTTGCCAAATCGGATATCGTGCTGGAGGAAACCTATCAACTTCAGCATATGCAGCATTGCACCATGGGGACCTATTTTTGTGCGGCGTCTTTTGATGCCTCCGGCAGGCTGACCGTCTGGTCACCGACTCAAGTACCATTCATTCTCCAGCGGGATATCGCCGATGCCATGGGCATCAACGGTCGCGATATTCGCATTCTGCAACCGACCATCGGTGGCGCTTTTGGTAAAGCACTCGACATGTACTCCTTTGAGGTCGTTACGGTGCTGCTGGCCCAAAAAGCAGGTCGGCCTGTTAAAATCGTGTTTACGCGGGAAGAGGAATTTGGCGTTGCCTGTAAAAGACAGGCGGCCAGGATTACATTGAAGCACGGGGTTACCAAAGACGGTAAGCTGATGGCGCGTAAAGTCGATATTTTAATGAACGCCGGCGCTTATGTTTCCTGGGGGCCGCTTTCCTCCTGGACCATGGTTCAGACCTTTGGTTCATTTTATGAAGTGCCGCATATCGATTTCCTGTGCACACCCGTTTATACCAATATGCCGATCTGCGGATCGATGCGCGGGTATGGTAATCCCCAGGCTCACTTTGCGCTGGAATCTCAAATGGACATGCTGGCCGAAGAATTGGGAATGGATGCCGTGGAATTTCGCAAAATCAATGCCAACGAGCCTTACAAAACCACCGAACAGGGAATCGGGATTACCAGTTGCGGATACATTGAATGTCTGGATGCGGCTTCGCAAGGAATCGGATGGAAGGAAAAACGGGGAAAGCAAACATCGCCGGCGCCCCATAAAGTGCGGGGCATTGGCCTGGCCGGGATGTGGCATGTCGGTGGCGGATCTCGTATCTATCGATCCGATGGCTGCGGGGCCATTGTTAAAATTGATGATTTCGGCAATGTCTTTCTCTTGACAGGAGCTTCCGAAATCGGGCAGGGCTCTGATACCTCTCTTTGCCAAATCGTGGCGGATGTCTTGGGCGTCCCCTATGACCGCATAACCCTTGTAAACAATGATACCGATATAACGCCCTGGGATGTTGGTTGTCATGCCAGCCGCACGACCTTTATCGGTGGCAATGCCGCGATATTTGCCGCACGCGATGCCCGCAATCAGCTGCTGGAGGCCGCCGGAGAAGTTTTCGAAATATCCCCCGAGGACCTTGATATTTTTGATGGCGTCATTTTTCCCAAGGATGCACCGAGCAAAGGCATACCCTTTGAAAAGGTGGTTCGGCGCAAACACTTCCAGAGCGGCGGTGATCTCATTATTGGAAAAGGATTTTATGATCCACCGACAACCCTGCTGAGTCCTAAAGACTCGCACGGCAATGTATCGGCGGCGTATACCTTTGCCGGTCAGGCGGTGGAAGTTGAAGTGGATACCGAAACCGGACAGGTAGAAGTCGTCAATGCCTCGGTGGCCCACGATATTGGCAAGACCATTAATCCCGTCGGGCTCGAGGGTCAGATTGAAGGTGGAGCTGTCATGGGATTAGGTTACGCCCTGTTTGAAGAGTGCGAGATAGAAGAGGGCCGGGTGATCAATCCGACGTTTGCCGACTACCATCTGCCGACAAGCCTGGACGCGCCGCCGCTTCAAATTAAGATGGTGGAAACCAACGATCCTGAAGGACCTTTTGGCGCAAAAGGAATTGGTGAATGTGCTTCCATAGCGCTTGCGCCCGCTATCGCCAATGCCATTTATGATGCGGTGGGTGTGCGTGTCTATTCTTTGCCGATGACGCCGCAGAAGGTTTATCAAGCGATCATTAAAAAGAAAAAGAAAAAAACCGGATAGGATCGTGTGGATTCGAGAGGTCCGACTGTTTGACCGCTTGATATAATGCAATTTGAACGCAAAGAGGATGATCTAAATGATTTTTGAGGACCACTTTTTAATCGAAGCCTCGCGGCCCGCCGTATGGGCCTATATATGGGATCCGGAGAAAATGAGCCGCTGCGTTCCCGGGGTGGAACAGGTTGTTGCAGAATCCGATGACACCTATTCGGTGCGGGTTAAAACCCGGGTGGGATTCCTGTCGGCCACGTTTAATCTGGGCGTCAAGATTATGGAAGCTGAGGAACCGGTTCGTCTGATGTCTGTTTTTGAAGGCAAAGACAGCAAGATTGCCAGCCGGCTTAAGCAGGTCAATACCATGGAGTTGATTGACGTATCCGCCACCCGGACAGAGATACGCTATAAGAGTGAAGTAACGCTGATGGGAAAATTGGCCACATTGGGCCGCAGTGTGATTAAGGGCAAGGCCAAGCAAATGATGAAAGAGTTTAGTCAGAAACTTAAGACAGAAATCGAGAAAACCGAAGCGGACATGGCAGCGGCCAAGGAGGTATAAATGCAGTCCTTTGAGTATTTCGAGGCCAAAAGCCTTGAAGAAGTGGTTCAGACACTGGCATCCGGTGAAGAAGTGCGTGTGCTGGCCGGCGGGTGCGGCATTTTGCTTTTGATGAAGCAGAACCTTTATTTTCCACAGGCGCTGGTCAATATCAAAAAAATTCCGGGATTAAAAACGATTGAACAAAACAACGGGGCAGTGCGCATCGGCACCCTGGCCACCCATAATGAGGTTAAAGGCACGCTCCTTGTGGAGGAAAAACTGCCGTTGCTTTCAGAAGCCCTGGGTTATGTGGCCACAAATCGCATTCGCAACATGGCCACTATCGGCGGCACCCTGGCACATGCGGACCCAACTTCCGATGCGGCACCGGCCCTGCTGGCTCTCGAGGCACGGGTGGTGGTGATGGGCAGCCAGGGGGAGCGGGAAATTGAACTGTCTGCCTTCTTTAAAGATTATTTTGAAACGATACTGGAGCCCAGCGAGGTCCTTAAGGAAATCATTGTGCCGCTTCCGCCTGAGACAGCCAAGGGATTTTATACCCGCTTTCAGGTTCGCAAAGCCATGGACAAAGCCATGCCGGGAGTGGCGGTTCTGATTGATTTAGCAGAAGACAAAAAGACGATTCGCTCAGCCCGGATTGGTCTAAGTGGAGTGGGCAACTGCTGTTTGCGACTTGAAGAGGCGGAAGAATTCTTAGCGGGCAAGGAAGATCATCCGGATATTCGTCAAAAGATCGGTGACATCATCAGGACTACAATTGATCCGGTTGAAGAGTATCATTTTACGGTGGATTACAAAAAGCAGATAGCGGCCGTATTTTTACAACGGGTATTTGCGGAGGCCTATTCAAGGGCCTCCAGTTCTCGCTAGTATCATGTCTCGTTAAAATATTACAAAGGCTGTCTGGTCTATTTTAGTGCAGTTAAATTTATAAACAAATCAATGTTTATGGTTTCAGGTGTCCGTGTTCAGGTGTCAGCTTTTTGAGGACAGCGGCCAGAAGAAAGAAGACAGATCGCAAAAAGCTGGAAGACGAGGCACTCACTCTGAACGCGGTTGACTGGCAGCTGAATCCCGATACCTGACACCTAAAATAGTGTTTTGTAAATTGTTTGTGGGACTCGACACGAGAAGAGGGGAGCAGATATGGATCAGCGATATGTGGAGTTATCGATCAATGGCGACAAATACCGGATAACGGTACGGCCCAATGAATTTTTAGCCGATGTATTGCGTAGTAAACTGGAATTAACCGGAACAAAAACAGCCTGCGATATGGGTGTATGTGGTTCCTGCACGGTGTTGTTGGACGGGTTGCCGGTCAGTTCGTGTTTAACACTGGCGGTGGATGCTGAAGGAAAAGAAATTACGACGGTAGAAGGACTGGAAAACATCGATGGCGACTTGCATCCGATTCAGGAGTCATTTTTGGACAAAGGGGCAGTGCAATGCGGATTTTGCACTGCCGGCATGCTGATGACCACCAAAAGTTTTTTAGATAAAAATCCCAATCCCACAGAAAAGGAGATCCGCCAGGCGTTATCGGGTAATATCTGCCGTTGCACCGGCTACGCCAAAATTGTCGAGGCGGTTGCGGATGCCGCTAAAAAATTGCAGCCTTGATGAAAAGATCAGGAGCGCTTTCCCGTGCTAAATGATTTTGCGCTCCTTAAATTGCTCCAATTCCTCATCCGAATAACCCAGAATCCCACCAATGATCTCTTTGTTGTGTTCACCGAATCGTGGCGGAAAGGAAAGCTGGCGGTTCAATCTCTCAAGGTAAGGCGTCAGATTGGGAGCCGGAGGCATCGTGATTTTTGTACCGGTTACCGGGTCTTCGGCAGATAAAAGGCGTTGCTGCACCAGGGGATCCGTCAGCACTTCGGGAATTGAATTTATTTTGCTTACCGGGACTGTGATGGCATTAAACAGCTCGATCAGCTCCGCTGATGAATGATTTTTTGTAATTTCATTAATGGCGCTGTTCATCTGTGGGACGTTCTCGATTCGCCCCGCGTTGGTCTCATATTCGGGTTTATCGAGTGACTGAAAGATCTCCTGGGACACCATTGCTTTCCACTGGCGGTCGTTGCCCACTGCCAGGTAGATATACCCATCGTTTGTTTTATAAACGGATAGGGGGGCGAAAAATTCATGGGTATTGCCCCGGCGGGTGATCGTACGCCCCAAACTGGTAAAGGTAATGGGAATGGTAATCCAGGACAGGGAAGATTCATACATGGACATATTCATGCAGGCGCCCTCACCGGTGACCTCGCGCTGATAAAGCGCTTTCATGACCAGCCCGTAACAATGTTCACTGGTGCCCATGTCGGGAAGCGGAATGCCGGTGACATAGGGTTCACCGTCCTTCTCACCGGTCAGGTCCATCAGGCCCGACCGGGCCTGCAAGATCGGATCATAGGCCGGCTCATTGCTCTGCGGCCCGAAACCCGTGATGCCCAGCCAGATGATGTCCGGCTTGATCGCTTTTATGGTCTCATAATCGATCCCCAGTTTTTCATAGTTGCGCGGAAGCTGGTTGGTGGCAAAAATATCGACCTTTAATTCCTGGATTAATTCCCGGAATATTTTTTGGCCTGCGGGATCCGCCAGATTGAGCGTCATGGCTTTTTTGCCGGAGTTGATACAGAGGTAATAGGTGTTCATGCGCTCCTCATTCAACAGGTTCCAGCCAACCAGTCTGTTCGGGTCTCCGTATACGGGGTGTTCCAGCCGAATCACGTTAATCCCGTCATGGGCCAATCGATATGTTAAATATGGCAGGACCGTTGCCTGTTCAAGGGACAGAACGGTAAGGTTTTTAAAAAATTCCATAACTCACCTCCGAGTTTGTCTTGACATATTTAAGGGATATAGATAATTCAGTACTTTATTTTTTATGAGATGCCATCCATCCTTCTGAGATCCGGCCATTGTTGCGGGCTCTGCCCGTATCGCGTATCTCCGAAGAAGGATCTTTAAAAAGCCTGCCGAGGCGCAACACGAGGAGTTCGGTAATGATAAAGAAAATAAGTCACATTGGTCTGGCCGTTGATAATCTGGCAGAAGCCAGGGCTTTTTTCGATGAAACCTTCGATCTTTCCGTATCGGCTCAAGAGCAATTCGGAGAGCTCCTATTTTCTTTTATTTCTCTTGGCGAAACCGATTTGGAACTCCTCCAGTCCACTACCCCCGAAGGGCAGATCGCCAAATTTATCAACAAAAGAGGGCAGGGTATCCATCACATCTCATTAGAAGTCGATGATATCCAGGCCGAATTGGACCGTCTCAAAACCAAGGGGCTGCAGCTTATTAATGAGAAACCATACCGCAACGCCCATCAGGAGCTGGTCGCCTTTATTCACCCTAAAAGCACCTATGGCGTTTTAATCGAGCTCATCCAGTCTAAAAAGAAATAAATCTCCGGAAATCACGATTTGCATCAATCTCCGGTAAGCTCTCCATAACCCAATGGGGTTAATATTTTAGATTCCTCAGGTCCGGTAATTTCGTAAATAATCGGCAACCATTTTTGGATTTCGGGATCGGTAAACAGTTTTTCCCGAATTTGTTGAAACTCGTTAAAGTCTTTAAACGCATAAAGATCCGTTACTTCATCATAGGCGCCGACACTTGTTTTCCAGGCGCCCACCAGCCGCTGACCGTGCTTTTTCATTGCGGGAAGCAAATGCTCTTCAAAGATCTTGCACCACTCTTGCATTTTGCCGCGTTGCACTTTTACGGTTACGTGCAAAAATATCATCGTTGTCCTCCTTTGACATGTATCTTATGGTTTCCAATGAATACCGAAGTCAATTATCCTGGACCTCAGACACCCATTCAGGTGTTGGATATTCAGGATGCCGTTGCAAATGCCTGGCAGATCAAACTTTTTTTACAATTTTTCCTGCAACATCGATATCAACTCATCCGTATCCAGCACTTTACCGAAGAAAGCCGCCCAGTTTCTCATAGTGTAGATCTGATCTTCTTCCGTAAATGTGGCGCTGGCGTCATCGATCATGATGACCTTATACCCCAGATCCCAGGCGCTGCGGGCGGTGCTTCCCACGCAGACATCGGTCGCCGTTCCGACGACCACGACCGTGTCGATGCCGGCCATTCGCATGCGGTGATTGAGGGAAGTGCCCATAAAGGCACTGCGGGTCGCTTTGGGTATGACCAGTTCGCCCCGCTGAGGCTCGAGTTCTTCAAGGACCTTGAACTCAAAGTCCTCGGTGGTAAAGGCCGGGACTTCTTTGAGGCGTGCCTGTCTGAGCGGATGCAGGTCGCTTCCATCCAGCAAAGATGCGCCAAAGCAGCCATAAAAGATCCGTATCTTGTATTTCCTAAAAAAATCGATAAGTTTTGCGCAGTTGGGAATAACAATTTTTAATCGATCCGAGTAGTATTGAGCGGCTTCCGGATCTGAGTCGATATAATTTTTGAGTACCCCGTAATCCGGGTGGGCCACATAGTACTGCATATCAATCACCAGCAGGGCCAGGTTTTCGGGTTCCACTGGAAATTCGCCCACCGCCTGAGGGATTCTGTCAAGTCCCTTTTGCCAGGCTTTTTTACCACTTGTTCCCATGGCTTATCCTCCTTTGATCAGATGATGGTCTGTGTTCGTGCTTGCAACTTAAGGGATACACCGCATCTCGAGGTGGGGGGGCGTCAGTTCCTCACATGCGGTGTCGGTTACCAATAATGTGCTGCAGCAGGTCACCAGTGCCGGTTCGACTTCCACAATTTGCAGAATAAAAGGGGTCCAGGGCTCGATGACGTACTGGCCGGTCATGCCCATATCCACCGGGCCGAAGGAAAGGCCCAGGTTGGCTCCGACTCTGCGCCAGTAATCCTGTCCCTTGGCAGCGCGGTAAACGTTGTTGGCGGCCTTATACGTGTCTCCCGAAATCGCGCCCGGCTTGAGCACCTCCTTGGCGGCCAGGTACATGTCGCGCACCAGTTTATGTGCATCGATGATTTCAGAATTTGGTTTTTCACCAAGGAAAACGGTTGCCTGGGCGCCTGCCAGGTATTGGCATTCGGTGCCCCACACTTCGACCGTGGCAATATCGTTCGCATTTAAACGGCGATTGACGGCGGTATCGTGCATGTAGCCCCCTTTTGGGCCTGACCATATCCACATCTTGGGCACTTCAACATCTGACTGGCCCGCCTGATACATGGCATGTTGAATCTCTGCGATGATTTCGTAAGGATAAAGACCGGCCCGGATCAAATCCAGCCCTTTTTGAAATCCGATATTGGTCATTTCCGCCGCCTTGCGATAGTAGGCCACTTCCTGTTCAGATAGGGCGATGCGGATATTCTCGACCAGCCAGCTGGCATTCTTTAAATCCGCTTTGGGCAGGACGCTTTTCACCTGATTGAACTGAAAAACCGTCATAAATGCCTCTTCAACGCCGATGGCACCTGTGGCAACGCCGCAGTCTTCAACGAGTTCTGCCAGCAGCGCATAGTGGTCCTCATGATCCTTGTAAAATCGGGGATTGGGCGCCAGCTGGGTTTCAGCGGCCGAACATTCGATCACCCGGGTCATAAACCGCATTTCACCTTTCTGGGTGATGACCAGGGGCAAAAGGGGCAGGGTCCAGTTCATTACGGCGGCCCGATATCCGGCCACCCAGTAAATATTTTGAGCCCGGGTGAGTATAATGGCATCCAGGCCTTCCTGCAACATGCGGTTTTTAATCTTTTCAAGTCTTTGGCGATATTCCTCATCAGAGAAAGGCAAAATACCCATCGATTAACCCCCTGTCACGATCCGTTTGTGGAGAAACATCTTTGATGTCCGTATGAATTTTAATGCATAAATTAATTAATTTTTGAATTATTTTTATGATAGATATCCAAAATTAAGTCAAGAAAAAAAAGAATGACGGCGTTGCATTCATGGCAGCAATTGAATATACGTTCTTAAAATATTGAATGTTGATTTAATAATATATAATTTATTCAAGCAATTAAAACATTAATAGGCCCATCTTATATTTTTAATTGGTTTAGATGTTTTTACTTGACGAAGGTTTTATATTGAATTAAATATGAAATTAATTTTATTAAATTTGTGTTTAATAAAAGCATGATCAGACTGTCTCGCCAAAATATGATTTTGTTTCGAGATCCTTCAAAGAATGTATCAGCAACGGTTCTTATGCCCATCATTTTTAATCCGTTAATAAGGGAGCACAGATTATGCATCTAAGGGAAGTTCTGTTAAGAGAAGCCAGGCGTAACGCCAATGTGGATGCGTTTATCTATGGAGACCGGCGCATGAGTTTCTCTCAACTCAAAGAAAGAGGGTGCCGCCTGGCAAATGCGCTTTCGGCATTGGGAGTGAGGCGAGGAGACCGGGTCGGAATTCTGCTTTACAACTGTTTTGAATATCCGGAGGTGCTCTGGGCCAATTTTATGCTGGGATCGGTTGCCGTGACCCTTAACTTCCGCCTGGTATCGGATGAGATCCTATACGCTCAGGATGTGGCGGGTGTTAAGGTATTGATACTGGGAGAGGAGTTCCTCGAGCGAATTGAGCCGATTAAGGATCGTCTTGGGATTGATCATTACATCTGTCTTGGCAAAGGAGCCTTGCCGGGCATGTCGCTTTATTCAGATTTAATGGATAAAGCAAGTGCAGATATTCCTCCTTTTGCGGGAAACGATCAAGAAGCTGCGGTGGTTTTGTTTACTTCGGGAACCGCTGCTTTTCCCAAGGCGGTGGTGCTCACCCACCAAAACCTTATAACGGCCGCTCTGATCTGGGCTGCGGATATGGACATTCGGGATGGTGACAATTGCCTGGTGGTCACACCGTTCTATCACATCGGGGCCGTGGGCTATCATCTGGCCCACGCCGTTTCAGGGTCCAGCACCACCTGTTTTCCGCAGCCTTCCTGGGACCCGGAGCTTTTTCTGAAAATCGTAGAAAAGGAAAGATGCACCTACCTGTACATTACGCCAGGCATGTATCGGCAGGTTTTTTCCCTACCGAATTTCAAAAAATATGATCTCAGCTCATGGCGCACCTGTATCACCGGCTCGGAACCGGTACCCAGAGCCACTATCGAAGAGATGGCCGAATACCTTCCCCAGGGCCGCATCTATAACGCTTACGGGCTGACGGAGGCCACCGGGCCCGCTGTTTCGGTGGCCAAGCATGAAATGGCCATTGAAAAAGCGCCCTCGGTGGGGCGGCCCTTCGTGAACACGGACATTCGGGTGATGGGTGAAACCGGAGAAGAATGTCGGCCGGGCGAGGTGGGCGAAATAGCAGTAAGCGGCGATCAGGTAATGCGCGAATATTTGAATGACCCGGATACCACCAGCGCCACGCTGAAAGCGGGCTGGCTCTATACCGGAGACCTGGGCCAGATGGACGACGATGGATATCTATATGTTGTGGACCGTAAGAAGGACATCATTATCAGCGGTGGTGAGAACATCTCTTCGGTGGAGGTGGAATCCACCCTTTACAAACACCCTAAAATTATGGAAGCCGCTGTCATCGGGATTCCGGATGCCAAATTTGGTGAAGGCGTCTGTGCCGTCGTTGTTCCACGGGAAGGCCAGCAGATTACTGAACAAGAGGTCATTGTCTATTGCAAAGAGCATCTTGCTGGCTACAAAAAACCGCGTAAGGTGATTTTCTCGGATGCGCTTCCAAGAAACCCCTCGGGCAAAGTATTGAAACGGGATTTAAGGAAGCGGTACGCCGGCAGCGAAAAGAAAGTCTTTGCGCGCAAGTAGTCGAGATAAAGAATTATCAGAATAGGAAAGGCGAAAAATAGTCCCGTTACAGATGGCCGCAAGCATTTTGACTGCCTTAGGCGCCATCGTAAACCGATGTTTAGTGAAAGAAAAATCTGTTGAAATCCCACTTTCTCATATTACCCATATTTGTGGCAGCGATTTTTCTTTTTCCGCTGGTATTTCCTGAATCCTATTGGATAACGGTTTTCATATATGTGGGTATCTATGGTCTGATTGTTGTTGGATACGATCTTCTTCTGGGTTATTGCGGGCAGATTTCCCTGGGACATAACGCCCTGTTTGCGATCGGTGCTTACGCCACCGCCATTACCACCACCTGGTTTGGATGGTCCCCGATATTCGGCATCATTGGTGGAATTTGCATTACCTGCCTGATCGCATTTGTTGTTGGAATTCCGACTTTAAGGCTTCGCGGATACTATTTGGCCATTGCCACGATGGGGTTTGCTTTTATCGTAGAAGCGCTGATCAGGACTCAGTATCTTGGCGGGTCTTCGGGCATCTCCGGAATCCCCCATCTTTCCATCTTAGGCTACACCTTCGATTCTGACCGCAGTTATTATTATCTTGTCTGGAGCATTGTTTTCCTGGCGGCCATTGTTTGCCTGCGAATTGGTGAAACTGCTCTTGGTAGAAGTATGAAGGCCGTGCATACCGACGAAGAGGCCGCCGGGTGCATGGGCATCAACGTTGCCAAAACCAAAATTCAAGTATTTGTATTCAGCGCCGCTCTGGCAGCCATCGCCGGCAGTTTATATGCCCATTATGGGACGGTTATTTCTCCCAATAGTTTCAATATTATGCTGTCGGTGAAACTGCTGCTGATGCTTTTCTTGGGAGGCGCCGGCAGTATATTCGGAGGGCTGATCGGCGCTTTAATTTTGTTTGCACTGCCTGAGTTTCTAGAACATATGGAGAGACTTGAACTGGTTCTCGAAGGCCTTGTATTCATGCTCATACTTATTTTTCTGCCCAAAGGCTTAGTTGGTGGATTAAACCGAATATTGAACTTGAAATAGATATATATTTGATATAATAACATAAAACAATTTTTATAAATTTGTGGACCAAAGACGATTATCGCAATAGGATATGGTAAACACCCACCCACAGATTTTAAAGGGTCAATCGATCTCCAAAAATTTTGGCGGCCTTCAAGCTCTGCTGAACGTCAACTTTGAGGTTGCAGACGGAATGATCTTTGCCATTATCGGGCCCAACGGTGCGGGTAAAACAACCCTGTTCAATCTTATATCCGGATTTGACAGGGATTATTCAGGAGAATTCATTTTTGAAGATTTATCACTGAGTCAATTACCGCCCCACGATATCAACTTGCGTGGAATTGCCCGAACGTTTCAAAATGTGAGGTTGTTTCCAAATCTTTCAGCACTCGAAAATGTTACAGTGGGATGTCATGGATGGGCTGCGCCGGTTTATACCCGCGCCATATTCGGTCTTAAGTCGACCCGGCGGGAGGAGCACACCATTAAAGCGTATGCCCTGGAGATGCTGGATTTTGTAGGATTGGCGGATAAAAAAGACACCGAAGTTGAATCTCTTTCCTTAGGTGAGCAAAAGCTGCTGGAAATCGCGCGTGCCTTGGCTGCCAGGCCCAAACTGTTGCTGCTAGATGAACCCGGTGCCGGGCTGAACGATCGGGAGATGGACAATTTAGAGGAGATTATCTTTAAAAACAAGAAAAGCGGAATCACCCAGATTATTGTTGAACACAATATGAAATTTGTCATGAGTATTTCAGATGAAATTATGGTGCTTAATTTCGGGACCAAAATCGCTTTTGGTCCCCCTGAAATCATTGCCAATAATGAAAGTGTAATTGAAGTATACTTGGGCAAGGAAGAAGAGCTTGTTAGAACTGAATAATGTCACATCCGGTTACGGAAAATTTCAAGTCCTAAAAGCGGTCTCCATAAAAGTGAATGCCGGCGAAATCGTTTGCGTGGTTGGTGCCAACGGAGCCGGAAAAACGACCATGATGAGAGCGCTTTCAGGTATTATTCCCATCTGGCAGGGCAATAAAACCTTTAATCATAAAGATGTGACCCGGCTCAGTGCCACAAAATTAACCAAAGCGGGCATCATACAGATACCGGAGGGTCGATTGATTATCAAGGAACTCTCGGTTGAAGACAATCTTCGTTTAGGTGCATACTCCCATTATTTTAAGCTGGGCAAAGCCGAATACAGAAAAGATCTGGATTCTGTTTATGAACTGTTTCCCATACTCAACAAAAGAACGCATCAAAAAGCCGGTACCCTGTCCGGTGGAGAACAACAGATGCTGGCCATTGGTCGGGGTCTGATGGGCAGACCCAAAATGCTCCTACTTGATGAACCCTCTCTGGGACTTGCACCGCTGGTGGTTTCCACCATTTTTAAGGTTATCAAAGAACTGAATCAGAACGGATTGCCGATTCTTCTCGTAGAGCAAAACGTGCGTGCTGCCATGCGAATCTCCAACCGGGGATATGTGTTGGAAACCGGTTCGGTTGTCATCGAAGGAACGTGTGAGAACCTCTTAAAAGATGAAAAAATCGTGAAGGCATATATGGGTGCATAATCTCTACCGAAGAGGAGGACATCGCATCAAAAGGGTGCAGTGGATGGGATATGGGTGACCCATAAGGACGTTACCATTATTTTAGGACTCATTACAAACGAAAGGAGGACGAAGTGAAACAATCAAAATTATTTGTGGTAGCAATCGCCATTATGGCCATTTTTGTCTGCTCGCAAACCGTATCTGCGGCGGATACCATTAAAATTGGAGCTGCTTATGGCATGACCGGTCGAATCGGCTGGATCGGAGAGGATTGCGTCAATGGCGCAACGATGGTCATCGATGAAATCAACGCCAAGGGTGGGATTAAGGGGAAGAATCTTGAACTGGTTGTCTACGATACCAAAAATAATCCCGATTCGGCCAGAACGATTTTTGAAAAATTGATCAAAAAAGATAAAGTTGTGGCAATTATCGGGCCCGTTATAACCCAGGCAACTCAAACCGTTATGCCGATTGCTGAGAAATACAAAGTCCCTTACGCAGCGGTTTCGGGAGGCATCGAGATCAATGCCAAAATCCTGCCCGAATATAATAATCAGGGCAAAAAAAGTTATACCTGGGCCATGAGTATCGGCACCCCCAGACAGAATGAAGTCAAAACCATCTGGCTCCAGAAACAGGGCTTTAAGAAGCTGGGTAATATCGAGCCGCTGTCCCAGATGGGAGAGCTTTCAGCAGCCACTTATGACCAGTGGGCCCAACAGTACGGCATGGAAGTTGTCGCAAAAGAAAAATTTGACAACAAAGGCACCGATTTCACAACCCAGATGTCAAAGCTCAAAGCGGCCGGTGCTGATTCAATCGGAACGATGGCTTCCGGCGGCCCGGCGGTAACCCTTGTTAAAAACAGGGATCAGGTTGGCATGCAAGAAGCGCCCATGATGGTTTCCGATGCCAATCTCTCCAAAAAGTTTATCGGTCTGCTAGGGGAAAATACAGGCAACGTCTACACCGTTGGTGCGAAGATCAGCTTTCCCCAGTACCTGGATGCAAGTGATCCGCAGAAAAAAATCATTGCGGATTTTCAGAAAAAATTTGAAACCAAATTCGGCAAAGGACCCAAGAGCTGGTTTTTTGCCTCGGTGGGCTATGATAGCGCACTGATGTTTGTAAAAGCGATTGAGCAGGTCGGAACCGATGGTGAGAAAATTCGGGATTGGGTAGAAGGTCAGTCGAAATTCCAGGGGGTTCAGGCAGTATACTCCTGGAGTGCCTTGGATCACAGAGGAATCGGAGTGGATCAATGTTCGGTTCTGGGAATAAAAGACGGCGATTGGATGCCTGCTCAATAATTAAGTGTCTGACGGGAAAGGCTCGTAAGAACCGATGGGCCTTTCCCGTCTGATGATTTTTCAAAGGATGTAACCCAGGAGTAGCGCATTGGACACCTTTTCACTCTATGTTCAATTTATCATTTCAGGCCTGACCATGGGAGCCATCTATGCCATGGTGGGTATCGGCTTTTCCTTCATTTACCGGGTCACCACAGTATTGAATTTTGCCCAAGGTGAATTTCTGATGCTCGGTGGTATGGTGGCCATTACAATGACTTCTGTTTTGGGGTCATCTCTTCTAGCAGCCCTGATCCTTGCGATTATGGCGGTAACGCTAACCGGCATGCTGTTTCATCTGGGGGCCATTCGGGTGCTCGGAAAGGCCGAACCGGTCAGAATGATTCTGATCACCATCGCCGGGTCCATGTTTTTGCAGGGTGTCGCTTACCTAATCTGGGGAACGGATGATTACAAGCTGCCGGCGCTCATTAAAGCTGGCACCATCAATATTTTCGGAGCGGCTGTAAACTCTCAGGTAATTCCCGTGTTTATAGCTGCATTTTTGATTTCGTTTATTTTAAAAATCTTTTTTGACAAAACCATCTGGGGCAAAGCCAGTACATCATGTGCTGAAAGTCGCGAAGCGTCCATGTTACTGGGCATTAATGTTGATCGCATGGGAATGCTGAGTTTTGCGATGTCTGCCGGAATCGGGGCTATCGGTGGTATTTTGATTGCGCCGATCTCTTTGATGCAATACCAAAAAGGTGTCCCCCTGGCGATTAAAGGCATTGCCGGTGCGGTTATCGGGGGTCTCGGCAACATCTGGGGTGCATTGATAGGCGGCTTGATATTGGGGCTGGCCGAGGCGTTGAGTGCCGGTGTCATTGCATCTTATATGACCGACGTCGTTGTATTTGTGATCCTAATGCTGGTTTTGTTTATCAGACCGGAGGGCCTGTTAAAATCCAAATTATAAATACGAGGCTGTCCAATATTGGAAATCTCTTTGTCTAGTAAAATAATACGAATAACTGCTTGAACATATCGTAGACCAATGGAATAAATATGGCGGGCAGACAGTTCCCGACTTTTATCTTTACCACTTCAAGCATATTAAAACCCATGGCCACGATCAGCAGGCCACCGACGGCCGACATCTGGGTGATCACTTCCGGTGTTAAAAATTGCTTCATAAAAGAGGCGCTGACCGTGATTAATCCCTGATACAAAAATACGGATGCGGCCGAAAATAGAACGCCGATTCCCATCGATGCAGCAAATATGATGGAACCGAGCCCATCCAGCACCGATTTAGCGAACAGGGTGTCGTGATTGCCGGTCAGGCCGCTCTCCAAAGCCCCAACAATCGCCATTGACCCGACACAGTAAAGTAAACTGGTGGTGACAAAGCCTTTTGATATGCTGCTGCCGGGTTTTGCAAATCTTTCTTCAAGCCAGTTTCCCAAATTGTTGACCCGATCCTCGATTCTGATAAGTTCCCCGACGATGGTTCCGAAAGTCAGGCTGCAAATAACGATGATAAACGCATCCGTCTTCCAGGCCATTTTGAGGCCAATCAAAATGACGGCAAACGCCACGGCATGAATCAGGGAATCCGTCATCTTTGTTGGAATGAATCGACTGAAAATGAGGCCGACAAGACTACCGGCAATAATTGCTGCCGTATTGACAAGTGTTCCTAACATTTTAATCTCCAGCACTATGATTTTGTGATAATTTGATTGGCAGCCTTTATGCCAGCGTTAAAGCTGGCTTCCAGGCTTGAGATCGGAAAGCGCTCACCTGCAAAATAAATATTTTGCCACCCGTCTTCAAGAAATCCGCCAACAGCATGTCTTTTCGCCAGGTGTCCCGGTGGAAGCTGCAGGGCTCCATGTTCCCATCGATAGATTTTTTGGAAAATCATTTTGTTTGAAAACTTGGGGAAAATCGCATCCATTTCCTTTAGGACAAGGGTGGCGATCTTCCGATCTGTTTCGTGTAACAACCTGCGGCTGGCCCTTTCTTGAAGGATGCAAGTCGCAAGCGTTTTTCCGGGGGGTACACGCTTGGGGCCTTTATGCTGATCGAATACGACATTTCCCAGGATATCGAAGTCGGCCCGTAAAAGATTATTGATCATGGCCACATCCTTCATTTCACCCTCTGCGGCGGTTGCCACCACAACGGAGGGTGCGTATACAACGCTACGGAAATATTCAATCAGCTTCTGCGGCAGGCTCTCTATGAGTCGGGGAACAAGGGGCAGGGGAATCGCCAGGATAACAGCGTCAAACTCAAGTGATCTCGAATCGGTGCCTCCGACTGCAATCTCATAGGGTCCCTTTTCACCCATCGCGCTGATTTTGCGTACCGGTGAATTCAACCGAATATCCAGATCCAATTTCAGGCGTTCCGGTAAGGTCCCCATACCCTTATCAAAAGCAAATATGTCGAACTTCGACAGGTTTCTTAATAGGGCAAGAAAGGACGCCTTTGAATTGCTTTCCGGGGAGCCTAAGAAAATTTCACAAAAGATAGGATAGGCGATCCGCTCGAGAATCTGCTCATCATAATGCGTGCGCAAATAATCTGTCACCGATTCTTTTTCCAGTTCAAAAGTTTTTTGAGTCGGTTGGTCCAGATTTAGCGCTTTACCGAGTGAGCGGGCGTAAAGGAAGAGCTTGAGCATGTCTTTTTTGTTTTTCAGGGAAAGCAGCTTGTAGGTTAAAAAATCTGAGGGAGAACCGATCTTTATCGAATGGTTCCTGCCATCATAAAAAGTTGAAGCGGTGCTTGAAGTCTGAACCAGGGATTTTTGCATGCCGACTTGGCTCAAAAACCCTTTTAGGTTTCTGTAAAATTCAGGAATTGTATAGGCCGCCTTATCAATAATAAAGCCATCGACGGTTTCTGAGCTCATCCTTCCCCCCACAAAAGAGCTGCTCTCATAAAGAACGGGTTTAAATCCGGCTTGCGTTAAATGGTAACCTGACGCTAGGCCGGAAATACCGCTACCCACAATGGCGATTCTAGGATTCATTTGGCAGGAATAATATCAGGGGAAAGACCTAATCCGTCCACTAAAATTGACCGGTATGTATCAAAAACCTTATTTCTGATGTCCGCCTGCATCTCGGGAGGGGTCTGAGCGATCATAATACCACTTTTGAGGATACAGGCCTGAATGTCCTTGGACGGATTGAAAGTGGTGCCGAGTTGCCCGGCTGACTGAATCGGGAAACGTTTTTTCTTTAAAAGCGTGCCCAGTTTTCCCAGGTCGATATTGATTCTTCGGGTGGGAGACAGGACAAAGTTCCTGCGTCCGTCTCTGGCACAGGTTTCTTCAAAAAGTCGGTCTGTTATTTCCTCCGGCAGGCCATCCGGCTGCCGACCGCACACTCTGCAGCTGTCCACGGATTGCATTTCCAGGATGTTGAATTCAAATTCTCTGAGATCGATATAGAGCAACTTGTTGAAAAGTTTGGGTTTCTGGCCGATGATGCATCTCACCGCCTCTGAAACCTGCACCGATGAAACCATACCGATGACCGACGGATGCACGCCGACCACCCCGCAGACCGGCAGGTCTTCATCCTTGAGCCCTGGCATAAAGCACTCCAGGCAAAATGTTTGCCCGGGCATTAAGGTCGAGGCATTTCCAAACGCCTCTATCGCTGCCCCAAAAACATAAGGAATTTTAAATTTATTGCAGATGCGGTTCACCAGGTAACGGGGCTCCGGCCGATCCAGGCCGTCAATCACAATATCCATCCCGCCAATGAGTTCTTCGGCGTTGATCGAATTCAAAGACTCAGGAATCGGATCCAGTTTCACGTCCGGGTTGAGCTTGCTCAGTTTTTGGTGGGCAATCTCGACCTTCGGCATACCGACGCAATCGGCATCATAAAGATGCTGGCGGTGAAGATCGGAGCGGGAAACAATATCCCGATCCACAATGCGCAAATATCCGATGCCCATGCCCACAAGCTGGGTGGCAATCGGTGAACCCAGGCCCCCCACGCCAATCAGGCATGCTCTGGCATTGCGCAGTTTGAGCTGCCCGTCATAACCGATGTCGGCCAGCACAATCTGTCTTGAATAGGTTTCCAGTTCTTTTTCGGTCAGTTCCTTTTGCATTTGCCCCCGTACTTTGTAAAATAAATTGCCGGTGGCTTCTGTCTGAATTTAAAATACCATCAATTAACAGAGAAGTTCAAATAATTTATCATAAAATAAGCGTAGTAACGTTGATGCGATTCAATCTCGTTCTCTGAATGGTTATTTTGCTTCTATTTGAACATCCACGTCTGTCCCATTAGAGGTCACATCAAACACCGGCGAAAGCTTGCTTAATGCTTTTAGTCTTTTTAGATTTCCCGCATCTGTTTTAACCTTAAATTTAACACGGATGTTCTGATATCCTCTGCGAACATCCTGCGCGAGCCCCAGAAAACCGCGCAGGTCGATATCACCCTCCAGTTCTGACTCCAATTCATCGATTTTGATACCGCGAATGGCCGCATGATAGATTAGCGTGGAGGTCAGGCAACCGGCGAGCGCATTCAGCAGGTGCTCCACAGGATTTGCACCGATGTCCTCGCCGGCGAGAACGGGGGGTTCGTCACAATCCAGCTCAAATGATTTGAGATGGGAGATCTCCTGATTGGTGCCGTAAAAGTTGCTGACCGTTGAATGGTTGTGGCCGCCGCTAATCCAGTTATTGTGAAGCCGAAACTTGAATTTGGCAAGTTCAGGCTTTTCTTC
>Ga0209536_100004550_pt1 | contig 21900 bp, 27 predicted proteins | sample DeeMarSeWOR28_12_FD_187461 | JGI IMG/M metagenome (GOLD analysis project Ga0209536, IMG submission 187461) | Marine sediment microbial communities from White Oak River estuary, North Carolina - WOR-2-8_12 (SPAdes) (version 2) | ecosystem: Environmental > Aquatic > Marine > Intertidal zone >... | reverse complement strand
GGGGGGGTAGACCTTCCTGGCTAAATGCCTGTGTGAGTTACCAAAATGTTCTTTCTACGGCCATGGATCGGTCGCTTTGCGTAAGTGACTGATGGTGAATAACTATCTGAAATCTACCGTTCACCGGCCGTGATCTGTTCTGCAATCTCAGGCCTGAAACCGCCTTCAGTAGCTGAGTAATCCGCTAGGGTATACTCCTTAGCAACAAGCGGGGGGTATATCAATGTTAAAAATAAGGCGAGCGCAGGAGTGCGGTCTTTCCAGTCCTGGCTGGTTTGACGTCCACCACACATTTTCTTTCGCTAATTACGACGCCCCGGATGCCATGGCCTTTCCAGGCCTGCCTGTAATCAATGGCGACACCGTTGCATCTTGTGGTGGGTTTGCTATGCATGGCCACGAGGACATGGAGATGATCTGCTATCTGCTGGAAAAGGGCCTCGAGCAGAGGGACGGATTTGGGGGCGGTTCTGTAATACGTCCTGGTGATATGCAGCATATGAGCGCCGGAACCGGCGCTGGCCTGGGTCGCCGACCATGAGCAACCCGATCGTCGCGGACAACAAGCCCGTCAAGGTAACCTTGACGAAAGGTGATGAATATCATTTTTGTACTTGCGGGCGCTCCAGAAGTCAGCCATTTTGCGATGGTTCGCATGTCGGAACGACATTCACCCCCAGGGTCATTGTGGCCGAGGAGGACGGTGACGCCTATTTGTGCGCATGCAAGCACAGTGGGAACAGGCCATATTGCGACGGGTCTCACAAAATGTTTAGTGATGACCAGGTTGGCAAGGAAGGGCCTGGGCTTGCAACAGAAACATCAGACATTCCTGTTGCTGTTGCAACAAGGGAAGAACCCACTGTCGAGTTCATTCATCAGTTAGCCCGGGAGGGCCTATCCGTCATGGGTCATCATGGTCCCATGACCTCGATGGGGGTGCCACGGCACGAGTTGCCGCATTGGGATGATCTTCAAGTCATTGTGGCTCAGATGGCAACCAAGCCCTTGATGGAAGATCATCCCGTTGCAACTGAGCTCGTCATAGGGCCCGAGGCCAGCAAGCCTCTGTCGTTGAAGATCCCTCTGTTTGTGTCAGATATGAGTTTTGGCGCCTTATCTGAAGAGGCGAAAGTCGCATTGGCAAGAGGTGCCGAGTTGGCTGGTACGGGTATTTGTTCAGGCGAAGGCGGTATGCTTCCCGAGGAGCAGGCAGAGAATTCACGCTATTTTTACGAATTGGCGAGTGCGCAGTTCGGCTATAACGAAGAACTTTTGAGCAAGGTTCAGGCTTTCCATTTCAAGGGCGGCCAGGGTGCCAAAACCGGTACAGGTGGACATCTTCCCGGTAACAAGAACCAAGGCAAAATATCCCGGGTCAGAGGGATACCGGAGGGTCAGCCTGCCATATCACCGCCAACGTTCGCAGATCTTTCCACGGTGCAGGATTTCAGGGGGTTTGCTGATCGTGTGAGAGAGGTTACCGGGGGGATTCCCGTTGGATTCAAGCTAAGCGCAAACCATATCGAAAAAGACCTACAGTTTGCGATCGATGCCGGTGCCGATTACATCATACTGGATGGCAGGGGTGGCGGCACTGGTGCTGCACCGGAAATGTTTCGAAATCATATTAGTGTGCCAACCATACCGGCACTAGCCAGGGCCCGTCGTTACCTTGATGATCAGGGTGAAAGCGGACGGGTGACCTTGATTGTTACGGGAGGATTGAGGACGCCTATAGACTTTGTCAAGGCATTGGCGTTAGGTGCTGATGGTATTGCCGTCTCTAACAGTGCCATGCAGGCAATTGGTTGCGTTGCGGCAAGAATGTGCAATACAAACAATTGCCCGGCTGGTATTGCCACCCAGAAAGACGAGTTGCGCAAAAGAATAAATATTGAAGATTCAGCCAGGAGGCTGCAGAACTTCTTTGTGGCTTCTACCGAGCTTATGAAAGTGATGGCGCGTGCATGTGGCCACGACGCATTCAGCAAATTCAACAGTGAAGATTTGGCTACATGGCATCGTGAAATAGCCTGTTTGTCTGGTGTTAAATATTCCGGTCTGGCTGACCGCTGAGCGATGTGGTCTGGATTTCCACCTCAAATCTCAATTCGGTTGATGATTTCATACATTGGCTGCGCGCTTTGCAGGCCACCTCGGCTTGCTGTGGAATCACAGGTGATGGGCGCATTTCAGAACCTGGATATAAAACCTGAATCAGATGGGTAATACCTATAACGTTCATTGTGATTGTGGTGCCGTTGAGCTTGTCATCACCGGGCAACCAATTGTCCGCGCCTACTGCCATTGCGTCGATTGCCGTGAGCTGCTCAATGTCCCGTACCATGCTGTGACCGCCTGGAAAGACGGGGATGTGAGGATTGCGAATGGGGTCGACAAGCTGGTCGAGTACCAGCATCCGACCCTGGATATGAAGCGGGCATATTGTGCTCACTGCGGAGAGGTGCTGTTCAACACCAACAGCATGGGCTGGCGTGTAGTGTCCCAGTGGCTTATTGCAAAATGCAACGATGCCGGGCTTCACCCGGAGCTTCGCTCAGACAAACACTTCTTCTACGAGCAGCGCGTGATCGACGTAGACGATGAACTCCCGAAGTACCTTCGCGGGACTGATGGACCCTTGTATTGATCGTACAGGAAAGTTTCTGCTGCCAGCCGGTTTTAGGAAGGCGGCCAGGGCTAGCATCGCCCTTTTTTGGCCTGTCCCGGGGGGCAAAAGCGGGAGGCCGGGTATACGTGTCCGGGCTCGCTTTTGTAGGATGACTTTTTTCTTGAGCTGCGGTGATCATTACTTTCGTCAGTGTTCACTGCTGCCCCTACTGCGCCACCAATGGCGCCACCAACAATTGCACCATCACGGCCGCCAATCTCATTGCCAATTGCTGCTCCGGCAGCGCCGCCAATGCCACCTCCAATTGCCGCATCCAATGTGGAATTATCCGCCATAACGGGTGTGTATATCAGGGCCAAGGAAAGTACAACATAACGAATATTCATGGGAGCTCGTCCTGTGCGTGTGGGTGTGTATCTACAGATACCAGATACTTCACAGGACATTTCGTGACTACGGTCTCAATATTCGATCTGAACGTCCGAAGTTGCGAACCGGAACTTGAAAGCCTGCCGGGAACGATAACCTCCGGGCAAGGCTCGGTGAGCTTTAATTTCAGTCCAGACGGGTGGCCAAGACTGTGTCGTTAAGCGTGACTTCAGCGAGTACGCTGCGGTGGTCGGATATCGGGTCAGGCAGGACGTTGTAGGAGCTGAAGGATAGCTCGGGTGATACCAGTATCCAGTCGAGCCGTTCGCTGAAGGCGGGGAAGGTCTCGAGCCCTGCTTCTTCGGGGCTGTAGGCAGTCAGCGACAGCGCCTCGCTGATATGCCGCACGGTGGAATCCTCCTCCCAGCCGTCGTTGAAGTCACCCATGATGATCACGGGGTGACCGCGCCTGCCCAGGGTCTCGATCAGTTCCGCCGCCTGTTGCCTGCGTACTGCCGCGCTGGCGAAATCCAGGTGAACTGAGACGATGTCCACATCGATATCGGCATTCCCCGGCCACTTCACCGTCGAGACTACGAACCCCTTGGGAACCGGTGACAGGGACGGGTCGAAGGTGATGGCCTTCGGGTTGTTGAGGGCCAGGTTGGCCATCAGGGCTGTGCCGTAGGCAAGTCCGAGCCCGTCGACATGCATGCCCTGTACCGACTGGCTGAAGGCGCCGTTGTTCGCCAGGTAGTCGACGTGATTGAAATTGCCGCTCCAGAAAGAGGGGCCGTCCGCCTCCTGCAGGGCGACGATATCCACGCCGCTGCATCTCAGCAGCGTGGCGATGCTATCGAGGTTGGCTACCGTGGTGTCGGTGTCTTGCAGCAGCTGGTGGAAACTCTCGCCGCGCCCGTGCGCGATGTTGACCGTCATGATCCTGAGGCTGCTCCCGGTGGTATCACGAGTGTGGTTTTCTGTCGTCTGGTAGGACTGGACCGGGGGCGTGGCATCACGGTGGACAGTCGCGCAGCCCGAGACCAGCAGGCCTGACAGCAGCAGGCAGGGGTATGAAAAACCCGTGGGCATGAGTTGTCGTATCACTGGCCGCGCGCCTGCATGGCGGCCAGTTCGGCCCTGAGCCAGTCACTGGTGTTGCGCTCTTTACCCTGCGGGTCAATGACCCGGTAGGGTTCGCCACTCATCAGGCTCCTGGTCGCACAGAGTTCGATGAAATCATCGGCTGTCTGTATGTCGTCCCGGAAGTGCCGGTACTTCTTCAGCATGTGGCTGGCCGCCTGGTCTGGCGTGTATTCGCTGTCATTGCGTACAAACGTCATGCCCGAGCCGGCAACATGGGTGATCAGGTGCTGAATCGTTTCATCGGTCCGGGCGCCTGGTTCGCTCCATGCGAGGGCAGGGCCCAGCAGCAGGCAGATGGCCAGTGCGATCCCGGTGGTAAGTGTCAGATGCCTTTTCTGAGGTTTCATATCGTCTGCCAGCTGTATGCCGGTAATGGTTAATTAAGGTGCTTGTCGCAGGAAAAATCGCAAATAATCAATGTGATAGAGATCATTCTATCTGTGGATTCGAGGTTATGGGTATCAGGTCTGAAACCGTATTTGGCCTGATATCAGGCCGAAAATCTTCCTGTTGGTCCACAAAATTGCATAAAGGTTCCGGGTACGGCCGCTGAGTATAACGGTATTGGCTCGTCACCGGGCGCCATACCCTTATCATTTGGACACAAATCCGGACGCGAGGACAGGTTCTCCCTCTGTCCGCGCCCTGGATGTCATGACCGGGCGCTGCAGAAGCTATCCGGTTTTCCCGGACAGTTGTGCCTTGTCTTGCTCATGGGGCTCGACCCATGACTGCTCGATCTTCCTGTAATGACATCCCGCTCCCGCTGTCGTGTGAATTCCTGTCCTGCAGCAAGCGCTGACAGTTAACGCAGTGCCATTCAGCTTCTGTTCAGGCAGACCCGCCTATATTGAAGCCAGCAAAAAAGGCATCGAAATGCGCAATGAATTCAACACGGCAAGGAGAATCCCCAGATGAAAACAGCAACGATCTGTGACTGGAACGGCGCACAGCGCCTGTTCAGGCGGCTGCTGGCCGGCTGTGTCCTGCTGCTGCCGGTGGCCGGTCATGCCGGGCAGAGTGCGCCGACTATCAAGTTGTTCCCGACGACCGTCCTGGAAGAAATCAAGCATACCGGAAACGTGGCGGCAGAGATGGAAACCGGCCTGCAGGCTGTCATCCGCAAGCTCGATGAACAGCAGCAGCTTTACCTGGAAAGCAAGTGCGAGGGCAACGAGGGCGACCCGGGCTGCGAACGCATCGCCAGGCAGCTCGGCAAGAGCTATCTCGAAATGCTGGACATCATGGCGGACAGGCTGCCGGAGATGGAGACCGCGGTGAATGCCACCTCGTCCAGCCTGGAGAAGCGCATTCGCAAGGAACTGGGCCAGAAGAAAACCTCCTGGACATTGCAGGAGCTGCTGATCGGGCAGGAGACCGGCAGCACCGCCACAACCAGCCGGCCGTCGCTGCGCGGGCGTTCCGGTATGCGCCTCAGTGACCGCTTCAGCCAGTACTACAAGCTGGTGGCGCGCTCCGGCGGCAAGACCAATTCCTCGCTGGCCGTCATCGCCTCTGATATCTACCTCGACATGCAGGAGACCTCCAGGTTGATTGCGCGCACCCGCGAGGAGATCAGCCGCGCAACCCTGATGGAGCAGCTCAACCAGTCGTTCGGCACCATTACACCGGAAATGCAGGAAGTGGTGAGCGGCGTCAAGGTCATCCTGTTCGGCGAGGAGGTGACTGACGAGATGCCGGTGGCCATACCGCCAGCCGGGCCGGACGACCACGCCTATGAAAGTGCCCTGCAAATGTGACAGCGGCCTGACAGGAGAAAACAATGAATACATCAATGAGCATGAAGCTGGCCGGACTTGTAGCTGCAGCGGCCATCACGGCTTCACTGGCAGCCTGCGGCAGCAACCCCAGCCGGGCTACGGCCTGCAGCCTGCCTGAAGGCCCGAACCTGGAACGCGCCATCAGTGCCGCGCGCTTCGACCTGGAGACCGGCTGCGAACATGAATTCGATGCCTATTTCCAGCGCCTGTTGAGCATTGCCGAAGGTGACCCGAAACCGGAAAACAAGGCCGCCTTCAGCGATTTCCTGCTGTGGGCGAACAATACCGGCCTGCTGAGCAAGCGCCAGGCCCGCGAACTCTACAACCGCTACTTCGGCATCAAGTACGTCTCGCTGGTAAGCGATTACAGCGTCTGTTCGCAAACCTGTCCGAACCAGGCCGGAGTCATGCGCGACATGAACCGGGAGCTGGCTGACAAGGAACAGGGCCTGCTGAGGATCAGTGCGGACCGGCTCAACTACACCCGGGCCAGCAACCTCTACCAGGAAACGGAACTGGTGCTCGAGGCCACCTGCGAGGCCTGCGGGCCTGTCGAGTAGCCGGCCATGTCCCTGCAGAAGGGTCGCGGTTTTTTCAGCGGCGTGCTGCTGGGCATGGTGCTCAGTTTCGTCGCCGGCCTTCTCGTGGTGTACCTGCTGACGGTGCTCGGGATTATCTCGGTATCAGTGCTCGAGGTGCCGCGCATCCAGGTCCTGTTTGAATGGAGCCGGCGCAACCTCGGTCTGTCGGTACTGCCGTTCGGCATCACCCTGGCCCTGTATATCCACAGCCTGCGCGCCTTGCAGCGGCGACTCGACAGCAACAGCACCATGGACGAGATCAGTCAGCTCGAGCACCTTGCCGATGTCTGGACCAGCCTGTTTTTCGGCATCGGGGTGATCTGGACAGCGATCGGCATGCGCAGCGCACTGCTGTATGCCCTCGGCGATCCGGGGATGGCTACTGATGCCGGCGCCCATGCCGTGCTACAGCGCCTGGTGGACGGCGGCATCCTGACCGCGCTGACGACCACCATCGTCGGCGGGATCGGCGGCTACATCATGCGGGTGATCAAGAGCTCGCTGATGGGGACGCGGCTGAGCCGTTATTACGAGGCCCAGGAACAGCACCATGCCAGCCGCATCGAGGCCCTGCTGGGCGATATTCGGGAATCCATCGACACTGCCACGGCGCGCAACGCCACGCTGCACGTGCTGAGGAGAGGGCAGTGATGCGACGCCGGTATGCAAAGTATCCACCGGGTGCGGCTGGCCACGATACCGAGGCCCTGCAGACGGATGTCATGCGCTTCATGGCAATCATCGGACTGTGCCTGATGGCCGTGTTCGCCCTGGTGCAGGGCATCCCGGTTCAGGAGAAGGGTAAGACAGCGCAGTCAGCGCAGGCCGCCCGGTTGCGCGAGGAGGTCAGGGTGCAGCAGCTGAGGGTTCAGGAACTGCAGCTCGAACTGCAGGGCCTGAAAGCGGCGATGCAGCGTACGCAGCAGCAGCTTGCCGCTACCGAACAGACGCTCGATCAGGTCACCAGCCGGGCACAGCAGGCGCGCAGTGAGCGTGACCGGCTGCTGACAGAGGTGGATGGCCTGGAACATGCGCTTGAACGCAAACAGCTGGAGCTGGCCGATATCGAACAGGCTGCGAGGCAGAAGCAGCAGGACGTGGTTGCACTGGAAGGGCGCCTGTCGAAGGTGCGGGCCTCGCTGGAAGAAAACCGCCGAAAACTGGCGGTGCTGAAACGGGAGGCGCAGCCTGCTGCGCCGGCCTTGCCGGTAGCGGTCAAGCCCGACCCGGAACCCGTCAGGCCGCCCGAAACCGTGCCGCAAAGGCAGGGCTTTACCCTGCGGTTTGTCTCCGACGCGGCACTCGATGCCCTGGTCGAAGCGGGCCGCGTCACCCTGTACGCCATGGCGGACCGGCAGGCCTGGCGGCTGTCACTGGACGCGGGCCGCACGGTTGCGGCGCGTGCACCCTCGCCTGGCTGGTTCCACGAAATGTCGTCCATAACCGTGCCGGAACATTACCTCCAGGGGCTTGCACGATCCCCGGATGCACCGGGCGTCTCAGGCATTGTCTGGGGCGTGCAGTTGCCGCCCACCACCCGGGAGGCCATCGCCTCGCTCACCCGGGGCCGTCAGGGCGGCGAGCTGGTGATCCGTGCTGACGGCCGGGTGAAACTGGCGGAGTGATGCCATGATCAGGGCGCATTACCTGTTGCCGGTATTGCTCGGTCTCCTGCTGGTTGCCGGCTGCAGCCAGCATGCCGTACGACCCTCGAATGCCGAGGCGTCCTCCCTGCATCAGTGGGTGGACGGGGAGCTCGCGCCCTGGGTCGCTTCGCAACTGGGCCAGCATCCCCGATTCAGGGGCGAGCCGGTGATCATTGTGCGATTCGACGGCGACGACATTCAGCCGGATATCGACGGGCTGACGCGCCGCATCCGTGACCAGCTGATGGACAGCATGCTGAATACCCCCGGCGTCAATGTGCCGTGGCAGCCGCAGCAGCCGGCGCAGCAGCATCACCGCCGGCTGGACCAGGTGCAGTGCGGGCGGTTGCGGGACGCCAGCTACTACATCGGTATCGAGATTACCCGGACGACCACGGCACAGTTCCGCGTCTCGGTTCGTGCCCTGGACGTGCAGGCAGGCGAGTGGGTCAGCGGCTTCAGCCGCAACTGGTCGGGCAGTCTCACGAGCGCCGAGTTGCGTGCCCTGCAGGAGCGGCGGACCGACGAGTCGCTGCGCGGTCTGCGGGTGCTGCCCTTCAGCACCGGGCAGACAGACCTGGCTGCTGCCTACCTGGCCAACAACCTGAGTTGTCTGCTGCGTCAGCAGGATGTGGAAGACCTGAAGATCCGGGTGGAGTCCCCGGGTTCTGCGGCGAAGCCGCTGCGTTCACTGCTGGATCTCGTTGGTAACAACCTGTCACGGTACCGCGAGGTGCAGGTGACGGATTCCGACCGGCAGGCGAACTTTATCCTGCGCGGGGAGATGCACCGCATACGGCCGGATCTCCACCAGGTGTGGGTTGTACTGCAGCCGAAGGGCTCCGGCATGCACCTCGCGGGAATGGATACGGCGACCTGGCTGCGTGTCCTGCCCGATGGCGACCGTCCCGCCAGTCGCAGTGTGGCGAAGCCGGGCAGGGACGTGAAACCGAGCATTGCACGCATGGAGCTGGTGCGCCGGGCAGGCGGTGAGGGTAACGGGGCTGCCTGCGGCAGTGGCAATTGCCCGGTACTGGAAGTGGATGTCGAGCACGCGGATGCGGTGTTCGTTATTGCCCACGGCAATCGCGATGGTCTCAGCAAGCTGTCCGGTGAATGTCTCAGCGCAGATGTCACGCAGACCTATCCCGGCAGGTTCCGCTACCGCTATCCCGAATCCCGCTTCACCACATCCGACTGGCCGACGGTGTATGCCATCGCCGTGCGCGGCGACATGCAGCAGCAGGTGAGCCGGCTGATGCAGGACCTGCCCGATGCCTGCCGTCCGGCCGGGCGCGGCATGACGCATGCGGGCAGCCGGGATCAGTGGCTGGACCGGCTCGATGGTGTGATCGCGGCGAACCGCGATGACACGGTATGGACAGCGAGGCGGCTGCCATGATGCGCACGGCGGGTATGTTACTGGGTGCGCTGTTGATGCTGGCATTCTTTATGCTCGTGCTGAATACCGGCCCTGGCCCGGTAGCGGTGTCACCGGCGACGGACAGCGAGATCCCGGCCGGTACGGTCGTTGTCGAGCCTGAACCACCCGCTGGGCTGCCGGACGGGCAGGGCAGGGAGCACGTGCCGGTTGCGGAGGATGAGGCCGCCGATCCTGGCCCGGCCCCCGGGGATGTGCCCCGTCCGGATGCGGGTGACACCCTGCTGGTGCTTGATCCGCAGGCCTGGAACGAGGCCGTTGCGGCCGGTGAAACCGCCCCCGGGAATGGCGGCGAGACCCTGCTGCATTACACGGTCTGGACGTCCTTTCGCAGCGAGTGGGCCGCCGACGGGTTTGCGCGACGCCTGACGCGGGCGACCGACGTACCGGTGGAGGTGGTGAACGAGGCGCCGGGGGATTACCGGGTGGTCCTGCGCTACCGCGACGAGGGGGAGCGCGAGGACATGCTACGGCAGATCGAGGCCGTGACCGGTCTGGAGCTGGAGCCATGATGTTGCGACTGACATGGCTGCCGGTTGTCTGTATCGCCCTGCTGTGCGTGTCGACGGCAGGTGCGAAGACGGCTTCACCGCTCGATGCCGAGCAGCTCGAGCTGCGCTGGCAGCGGTATGCCGACAGGGCGCTGCAGACCCGCCCGGCACTGGATTTTCCCTATGCGCATTGCTTCACGCGCGCGGCCGCAGCGCACGACCTGCCGGAGACGCTGTTGCTGGCGGTGGCGCGCGGCGAGAGCGACTTCAAACCTGATGCGCGCTCGAAGGCCAGTGCCATTGGCCTGATGCAGATACTCTGGCCCGATACGGCGCGGCACCTGGGGCTGAACAGGATGGCCGAGGTGCTGGATCCCTGTACCAATGTCGATGCCGGTGCGCGCTACCTGAAAGAACTGCTGAAGCGTTATGAGGGTAACCTGCACCGCAGCCTGGCGGCCTACAACTACGGGCCTGCGCGCATCCCGGTGTCGGGGGGGCGCTTGCCAGACGGGGCGGTCTGGTACAGCGGCTATATCCTGCGGCATCTCGATTTTGTCCTGAACGGCAGCCGCAAGGCGCCGGCTGGCTCAGAGCGTCAACGCTATGCACAACAGGGTCGCCTGTTCATTATCCATTTTTCCCGTCCCTATCGCGCTGCGGCCTTTGTCGACCGGCTGCAACCCGGTTTCGGCGATCTGCGGCTGGACTGGTTCCGCCGTGCGGACGGCGGTTTCGATGTGGTGCTGCAGTATGCAGACGAGCACGAGCGGCGCAGGGGGCAACAGTTGCTGGAACGGCTGGGGTTCGGATGATTGCGCTGATTCCGGTCGCAGCCCGACGGCAGGGGGTGCCCATGAGACACATGACATACCTGATGCTTGCGCTGCTTGCCGTGTCGCTATGCGGTACGGCGGGAGCGGATCAGTTCCAGACGTTTGCACCGGTAATCAATGTTGAGCCGGTCTATGAAACGCGTTACGAGCCGGTGCGGCGCGAGGTCTGTACGGAGCCGGATGCCTCGCTGCGCAGCTATGAGGAAATCGCGCCGAGCATCGGTGAGGATATCCGCCGCCAGGCCAGGTTGTGGCAGCAGCAGCGGCGTTGCCGGACCGTCACGGAGCAGCATCCAAGCGAACACGTTACCGGCTACCGGGTGACCTATCGCTATAACGGGGAAACGGAGACCACCCTGCTGTCCTACGATCCCGGCAAGCAGATGCGGGTGAATGTGAGCCTGTCGCCGGTTCGGTGAGGGTTGTGCTGCCTTTGTGTCGGATTACGGCCTGCGGCCTGATCCGACCTACGGGAGGGGACCTGTCGCAGCGTCTTCGTAGTTCCCGTAGGTCGGGTTAGGTGCGTAGCACCGTAACCCGACATGAGTTGCTGCCCTGCGTCGGATTACGACCTGCGGTCTAATCCGACCTACGGGTTGGGGGGGTGCCGCCGGCGTCACCGTAGGTCGGGTTAGGTGTGTTGCACTGTAACCCGACAAGAATGATGTAACCCTCTCCCCTGGGGGGAGAGGGAATATATGGCAAGGTATTAAGCCGCCTGTGTCGGATTACGGCCTGCGGCCTGATCCGACCTACGGGGCAGGGGCTTGCCGCTGGTGTCAACGTCGGGTTAGGTGCGAAGCACCGTAACCCGACATGAGATGCCGCCCTACGGGTGCGGGTGGAAAATGACACGAACCAGGGTGCCGCCGAGGGTGCTGGTATCAAACGACAACTCACCGCCATACAGCGCAATGATCTCGCTGGCCATGCCGAGACCGATGCCCTGGCCAGGGACCGATTCATCCATGCGCCTGCCGCGTTGCAGCAGGGTATCCACCTGGTCTGCCGGTATGCCGGGACCGTCATCCTCGATCCGGATTTCCACGCCACCAGAGGCCTGGTCGCTCTTGACAGTGACACGTACCCTGCCGCGGCAGTACTTGCAGGCATTATCCAGCAGGTTGCCGAGTATCTCGGTCAGGTCGGTCTCGTCGCCCGTGAAGGTGGCGCCGGGTTGCAGGTCCAGATCGATCGTAACCGGTTTGTCCTGGTAGACCTTCTCCAGGGTGCGGGCCAGTCGCTGCACGACCCTGTCGATCGGCACCGGTGCCGCCAGCGTACTGCGGCCGGAGACAGCGGCACGCTGCAGCTGGTGACTGATGATTTCATCCATGCGCTGCACCTGCTCGCTGACCAGGGTGTGACCTGCGTCTGTCGTATCGCTCCCGACCTGGCTCGACTGCAGTATGGCCAGCGGGGTTTTCAGGCTATGGGCAAGGTCGCCGAGGCTGTTGCGGTAACGGGTCTGCACCGCCTTGCTGTGGGCGATCAGGGAATTCAGGCTGGAAGTCAGGCCGGCAAGTTCCCGCGGGTAGTCACCCTCGAGTCGCTCTGCGTGGCCCTGCTCGATCTGCTGCAGATCGGCAGTGACGCGGCGCAGCGGGCGCAGTCCCCAGCGCAGGATAACCCCCTGTGCGAGCAGCAGCACCAGTGCCATGCCACCCAGCCAGCGCCACAGGGTTGTGCGGAAGCTGTCAATCTCCGACTCGAACACCGAGGTGTCTTCCGCAACGGTGAAGGTGAACAGCGCCTCGGTGCCAGCATCATCTTCCCAGGCGACACCGAACGCCAGGCCATACAGTTGCCTGTCGGCGAGGGCCAGTCGGCTGAAATGGCGCATGCCGGGGAGTTGCTGTCCATCAATCGCCATGTCATGCCCGGTCAGCGAACCGGATTGCCAAACTGTGTCCCCGTCGGGGCGAGTGATGATTGCGTAGAGTCCGGAGTCCGGTTCGGAGAAGCGCGGCTCCGGCAGCTCGCCGGGCGGCAGCATGCGACCGTCGCTGTCCTCGTCCGAGGCGGCGAGCAGGGCGTAGATATGCGACTGCAGGCGTTCCTGCATGGCGGCCTCCGCGCTGATGCGAAAGGCCTTGTCCAGTGCCAGTCCTGTTGCGCCAAGAAAACCGGCCAGCACGAGGGAGGCGACCAGCAGCAGTCGGCTGTGCAGGGATCGCATCAGTCGGCAGCGGTTTCCCTGCGGAACCGGTACCCGCGTCCACGCAGTGTCTCGATGGGCCTGAGGGTGTTGTCCGGGTCGAGCTTGCGACGCAGGCGTCCGATAAAGACCTCCAGCACATTACTGTCCCGGTCATGGTCCTGCTCGTAGATGGTGTTGGTCAGGTCGGTCTTGGAGATGACTTCACCGGCATGCAGCATCAGGTGCTCAAGCACGCGGTACTCGAAGGCGGTCAGGTCAACCGGGCTGCCCGCGACCGTGAGGGATTGCCTGCCGGTGTCCAGCGAAATCGGGCCGCAGTCCAGCACCGGCTTCGACCAGCCGGATGCGCGGCGCAGCAGGGCGTTCAGACGCGCCTCCAGTTCCTCGAAGCGAAACGGTTTGACGAGGTAATCATCCGCGCCGCTCTCCAGGCCGTCCACCTTGTCCTGCCAGTTGCCCCTGGCCGTGAGGATGAGAATCGGGAAATTGATGTCGCGCCCGCGCAGGCGGCGGATCAGGTCGATGCCGGAGAGCCTGGGCAGGCCGATGTCGATTATCGCCAGGTCGAGCGGATACTCCTGGCCGTAGTACAGGCCTTCCTCGCCGTCTGCCGCGGACTCGACGACATGGCCGTTGCTGCTCAGGCGCGTTCTCAACTGCTCTCGCAGGTGCGTTTCGTCCTCGACGACCAGGATATGCATACTTCAGCGTCCGCGTGAGACGGTCTGCCCGGTACGGGCATCGATATGAATGCGCTTGACCCGTCCGTCCTTCGTCAGGATCTTGATGCGGTAGACCTTGCGGCCATCGATACGCACGGCTTCCGCGGACAGAACCTTGCCCCTGTGCTGCTGCCGTGCCCGGCGTACGGCCTCGTCCAGGCTGATGCCGCCGTTTTCGGAATGGCCGCGCTGCGCCATCATCATGAGGGGATGATGAAACGGTTTTGCCATCACCGGCGTGGCGGCGAGCAACAGAACCAGGCAGCCGACGAGCAGTCCTCTGGCGCTGCGCAGGCGGGTGACCGAGGCAGGCGGCTGCTGTCTCATGTGAGTCTCTGCGGGATCATGAATGGCGGCAGGCCTGTGCTGACCTGTTGCCGGGTCCGGCAGGCCGGTGCGGTATATGCAGAAGCGGGCACGGGTCATGCTGCCGCTCCCCCGTTCGCATCGCCTGACGCGAACGGGGAGGCGGCCGTGCCGTTGCGGCCGGCAGGTAATGCCGCACTAGAACTCGCGGGCCGGAGACACCCTGACGCGCACCGGAATGTACTTGCCGGGGTGTTCCTGTGTTTGCGTGGAGAAGATGTGTCCGTCATAGCGGTATTTTACACGATACCCTGTCAATTGCTGTTCCTGCTCATACCGCTCCACGGTCTCGCACTGCCTTACGTGTTCAACCGCAGGCCGATGCCGGGTGTGCGAACGGTTGTACTCGTTACCGAGGTGGGCACCGAGTAGTGTGCCGGCAACCGTGAGCGCGGTTTCACCACGCTTCTTGCGGCCGAGTTCGTGGCCGAGTACACCGCCGATGATGCCGCCGGTGATCGGTGCAACGTAGGAACCGCGCCTGCGGTCATTGCGCACAACCCGCTCCGTGCGGCACTCGGTTACAGGGTAGGAAACCTCCACGGTCTCATACACCGGCTCCGCCTCGATGACACGGGCCTGTTCAATGAAGCCGCTCCTGGCTGCGGCTGCACCGGATACCGTCAGCGCGGTCATCCCGATGATCAGTGCTTGCATTTTCGCTTTCATCGACTGTCTCCTTTGGTGTTGATCTGTAACGTGAAAAGTCACGACAGTGCATTGATTTCATGTTCAGAATATTCCCCGTTCGCTGAATGCTGGCTGAATGGGCGGGGTTTGCATGCGAAGGGAAGCGTGTGTCTGCTCCTTGCCGTCTTGTTTCAGAACCGTCTGGTTATGTAGCACCATCCGGAATCAGGTGATTAACTCCGGGGCGAGGCCCTGACGCGCTGGTAGTAATGGCTGGTATGCGTGCTTACGGATGCCGGCCGGGTATACTGTCGCGGTGTCGCTGGTCACTGGCATCACGTGACTGGCTCGATAATCAACAACAATGAGGAGAGGGGGCATGAAAAAGTATGTTGCAGAGTTTTTCGGAACGTTCTGGCTCGTCCTGGGTGGCTGCGGCAGCGCGGTGCTGGCCGCGGCATTCCCGGATGTCGGCATTGGCCTGCTGGGCGTGTCGCTGGCATTCGGCCTGACGGTACTGACCATGGCCTATGCCATCGGGCACATTTCCGGCTGCCACCTGAACCCGGCGGTGTCGGTTGGTCTCTGGGCCGGGGGGCGTTTCGAGGCGAGCCAGTTGCCGCCCTACATCATTGCCCAGGTCGCCGGCGGACTGGTCGCGGGAGGCGTGCTGTATGTCATCGCCAGCGGCGCTGCGGGTTTCGATGTGTCGGCGGGATTCGCCTCCAATGGCTATGGCGAGCATTCACCGGGCGGTTATTCCCTGACGGCGGCCCTCGTCACCGAGGTTGTGATGACGGCGATGTTCCTGCTGGTCATTCTCGGTGCCACTGACTCAAGGGCGCCGCAGGGCATGGCCCCGGTCGCGATCGGTTTATGTCTTACCCTGATTCACCTGATCAGCATCCCGGTGACCAACACCTCGGTGAACCCTGCGCGCAGCACCGGGGTGGCCATGTACGTGGGTGACTGGGCCGTTTCCCAGTTGTGGCTGTTCTGGCTGGCACCGGTTGCCGGTGCCGTGATCGGTGCCGTGATCTACCGCTACATCGGCTCTGCGGACGACTGACGGGGCTATTGCCCCGATGCCGGCGTCGTGTCGCCAACCAGGGTGTGGCCGCTGATGCGGGTGATGACCACCCGGTCATCCTCGAGGGCGTAGAAGGCGTGTTCGCGGAAGCGGCTGACCATGCTGTCGCCGTCCAGGGTCACGTTCTCGGTCACGGTGGAGTAGGACAGCCCGCTGACGCCATCCGGCATGACATGGATCACCGTCTCGCCGCGATGGTAGCGGTAGCTCTCCGCGCTGTCCCAGCCATCGTCGATCAGCTCCAGGTACTGCTGCTTGTCGAGCTTCACCCTGGCCATGTACTTTTCATGCGGAAACTCGATGATCTTTTCGAAGTCTTCACTGAGGTAACCGCCGATGCTGCCGGTGTCGCGTTCCTGCGCGGCCGCGTCCGTGGCCTGGATAACCTGGCGGATCTGTTGCTCGGTCATGCGTTCGGCCGCCAGCGGACCGCACGCCAGCAGCAGGGCCGCTAGCAGGGGAACTGTGTACCGGTCCATGCCAGGCCTCCCGTGCCGGCGGTATCGATGGTTGTGCTGAGGGTTACGCATGTCATTTCACCCCGAGTCGGTAGTGGAGTGTCTGGGTGAAGGTGCCGTCCCCGTTGTTGACGGACAGCATTTCCCCGCTGATGCCGGCATAGCTGCCGGTGCCGCCGGTGATGCTGATGGCCGAGGTGCCCCGGTCGAACTCGCGCCCGGCCACCTGGATGGTGCCTTCGGCCAGCGTCAGCGTCCACTGGCACTGGAGGCTGTGGCCGCTGCGCGTGCGTATGCAACTGCCGCTGTTGTTGCCGATCGTCTGTCTCTCCGTGTCGAGCAGTGGCTGATCGAAGACCAGGATGTCACCGGGTGAGTCGCCGGGTTCACCGGTGTCGATAACCTGTGCCGGGCTGTCGGTGGCATCGGCGATCGTGACCAGGGTGTGCATGGCAGGCTGCGAGCAGGCGGCCAGTCCCGCCAGGGAGACGGCCAGGACACCATAACCAATCCCGTCTATCAGCCATTTCACGTCGCTACTCCCGGTTTGCAGATAAAAGGTGTTTTGCCCGTGTTGTCCCATTGAATTCCTTCTCCCCTTCAAGGGGAGAAGGCCAGGATGAGGGGTGAGCATCGATATTGTGAACTGCCTGATTCATATACCCTCACCCTGGCCCTCTCCCGCACGCGGGAGAGGGGATGCAATCCCGGTCATCACTGGTATTTAACATATTAATATAGTTCAGGAATCCGATCTGGCAACATTGGCAGGCGCAGGGTGCCGCGACGGTGCATGCGGGGCCGCAGGACGGCGGCGGGTTTTTCCTGAACACCATGCCTGCGGCTATACTGCTAGCCCGAATATTGCACCAGCGTCCCGGAAGCTGGCGCAGGACAGGTGCGGCTGGGCGCCGCTCTGGAGGGCAAGTCATAGCCGTAGCTATGACTTGCGTGAAGAGCCAGTCCAGGCGTGACTGGACAAGCCAGGGCCGGGACAGGGTTCGGGGCGGTTACAGACTCTATTCGCAACGATAACGCTGAAACTGACATATTCCGCTAATCTAACATGTGCTTATGGCTCGCCCCGAATACGGCTGGTGCAATGTTCGGGCTGATCACTCAAACAACAAGGAAATGACCATGCGTTTTGATTCAGTAGTCCTGATGCTTGCGGGCTGCCTGCTCGCTACCGGTGCGCGTGCCACCACGGCGCCAGGGAATGACCTGTGGTGGTGGAACGATGCCTGGTGGGAAGAGGGCCGGCTCGAGGTGCCGCAGAACCACGCGGTGGAGACCACCTGGACGAGCTATCCCAGCGGCGATGTCGATGTGCCCGCCCTGGTCGCCCGCCCGGCCGGACCCGGCAAGTACCCGGCGGTGCTGTTCGTGCACGGGCGCCGAGGGCTGGACGAGCTGATCCAGCGGCATGCGCGGCGCCTGGCGGCGCGCGGTTTCGTGGTGCTGGCGCCGGATGTCTACAAGGCGCATTTCATCGGCACCCATCCCATCGAGCACGATTACGCGCTGGAGAAGGATGTCGATGCCGCTGTGGACGTGCTGCTGGCTCGCGACGACATCAGCTCGAAACAGGCCTGCCTGTACTCGCATACCCGTGGCGGCTACTACACCCTGAAGGTCGCGACCACCTTCGGGCGGCAGGAGCAGGACATTGCCTGCTACGTGTCCTACTACCCGCACCTGCAGGACCCGAATGCTCCGGAACCCTCGCAGGTCTACGGCTACGCGCCCGAGATCGAGCAGCTCACCCTGCCGACACTGGTATTCATAGGCGACGAGGAACAGTACCAGCGCCGCCGGGTGATCGAGACCTCGATCGGCATCCTGCAGGACCGTGGCCGGGATGCGCGGCTGGTGATCTACCCCGGTGTCGGGCGCGGCTTTGATTTCCGGGATCCGAACGTGCGCACCTTCGCCGATGATCTCGCTTCAAAAGACGCCATTCAGCGATCGGCGCATTTCATGCGCCGGCACCTGGCACAGCCGGCAGGGGAGGTCGCGGCGGCACCGCTCAGCGGCGAAGCGCTCTACAACAGTGATCGCGCGCCGGGCTCGATGCTCTACGACCTGCCGCAGGAGGTGGTGCCGGGCGTGTGGTCGGCGATCGGCGCCACGGCCCCGGGTACCTATGCCAATTCAGGTCACAACAACAACCTGACCTTCGTCATTACCGCGGAGGGCGTGGTGGTGGTCAACGCCGGCGACAACTACCTGCTGGCGAAGGCCCTGCACGAGGAAATCCGCAAAATCACCGACCAGGCCGTGAAATACGTGGTGCTGGAGAACGGCCAGGGGCACGCCATGCTCGGCTCGGGTTACTGGCAGGAGCAGGGTGTTCCGGTGATAGCCCACGTGGACGCCGCGCACGAAATCAAGACGCAGGCCTTCGATCTGCTGGAGCGTATGCAGGCCCGCGCCAAGGAGAAGGCCGAGGGCACGCAGGTGGTGATGCCGGACGAGACCTTCGAGGAGGTGCGGGTGATCGAGCTCGGCGGCGAGCGCATCGAATTGCTGCACCTGGGACCGACGCACAGCCCCGGTGACATCGTCGTCTGGCTGCCGCAGAAGAAGCTGGTCATAGCAGGCGACATGGCCTTCCACCAGCGCATGCTGCCGCTGTTCGAGGAGACAGACTCCGCGGCCTGGATCGAGACCTGGGACAAGTTCGAGGCGCTGGGCGCCGAGGTGGTGATCCCCGGCCATGGCGAGCCGACCGACATGGCAACGGTGCGGAAGTACACGCGCGACTACCTTGTCTACCTGCGCGAGAAGGTCGGCGAGGTGATCGAGAACGGCGGCACCCTGCAGGATGCCTACGAGATCGACCAGTCGCCGTACATGCATCTGCCCACGGCGGAGTTCCTGGCCAGGCGCAACGCCGGGCAGGTGTTCCAGGGCATGGAGTTTGAATTCTAGCCCGAATATTGCATCAGCCGGACTCGCGCCCAGACTCATGCGGTTGAAAAGCGCCAAGAAAATGCTGAATTGAATCGAAGCCCCGGAGAGGCACTTTGTACCGGGCTCGAGCCCTATCACGGCCCTGGCTTGTTCAGGCGCGCCTGGACTTGCCCTTCACTCAAGTCGTAGCTACGGCTACGACTTTCCCTCCAGGGCGGCGACCAGTCTCACCTGTCCTGCGCCAGCATCCGTGATGCTGGTGCAATATTCGGGCTAGGCAGCTGCATGATTATGCAAACAGTGCTGCGAAGCGCGGTACTTGGCTGCGCACCATGTGGATCCCGCTGCCGGCTCTTTCTATAATTGGCGGCAGTTGATTATCCGGGTCTCCGTGGATCGCTACCGTGGAGACGACAGGCGTAAATTTCATGGAAAAGCAGGCTCTTGACTGAGGTGACGAAAAGAACAGAAGCATTCCGATTGCAACGCTGATCGCTGCCAGTATTGTTACGGCGGCTTGCGAAACGCCCGGCGGTGCCCGCTCAGGTACCGCAATGAGTGTCCAGTACGGTGTGGTGCAGAGGGTCGACGAGGTGCAGGCGGAATCCGATAGCGCCGGTGGCGCGGTTGTCGGCGGACTCGCCGGGCACGCGGTCGCTGCCGGTACCGGGGGATCGCGCAGCCAGCAGATGGTAGGAACGGCGGCAGGTGCGCTGATAGGGGGCTGGTCGCCAACCAGCGTGCAGCCAATCAGCAACTGATGCAGCACACGGTCAGGCTGAACAACGGCACCAGCATCGCCGTGGTAACCGACCATCATAATATTGTCGTCGGTGACTGCGTGGCGGTCGAGCAGGGCAGGCACGCCAATATCCGCCGGGTGTCACCGGTGATGTGCAATGAGCTGGCCGACACCAGCGGGCCGGCCTATGCAAGCACCCATCAGGCCAATATCGAGGAGGCCCATGAATGCGAGCAGGCCAAGCGCGAGGTGCTGAACGCGCAGACCGAGGAAGCCATCAGGCTGGCTCATATGAGAATGCGTGCGCTGTGTGAAAACTAGAATTGCCGCCGGTTACCACGATGTGCGGCGGTGAAGGCCATCAAGGCCCCTGGATTTATGCGAAATTACCAGGGGTAAATCAATGGGGAAAGACTCCCTGCTGTCTCACCAAAATCCTTCCGGCCCTCTCCCACACGCGGGAGAGGGGATGCGGTCGTGATCATCTATCTTGGTACGCACAGAAACTGCGCAACATCGTCCGGGTCGCCCTGCATCCGGTCACGCACCTGTTCAATCCAGGCCTGACCGGCTGCTACGCAAGTGTTCTCAGAAGTGAATACCTGTGTTTCCAGCGCAGAGCCGAAGTCCTGCGACATGATCATGGTCAGAATCAATACCCACTCGGACATTGAACTCTCCTGTTTGAATTAAAAGCTGTTGAAAAATGTGCTCTGATACCGTTTAGAGTTCTTCCAGTAAGTCAGCGAGTGCCTTAAGCCTGGCATCTGCTTCCAGCGCGCCCTCCCAGAAAGAGTAGGTCACGGCCTCGTCGCCTTCTCCAAGGCTCAGGTGTATATCAAAGGCATTGCCGCCCTGGGGTACAGGGTATTCCTTCGGGACGCCGATCGCCTCGATGGCGGCAGCCAGGCCGGCTTTTTGCGCCTCGTTCAGTGTGCCCTTGCGGGGCGGTTCTGTCGTGTAACTGCCCCTGCTGACCTCGTAGTTGCCATTGCTGTCGATTTGCACCTCGAAGGCGTAATCTTCTTCACCCACCACCTGGTACCTGATTGCTTGCATTGTGTATGCCCTTGTCTTGTATTCAGGGTCAGCGTGAAATTACGATGGAAACCGCCCCGCAGGGGGAAGGCTCGCTACTGTTTGCGTTCGAAGTGATAGATCGAGTCCTTCTTGTACTTGCCGTCACTGTAAATCGTGTAGGTTGTCTTGAGCTGCCTGTTGTCGCCTGACAGTTCGTGCGTGATCTTGTGGACGTGCTCTTCCGTGGAGTTGCAGAGCGCAGTGTCCATGTCACAGTTCATGACAATAACATTCTCGCCGGAATTTTCCGCATCCAGTATCAGTTGCGGCTGGTTCTGCTTGGCGCAGTAGTGGGTTGCCCTGACCTGCGAGCAGTTTTTGAAATCATTGCAGTGATACATGGAGACCATTTCCTTGGCGGTGCCGGGGAGGAGGTTTTCCTGAACCGCGCTGCCCTTGCCGACCACCTTGAAGCTGATCGCCGTACCGTCGGTGCCAATGAGCTTTGCGGCCGGCCCTTTGCTGGTGGCGCCACCCTCCTGCACATCGGCCGGCGCAAGCATCCAGTCACCGTTCAGCCTGGTGAGGGCGTTGTAATTCCCGAGCGCGTCTGAACCGGCCCAGGCGCTGTTCAGCAGCAGGCACAGGCAGGCAAAGGCGGTGGTGCGTGAAATAGTCATGACTTCCTCCAGGCTTTGTGAATTAAAACGATGCTTGTCAATGATAGAAGAATCTGTGTCGAACACCACCGGAAATCAATGAGGCAGGGATCTTGCCTGCGGCAAGCCCGAATATTGCGCCAGCCGTTTTCGGGGCAAGCCATAAGCACATGTTAGAGTTTCGAAATATGTAAATTTCCGCGTTACCCT
>Ga0209536_100004549_pt1 | contig 21900 bp, 17 predicted proteins | sample DeeMarSeWOR28_12_FD_187461 | JGI IMG/M metagenome (GOLD analysis project Ga0209536, IMG submission 187461) | Marine sediment microbial communities from White Oak River estuary, North Carolina - WOR-2-8_12 (SPAdes) (version 2) | ecosystem: Environmental > Aquatic > Marine > Intertidal zone >... | reverse complement strand
AAGCCGCCGTCGGCTACGGCAGGACCTTTGCCATAGGCAGCCGCGTCGCCAGCCTCGCCCTGGCGATCCCTTATGCACACGGCGACGCCACCGGGACCGTCGAAGGCGTTCCCGACGCGGTGCATCGCTCCGGCTTCGGCGACCTGCAGCTGCGCTTCACCACGAGCCTGCTCGCGGAATCGGCGCTGACGCCCGCCGAGTTCGCACGCGACACGCCGGACCGGACGCTGGGCGCAAGCCTCGTGGTCATCGCGCCGACCGGCCAGTACATGAAGGACAGGCTGATCAATATCGGCACGAACCGCTGGGCGTTCAAGCCGGAATTTGGCGGTTCCCGGCAGCTGGGCCGCTGGAACCTGGAAAGCTCAATCGCGGCGTGGTTCTTCACCAGCAACAATGACTTCGTCGAGGGGCCCAAGCAACAGGACCCGATCGGCGCGATCCAGGGGCACGTCAGCTACACGTTCAAGCCGCGCCTGTGGCTCGCGGCGAGCCTGACCTGGTACGCGGGCGGGCGCTCGCTGGTCGCCGGCCAGTTCGCAGGAAGATACCCAGAACAGTACGAGGGGAGGGCTGACGCTGTCGCTGCCGGTCGGTTCCAGGCAGTCCATAAAGCTCTTGTGGCAGACCGGCATTTCGACCCGTATCGGCGGCGGCGACTTCGACACCTTCGGGTTCGCCTGGCAGTACGCCTGGCTGGACTGATCCCGGTGAGGCGCGGCACCGCGCGGATTGACGATCCTCGACGATGCCCGATGGTCAACCAACGAGGGTGCGTCTATGCTGCCCCCGGGATCATGTCCGGACGTCAGCATGCTCGTTTCCGGACGATTGTTGCGCGGGGTCATGGAAGGGGGACTCGCCATGCGACATGGAACTTCCGCACCTGAGCCGATGCACGCGTGGCGTTTGGGGCTGGTCGTGGTACTGGCGGCGAGCCTGATAGGTTGCGGCATCATCCAGCGCCTGACCGGCGAGGATGCCCGCAAGCAGGCGCGCATCGAGGACGCCAAGGAGCGGAATCAGACGCTGCAGCTCAAGGTCATGCGCTTCGCCGACCAGTACGTAGAACGCGTGGTCCGGCGGGCCGACCAGCTGGTCGACGATTTCGGAGAGCAGCTCAGGACCGAGCACGAGATGGAGGATCTTCAAGCCCGAATCGCCCGGGAGGAGTTCAGCCAGGCCACCGCGGCCTTCCAGATCGCGGCCGGAACCAATCCGGTGGCCAACGTCGTGGACATGGTGACCCTGGTGTCGCTCACTCGACGGATCGTCGAATACAACTGGGTCCCGCGATACGGCAAGCCCGCGAACGCCCTGCTGCACACCTACAGGTCGCTGGAAAAGCAGGCGTGGCACCTGGCCGACGACTTTGCCACCGAGGAAGAGAAAGCCGACTTCGACCGGCAACTGCAGGCCTGGTACGAGGAGAATCCGCGACTCGAGTCGGCGGCCTATATCCGCTTCACCGATGTGGCGAGCATGAGTCTCGGCAAGAGGGAGAAGGGCGTCTCGGCGGGCCTGCTCGGAATCGTGGGCCTGGATCCGATGGCGGGCGTCGATCCGGCCATTCGTGAGGTCGAGCAGTCGCGCATCCTGGCTGAGCGCGCCCTCTACTACGCACAACGGGTGCCTGTCCTGATCGACCTCCAGCTGCGCCAGACGCTCGCCCGCGCCGGGAACAGCGATTATGCGCGCGAGACCCTGCAGACCATCGAACAGGTCGGGCGACTGTCTGAGTCGCTGGCTTCGTTTACCGCGGACCTGCCAGGCATTGTCGCCCGCGAGCGCGAAGCCGCGGTGTCGCAGTTCATGACCGAGCTGCAGAGCCAGCAGCGCGAGATGCTCGGGCTGACGCAGGAGCTGCGCGGCGCGCTCGATTCCGGCACCCTCACCGCCCAGTCGCTCGACGCGCTGGTGAATTCCGTCGACAAGCTGATGAAGCGCTTCGAGCCCGATCCGAATGCGCCCAGGCCGACCGAGCCGGCCCGTCCGTTCGACATCAACGAATACAGCCGAACCATCGCTGAACTCGCCGTCACCGCCCGCGAGTTCCAGGTCCTGGTACAGAATGTTGACGCGTTGACGCCGAATGTTCTCGACCGTGTCGACCTGCTGGCCGGGCGCGCCCAGGGGCTCGTCGACTACGCGTTCTGGCGGGTGCTGGTCCTGGTCCTGGTGCTGGTCATGGCGCTGCTCGCGGCGGCGGTCCTGTACCGGCTGATCAGCAGTCGCATCGGGCGCCCGTCGCCGCCAGGATGAGCTGGCGGCCGCGGCGCTGCCGGCAGGAAAGCTGCTGATCCGCGGCGCAGAACCCGGAGGCACACGCCGGTGTCCGGAGTGTCCGCCGTAACGCCTCGCCGGGCACGCTGCCGTCAGCACTGGCATGCATGGACAGGACGACTGTCGCCCGAAAGCAATATCTCTTGCCGCAGCCAGTCTAGACTGGCGTTCGCCCATCCAGGCCCGGGACGGGCGATACCTTGACCGGCCTGAATCCTTGGGACGCGGATGCCCCCAAGCCGTGGCGACGCCGGTCCATACAGAACGACCTGGGAGAGACGCATGAAACCGACCGCCCTGATTCCAGCCGTGGCCCTGTGCGGGCTTGCGGGACTTGCCGCCGCACAGGATACGCCCGGTGTCATGCCCAAACCGGGCGCGGTCTATTCGTCCTACCCCGAACAGGACTTTCCCGACCAGGTGTTCTTCGGCGATACGCACCTGCACACTGCGTTCTCGCCCGACGCGGGTCTGATCGGTGCGAGGCTTACGCCGGACGACGCCTACCGCTTCGCCCGGGGCGAGACGGTGACCACCTCCACCGGGCTGCGCGCACGCCTGGGACGACCCCTCGACTTTCTCGTGGTGACGGACCATGCCGAGAATCTCGGCCTGCCCGTGGCCATCACCGACCGCGACAAGAAACTGCTCGAGACAGAGTTCGGTCGCAGGATCCTCGACATCACGGCACCTGGCACGCTCGAGAGCAAGTTCGAGGGCTACGAGTTCTGGGAACTCGCGTCGCAGACGGGCAAGGATCCGCTCGCTGGCACCGATTTTGGCAAGACCATGTGGGCCAGGGTGACCGAGGCGGCCGAGCGGGCCAACGCCCCGGGCGCGTTCACTGCGCTGATCGGCTTCGAGTGGACCTCCGGCCCTAACGGCGTGAACCTGCACCGGAACATAATCTTCCGTGGCGGCAAGGACACGGCCGACAAGCTCGTCCCCATCTCCGCCTACGATACCGAGGACCCCGAGCGGCTCTGGGACTGGATGGAAAAGTCCGAGAAGGAGACCGGCGTTCGGCTTCTCGCCATCCCGCACAACGGCAACCTTTCGAACGGGCTGATGTTTGACGATGTGACCTTCGAGGGCCGCGCTCTCGACCGCGCGTACGCGCAGCGCCGCATGCGCTGGGAGCCGGTCTACGAGGTCACGCAGATGAAGGGCGACGGCGAGACGCATCCCAGGCTCTCGCCCAGGGACCAGTTCGCCGATTTCTACACCTGGGACAAGGGCAGCTTCGGGCCCGACCCCAAGACCCCCGACATGCTGCCGCGCGAATACGCACGCGAGGCCTACAAGCGCGGCCTCGCCTACGACGCCAGGCTCGGCTCGAACCCGTTCAAGTTCGGCATGATTGGCAGCACTGACTCGCATACTGGCCTGTCGACGGCCGAGGAAGACAACTACTACGGCAAGATCGTGGCGTTGGAGCCGACGGCCGACCCCATCCGCTTCAGTGAGCCGCTGGTCGGGCGGTTCTCGAAGAATGACAGCGACAAGACATTTGCGTGGCAGACGGCTGCCGCCGGGCTCGCCGCGGTCTGGGCGCGGGAGAATACCCGCGAGGCGATCTGGGACGCGCTCGCCCGCAAGGAGGTCTACGCCACGACCGGTACCCGGATGCTGGTCCGGGTGTTCGGCGGCTGGGACTTCGTCGCCAGCGATCTGGACCGGTCCAACTTCGCGAAATACGGCTACGACAAGGGCGTGCCCATGGGCGGCGACCTTGCCCGTGCCCCCGCCGGCGCCAGGCCCGGATTCCTGATCCGCGCGTTGCGCGATCCCGAAGGCGCCAATCTCGATCGCGTGCAGGTGATCAAGGGCTGGCTCGAGGCCGATGGGACCACGCGGGAGCAGGTCTACGACGTCGCCTGGTCGGGCGATCGCAAGCCAGGCAAGGACGGGGACGTACCGCCTGTAGGCACCACGGTGAACGTGGCCGATGCGAGCTACAGCAACGCCATTGGTAGCCCCTTCCTGCAGACGTTCTGGACCGATAGGGATTTCGATCCCGCCAGGTCAGCGTTCTACTACGTGCGCGTCCTGGAGATCCCGACGCCACGCTGGACGACCTACGACGCGAAGGTGTTCGGCGTGAACATCCCTGAGGGCGCGCCGGTGGACGTGCAGGAGCGCGCCTACACCTCGCCGATCTGGTATTCGCCAAACTGAGTTGGCCGGCTAGAGAGGCGAGTTTCATGACCAGCCTGTCGCGGCTCCTGCGCGAGCCGCTGCTCCAGTTCTTCCTCCTGGGCGGCGCGATTTTCGGCGTCTACGCAGCGATCGCCCCTCCACGGCAGCCGCCGGCCGAGATCATCGCCATCGGCCCCGATCGCCTGCAGCTGCTGCGCGCCGCCTTCGAGTCGACGTGGTCGCGCCCGCCGACCGAGAAGGAGTTGACGGGGCTGATCGAGGACTACCTTCGTGAGGAGATCTACTATCGCGAGGCCCTGGCCCTGGGGCTGGACCGCGACGACATCGTCGTCCGCCAGCGCCTGCGCCTGAAGATGGAGTTCATCAGCGACGCCGCGGCCGACCGCCAGGCGCCGACCGATGCCGAACTGGCGGCCTGGCTCGCCGCGAATCCCGAGGCCTACCGCCGCGAGTCCCAGGTCGCCCTGCAGCAGGTGTTCCTTGGCGCCGCTCCTGCGCGCGAGGAGATCGACCGTGTGCTCGGGTCGCTGCGTGCCGCGCCGGATGGCGATTTTGCCGCGATGGGCAAGCGCACGTTGCTGCCCGGACAACTGGCCCTGTCCCCGCCGCTGGCCGTCGATCGCGTGTTCGGCCAAGGCTTCTTCAGGCTGCTGCGGGAACTTCCGCAGGGCGTCTGGAGCGGGCCGGTCACTTCGGGCTACGGCATCCACCTCGTGCGAGTCACCGGCAGCACGCCCGGCAGGATCCCCACTCTCGAAGAGGTTCGAGAGAGCGTGGCCAGGGACTGGTCGGCCGCCCGTGCGGCCGAAGCACGCAAGGATGTTTATGCACGACTGCGCAGCCGCTACGTCGTGCAGATTGCCGGCGCACCGGTGCCGGACGAAGTACGTCCGTGACGGGGGCCGTCATCGCCACGTTGTTGGGGCTGTTCGCCGCCTTGATCCCGGGCGGGCCAGCACAGGCCCATGCGCTCGAACCCGGCTACCTGGAGCTGAGAACCGCCGGGCCGGATCGATACGCCGTTGTCTGGAAGATTCCGGCGGTCGGCGGCCGCCCAATGCCGATCGCCGTCCGCCTGCCCTCAGTCTGCGACCAGGCTGCGCCGGGCGAACTGCGCTGGGACGGCGCCGCCTATATTTCGCGCTGGATCGCCACTTGCCCCGGCGGACTCGGCGGCGGGACCCTGCGAATCGACGGGCTGGAGCGCACCTCCACCGACGTGCTGGCGCGCATCGATGACGGTAACGGCGGCACCGAGACAGTGCGCCTCACGCCATCACAGCCGGATGCCGTGCTGGTCGGCCGCCGCAGCCTCGGCCAGATCGCCGGCACCTATTTCCGGCTGGGCGTGGAGCACATCCTCGGCGGCATCGATCACCTGCTGTTCGTCGCGGCGCTGCTGCTGCTGGTTTCCGGCTGGCGGAGCCTGCTGGGCACGATCACTTCGTTTACCGTTGCGCATTCCATCACCCTGACCGCCTCCCCCCTTGGCGTCATCACGGTGCCGGTGGCGCCGATCGAGGCGCTGATCGCGCTGTCCATCGCCTTCGTGGCAGCCGAGGTCGTGCATCTGCGCCAGGGGCGCCGCAGCCTGACCAGCGAACGGCACTGGCTGATCGCCTTTGCCTTCGGCCTGCTGCACGGGGTCGGCTTCGCCAGCGCGCTTGCCCAGATCGGACTCCCACAGGCCGCCGTTCCAGCGGCGCTGCTGTTCTTCAACCTGGGCGTGGAGGCTGGCCAGCTGTTCTTCATCGCCGGCGCCCTGGCTGCGGTCGCGCTGATGAGTCGCCTGGCGCGGGGTCTCGAACTGCGACCCGCTCCTCCTTTCGTGGCGGCTCTGCCAGCCTACGCAATCGGCTGTACCGCGGCATTCTGGGTCCTGCAGCGCGTCGCGACGTTCTGATACCCGGCCCGCATGCGCGAGCCATGGCTGCTGTACGAGCACCCTGGTGGGAGGGGATCCTGGCCGGCTGGAATGCCCGCCCCCTGCGCCCGTCGCTGAGCGAAACCCTCCGGGACGACTATCGGATCAAGCACCTCGTTGCCGCCGAACGCAGAGGTTCCTCAGGCGCGCAGCAGGAGTCATCGACACTGCCGACCTCGAGCCGACTTCCCCGCCTGGCGGTCCGGCAGCGAGGCTCACACTCGGAAAAATCAAGGAGACGTCACGCGGTCCGATCCGGTGCTCCCCGTTCCAGCCCCTCGCGCAGCATCCGCACGTGCTGCTTGAGCAGGTAGCTCATCTGGGCAAATGCATTGGGCAGGCGCATTTGCGTCACGCGGCTGTCGAGGGCAGCAAGACGTGCCATGAGACCGTCGCGCTGCGCCCCGGACGGCGCCGACTGCAGTTCACGCTCGATCCACTTGAGTTCGCCGTAGAGACGGTAGATGCGGCGCCGCATCTGCCACTGGTACAGCTTTGGCAGCCCGGTGGCGAGGGGATAGAGGATACCAACCAGCGGGATCAGCAGCAGCAGCAGCCTCTGCACTACCTCCGCCATCCAGAAGGGCAGCTGTCGCTGCAGCAATGACGGTCCGTTCCTGTAGTAGTGTCTAGCGTCCGGACTGAGCGGCAGGTCGACCTCTTCCGCGGCAGGAAACTGTCCCGCTGACTGGAAGATGCCCGGCCGGCCGTGCGTCTCCGTGGCCGCCTCCACCAGCAGGTATTACAGCGCCGGATGCATGCTCCGGCGCACCACGAGGTTGGCCTTGAACGCTACCAGGACGACGTCCTCGGGCGGCCGGTTGAGAGCAAGGCTGGCGACGCCCATCGGCAGCTTCAGCATGGTGAGAAACGGGTACAGAGCCACGTAGGCATCGGCACGCGAGAAGCTCACCAGGCGAACATGCGGCGCTAGCAGCAGTCTCTGCACCGCTGGCGCCTCCCATGCAGCGGTCAGGATTGCGGCATCGATCTTTCCGGCGGCGAGGCTGTCCGCAGCCTCGGCTGGTGTCAGGTCCAGCAGCTCGAGAGCCGTGGTGTCCACGCCGTTGAGCTCGAACATATCGAGCGCGACGTCGCGACTGCCGCTGCCATACGGCCCGATCGATATCCGCGGACCCGGCAGGTCGTCTATGGATGCAGACGATGTGTCGCAACGGCAGAAGAACCAGACTGGCTCGTAGAAGACGCTGCCGAGTGAGACCAGGTCATCTGCCGCTGATCGGGTCATGGTACCGCCGAGGACGAAGGCTGCGTCGACGCCCGAACCAGGGTCACGCAGCAGTTCGCCGTTTTGACGCGAACCCGCGGTGGTCTGGACCCGCAACTCGACCCCTTGGCGGGCGAGGATCTCGCCGTAGTCCCTGGCAAAAGTATCGTAGGGTCCCCCTCGAGCACCGCCGGCCATGACCAGGGACCGTTCGGGCAGCGGTTTCCACAGCATCAGCATGACGCCGATACCGACCACCCCAAGCGCCACCGCGACGAGGATGATAATCAGGCGATGACGGCCCGGAGGGTGTTCGTCACTCCTGCCCATGTTCAGCCTCGTGTTGCCTGGCCCATCGCGTCCGGATCGCTGCAAGTCCGCGGCGACACCTTGACGGCTCGATGTTCGAAGCGTGCGCCCCCGATCTGCCTGGCACGAGGAATATTGCGCAGGGCACTCACGACCTGCCGATCGCATGCATACCCGGCGCCCTGTCCGTGCACGCCACCAGCGGCGCAAGCCATTGGTTGTCGCACATTATCAAAGAACTGTCCTGGGAGGACAATGTTGATGAGAAGCGAACGCCTAGACTTTATGCTAGCGCCGGTGCCGAGTGCGGCACATGAGTCGTTTCCCGGTTTGGGATCCCACGCGTCGGATGCGCGATGGGAACGAAGCATGGGACGATCTCGCCCATATGGATCGGTCTTGGGCGGCGTAGGCGGGACGGGGGGAATGGCAATAGCTAGAACATTTCGGCTGGCCGCTGGTGCAGCGCTATGTTGCCTCGGTTCCGTCCGCCCTGCCCGTTGCACGTCAATCCGCTTTGGCGTCGCCTGAATTCCCAAAGGCTCCTTTAACCATGCCACAGACCATTTCGCTTCATGCCCGGCTGCTCCCGGTGATCCTGATTCTTGCGGCCCTTGGCGTGAGCGGCTGTGGCGATGCCGAACCGCCCGCCGCACAGCCCCTGGAGGTCGCGGTCCTCCAGGTCCAGCCGGCCGACGTGCCGATCTATCTGGAGATGGTGGGCCAGACCCTCGGCTCGGTGGATATCCCCATCCGCGCGCGGGTGGACGGTGTCCTCGAGGAAATGCACTTTCTCGAGGGCCGGCCGGTCACCAAGGGCCAGCTGCTCTACGTGATCGACCCGACGCCTTTTCAGTCGCGCGTGGTCGAGGCACAGGGCCGGCTGGCGGAGGCGCAAACCCGGCGTGCCAAGGCAAACAGCGACCTCGAGCGCATCCGGCCCCTGGCCGAGATGGACGCGGTCAGCAAGCAGGACCTCGACGGCGCCGTGGCCCAGTCCGAGGCCGCCCAGGGCGCCTTGCAGGCGGCGCAGGCCCAGGTGGAACAGGCCAGGATCGAGCTCAGCTATAGCCGCATCCATGCGCCGGTGGACGGGCTGATCGGGATCACCCGGGCCAATGTCGGGGAGTATGTCGGCCGCTCGCCCAACCCGGTCGTGCTGAACGTCGTGTCCCGGATCGACCCGATCCGCGTGAAATTTGCCATCAACGAACGCGAGTACCTCCGCTTCAGTCGTGAGTTCGCTTCCGGCATGAATGCGCTGGAAGGCAGCGAGAGCAGTGCGCGCGCGCTTCAACTGCTCCTGGCCGACGGCACCGAGCACAAGTACGCTGGCCACGTAGTCAGCTTCGATGCGGCGATCGACCCGACCACCGGCACGCTGCAGCTGGAGGCCGATTTTCCCAACCCCGAGCGACTCGTGCTGCCCGGCCAGTTTGCCCGGGTTCGCGGCGTGGTCGAAGAGCGCAAGGCGGGGCTCGCCGTGCCGCAGAGCGCGGTCATGGAAACCCAGGGGCTGTTCCAGCTCGCCGTGGTCGGTGCCGACGGGGTGGTCGAACTGCGCCGCGTGGAAATGGGGCCGCGCCTCGACAAGCTGTGGATAGTGGATTCGGGCCTCGAGCCGGGCGAAACGATCGCGCTCGAGGGCCTGCAGAGACTGCGCACCGGGATGAAGGTGGTCCCGAAGGCAGCGCCGGCCCCCGTCACCGGACAGGACGACTGACCCGTGGCTGAGTTCTTCGTTAACCGGCCGATCGTCGCCATGGTGATTGCGATCATCATGGTGATCATCGGCGGCGTTGCGCTGGGGTCCTTGCCGATCGCCCAGTATCCCGAGATCACCCCACCGATGGTCTCCGTCACGGCCAGCTACACCGGCGCCAACGCCACCAACGTCGAGCAGTCGGTCGCCACGCCCATTGAGCAGAAGGTCAATGGCGTGGAGAACATGATCTACATGAAGTCCACCAACTCCAGCGACGGCTCGATGAAGCTGGACGTGTCCTTCGAAGTGGGCACGGACCTCGACAACGCCAACGTGCTGACGCAGAACCGGGTATCCGAGGCCCAGGCGTTGCTGCCCGAGGAGGTGAAGCGGCTCGGCGTGACGGTCAAGAAGCAGCTGTCGTTCCCGCTGCTGCTGGTCTCGCTGATCTCGCCGAACAACACCTATGACGCCAACTTCCTGACCAATTACGCGACCATCAACGTTCTCGACGCGCTGTCGCGCATCCAGGGAGTGGGTTCGGCGACGGTCGTCGGCGGTTCGGCCTTCGAGTACGCCATGCGGGTGTGGGTCCGGCCGGACCAGCTGGCCAAGCTCGGCATCACGGTGCCGGACATCACCAATGCCATACGCCAGCAGAACGTGCTGATCCCCGCTGGCAAGATCGGCGGTCCGCCGGCGCCGGAGGGGACCGAGTTCACCTATACGGTCCAGACGCCCGGCCGGCTGGTCACGGCGGAGGAGTTCGGCAACGTCGTCGTACGCTCGAATCCGGACGGCTCGCAGGTCTTCCTGCGCGACGTGGCGCGCGTCGAGCTCGGCACCCAGAGCTATGTCGTCTCGGCCCGGCTCAACCAGGCGCCGACGGCTGCGCTGACCATCTACCAGCTACCCGATGCCAACGGCCTGGACGTCGCCAAGCAAGTCGTCGCCGAGATGGACCGGCTCAAGCAGCGCTTTCCCGAGGACCTCGACTACGTGCTCTCCCTGGATACGACGCGGCCCATCGAGGCCGGCATCCGGGAGATCGTCATCACGTTGTTCGAGGCGGTGGCGCTGGTCATCCTGGTGGTCTACATCTTCCTGCAGAACGCCCGCTCGACGCTGATTCCGACCCTGGCGGTGCCGGTGTCCCTGATCGGCACCTTCGCGGTCTTCCCGCTGCTGGGATTCTCCATCAACACGCTGTCGCTGCTGGGGCTCGTGCTGGCGATAGGCATCGTGGTCGACGACGCGATCGTGGTGGTCGAGGCGGTCGCGGTAAAGATGGAAAAGGGCATGACGGCCAAGGATGCCACGATCGCGGCCATGCGCGAGGTCTCGGCGCCGATCATCGCCACGTCGCTGTCGCTGATCGCGGTATTCGTGCCGGTGGCCATCATGGGCGGCATTACGGGCCGTTTGTACCAGCAGTTCGCGATCACCATCGCCGTCGCCGTCGCCATTTCCTCGATCAACGCGCTGACGTTGAGCCCGGCGCTGGCCGCGGCGCTGCTCAAGCCGCCGGGCGAGCAGAAGAGCACCTTCGACCGTTTCTTCCAGGCCTTCAACCGTCGCTTCGAGCAGGCCACCGACAAGTTCATGGTCTACACGGCCTTCTTTACCGACCGCCTGTCCCGGGCGGGCTTGCTGGTCGCAGCGCTCGTCGTTGGCCTCGTAGTGCTCTTTGCAGTATTGCCCAGCGGATTCGTTCCCGAGGAAGACCAGGGCTACATCGTCGCCGCCATGCAGCTACCGGATGCCGCGTCGCTCGAGCGGACCGAGCAGGTGATGGGCGAGATCGAGAAGATCATCGCCGAGTTCGATGCGATCGAAAGTGCCACCGCAGTGAGCGGCTTCAGCGCGCTGACCTCGACGACCCAGTCCAACGCCGGTTTCATATTCATACAGCTGAAGGACTGGGACGATCGCCCCGATGAGCGCGATAACGCGCAGAATCTCGTCCGCCGGCTGAACGAGCAGTTCGCCGCACGGATCACCGGCGGCATCGCCTTCGCATTCGGTCCGCCCGCCATTCCGGGTCTCGGAACCGGCTCGGGGTTCAGCATGATGCTCCAGGACCTGGGGGGCAACACTCCCGAGTACCTCGCCGAGCAGGCTGGAAAGTTCATCGAGGCGGCCACGGCGCGTCCGGAAATCGCCAACGTCGGTACGCTCTACCGGGCCAGCGTGCCGCAGGTGTTCCTGGACGTCGACAAGCCGAAAGCCCTCAAGCTCGGCGTGCCGCTGGCCGACGTCAACACCTCCATCGGCGCGTTCCTCGGCGGGGCCTACGTCAACGACTTCAACCGCTTCGGCCGCCTGTACAAGGTCTACGTCCAGGCGGAGCCGGAGTATCGCGGCAACGAGAATGGCATTCGCAGCTTCTACGTGCGCAACGGCGAGGGCGCCATGGTGCCGCTGTCGACGCTAGTGACCACCGAACGAACGCAGGGCGCCGAGTTTACGACTCGCTTCAACCTGTTCCGCTCGGCGGAACTGACCGGCCAGCCAGCGGCCGGCTACAGTTCAGCCCAGGCGCTCGACGCGCTCGAGGAAGTGGCGGCGGAGACACTTCCTTCCGACATGGGCTACGCCTGGTCCGACATGTCCTACCAGGAGAAGGCCGCGGCGGGCGCGGGCGCTGCGGTATTCGTCATGGCCCTGGTGTTCGTGTTCCTGATCCTCGCCGCGCAGTACGAGAGCTGGTCGCTGCCGCTGTCCGTGATGCTTGGCACCCCGATCGCCGTCTTCGGCGCCATCGCGGGCCTCTGGATTGCCAGGCTGTTCAGCGAGAGCTACGTCAACAACGTCTTTGCGCAGATCGGCCTGGTCATGCTGATCGGCATGGCCGCCAAGAACGCCATCCTGATCGTCGAGTTCGCGAACCAGGAAATGCAGGCCGGCAAGGGCGCCGTACAGGCCGCCATGGATGCGGCGAAGTCGCGCTTCCGTCCCATCCTGATGACGGCCTTCTCGTTCATCCTCGGCGTCCTGCCGCTGCTCGTTGCCACCGGCGCCGGCGCCGAGGCGCGCAAGGTCATGGGAATGACCGTGTTCAGCGGCATGCTGGTGGCCACGATCGTCGGCGTGCTGGTAGTCCCGGCCATGTTCGTGTTCGTCGAGAAGTACATCGGGCGGCGGGCACCGGTCGCGACAGGGGCATTACCTTGAAGCGCTATGGTCGTTCAAGCCTCGTCTTGCTGCTTGCGCTCAGCGGCTGCGCCATGGGCCCGGATTACCAGCGTCCGGAGGTCGACGCGCCCGCGGCCTACATCCAGCCAGTGGAAGAGGGCGAAAGCCTTGCCAACACACCCTGGTGGGACCTGTTCCAGGACCCCGAACTGCAGTCCCTCATCCGCATTGCCCTCGAGCAGAACCAGGACCTCGGCATCGCGGCGGCCCGGATCGACGAGTTTCGCGCGGTTCTCGGCGTCACGCGGGCGGACCAGTTCCCGAGCCTGGGCGTCGGTGCGACCGCCGTGCGTGCCCAGGGAAGTGACAAGGTGTTTCCCGGCAACCTCGTCGACGGCACCTTCGACAACTATCGGCTCAGTGCAGACGTGTTCTTCGAGGTGGACCTGTTCGGCCGGCTGCGCCGCTCCACCGAATCGGCAAGGGCACAGCTGCTGGCCACAGAGGAAGCAAGGCGCAGCGTTACCATCAGCCTGGTGGCGAGCGTCGCCAGCACCTACATGTTGCTTCGTGACCTTGACGCGCAGCTCGAGATCTCGCGGCGGACCGAGCAGGCGCGGGAGAAGAGTCTCGCGATCATCCAGGCACGGTTCGAAAAGGGAACCGTGCCACGGATCGACCTGAACCAGGCACAGATCGAGCTGGCCGTGGCCAGCGCCGCGGTCTCCGCCTCCGAGCGCGCGGTGGCACAGACCGAGCACGCGCTGAGCCTGCTGCTCGGCCGGAACCCGGGGCCGGTGGTGCGTGGCCTGCCGCTGCAGCAACAGGCGATGCCGCCGGACATTCCGGTGGGGCTGCCCTCGGAACTGCTGCAACGCCGACCCGACGTGCTGTCGACGGAGGCCCTGCTGGCGGCGCAGACGGCCCGGATCGGCGTGGCCCAGGCCGCCCGCTGGCCGTCGTTGTCATTGACCGGGGCGCTCGGATTCGAAAGCGGCGATCTCTCGGATCTCACCGCCAGCGGCTCGGATTTCTGGAACCTGGGTGCGGGGCTCCTGGCGCCGGTTTTCAACGCCGGCCGCAACAAGAATCGGGTCGAGGTCGAGCGGGCACGCACCGAGCAGGCGCGCCTCGCCTACCAGCAGACCGTCCTGCGTGCATTTGCGGAAGTGGAAGACGCGCTGGTGGCCGTACGCACCTACCGCGACGAGCACGCTGCCCGCAGTCGCCAGGTCGAGGCGGCACGCAGCGCCGCGCGTCTGTCCCGGGCCCGCTACGACGGCGGTGTAACCAGCTACCTCGAGGTGCTGGATACGGAACGATCGCTGTTTTCGGCGGAGCTGACCGAGTCGCAGACCCTGCGCCTGTATTTCGATTCCGTGATCCGCCTGTACAAGGCGCTTGGCGGCGGGTGGAACCCCGAGCCCTGAGCAGGCGGCCCCCATCGAGCCGGGGGGCATTTTGCGGACCCAGGCGTCGCTTGCCGGCCGCGGGGATCAGCGGACGCGATAGACGTATAGCTCGTGAATCTCGCGGTCGTAGCCTGGGTAGAGTCCCCTGGGCATGCCCAGGACGATGCGCTTGCCCCGGTTGCTGAGAACCACCATCTCGCCCGTCGCCGGGTCGAAATCGAGCCCCTCGATCTCGCCGGCACGGCGGAAGTCGTCGAAGGCCTTGACGCGTACCGCCTCGCCGGCGGCGGCAAGGGGATCCGCAGCCACCCTCCAGAGCCCGTCGGGCTCGTCAGCCTCCGCGTCGCCGTCGTCCGCCGTGATGTAGAGAAAACCGCCGTGGGCGACGATGCCCTGCGGGGCCGGCGGTACCGGATCGAGCCGCATCTTGCCGCCGTAGCGGCCGGTGGAGAGTTGGTAGCGGTAGACGCGGGTGCCGTCCATCCAGTCGGTCATCCAGATCGTGTCGTTCGCAGGATCGACGGCGACCCCGCTGACCTCCTGCTGGCCCGACTCGGCATTCCAGTCGATCGAACGCCGGTACTCCAGCGTGCTGGCGTCGTACACCGCGATCCGGATGTTGCTGGCGACGCCGTCGTGGAAATTTTCGATGCCGGCGTAGAGTTCACCGTCGTGGACACTGATGTCGCCAATGTGGTTGGCCTCCGCGGCCATGCCGTCGAAGGGTGTTTCGTTGGCGACCAGCAGCGTTCCCTGCTTGTCGTAGACGTAGAGCGCCGTGCTGCCGCTCACGAAGTACAGCTTGCCGTCCGTCGCGACGCCCTGGCGTCCCTGCACCTCGATCACCCGAAGCAACTCGAACGCGGGGTCGCTCGCCTCGCAGGCCATGACCGGCAGCAGCGAGAGCGCGGCCAACGACAGTCCTCGATGCATCGTCACGCCTCCTGGAAACCGGGAGCAGGAATCCCGCGGTGAGCGATTGCGTTGCAGCCGGAACCCGATCGTGGGCCAAAGACCGTGCCGCCAACCACCGTTCGAATCAGTAGATCCGGCCGCCGATCGAAATGCTGCCGCCCATGCGCGGACCGCCGTGATAGTAGCCCCCGCCCCCGTAGGAACTGATGCCGATGCTGCCGTATATCTGCGGATCGTCACAGCTGGCAAGACCCAGGCACAAGACGGCGATCGAGCCTGCCCTCAGGATCCTGACGATCGTCTTCTTCATTTGCTGTTCTCCGCCAATTTCTGAATCGGCCACGTCTGTAGTGCGATGCCGGCCCCCGACGGATCGGCGATGAAAGCGACCCTTCCACCCACGTCACGGGCCTGCGCTTCCACCAGTACCCGGCCGCCCAGCGCCTCCACCCGAGCGGTAATCGCGTCCGGGTCGTCCACCCATACGTACGAGATCCATACCGGGGGAACGTCGCCAAATGGATTCTGCATGATCCCGGCCCGCGGCCGATCGCCGGCAACCAGCACGCGATAGCCCTGGTCGCGGGCATCGTCGTTCGCGCCGTAATCACGGTGACCGATACCCGTCACCTGCCGATAGAAATCTGTCGACTGGTCGACTTCCGTGGTCCACAGCTCGTCCCACAGGAAATCTTCCTTCACTGCTTCCACGTCGGCAGGGTCGCCGTCCCGGGTTTGCAGAAGGGCGAAAAGGGCTCCCTTGGGATCCGCCACGACGGCGATCCGGCCCCGCTTCTCCAGTTCGGTCGGCGGCGCGAAGACGCGGCCCCCATGGGCCTTCACGGCATCGACAGCCTTGTCGACATCCGGCACCGACATCGACACGACCCACTGGGAGATTTCCTTGTCATTTCCCAGCTTGTTGGCATCGACCATGCCACCGATAAGCCGCCCCTTGTTTCGAATCAGCGAATAGGCACTGTCGTCGCCGAATCCGAGCCTGGCGCCAACAGGCTGGAACTCCCAGCCGAACAGCTCGTGATAAAAGCGCTGCGATTCGGCCGGCGTATCGGAGATCAGGTCATGCCAGACGATCTTGCCTGGAAGCCGGCTGCCCGTCGGCGCTTCGGTGATGGACGGCAGATCGGGTTGCAGGGTTGCGCAACCGACAAAAGTCGCTGCGCAAGCGCCGATCAGCCATGTCGCTGACTTTCTCAAGACCTACCCCTGACTGGATGACGTGGTGTACCGGCAGCTGCGCACAACCCCGCCTCACTTACCCGCGGTGGCAGGATCCTCTGCGGGAAGCAGCGCCCGCGCGCGGGCAACGGCCTCATCCCCGGGGTTCGACAACCGGAATGGACTGCTGGATCTGCAGCTCCACCAGGGTCTCGACCCGCGAGTCGATCTGCAGGAAACGCATCAGCTTGGCGGCTGGCAGCACCTTCCGGAACTTCGCCACATAGCTGTCCTCCAGCTTGTGGAGCTTCTTGTCATACGCGAGCGAACGGTCGACGAGGTCCTTGGCGGTCGCATCGTCGACGTTCGGATACTTGTCGGCATAGTCCATGATGATCTTCAGCCGGGTGTCGCCGAGTTCCGCCCGCTTCGTATTGAACTCGCGGTACAGGGGCCAGAACGCGTCCGATTCCGCGGGCGCCAGCGTCAGGTTGGCGGCCATGAGGGCCTCCCGGTTGGCGCGAAGTTCGGCCCGCGCAGCCTCGACGTAGGCGCTGACCTTTGCCCGATCGACCTCCTCCTGCGCCTGGACCAGCCCCGGCGAAGCCGCCAGCACCGTCGCTGCGAGGAAGGCCGCGGTTGCTGCGCGTGCGCGGCGGAAAGACTGCGTCATGATTCATTGCTCCATGTTCTCTTTGAGGTTCGTCCGGAACTGCGTACTGGCGATCACGATTACATGCTGCCCGGCGCGGCCGGCAGCGGGGCCATCAGCTCCTGGGCGAGCGCGTCGATCACAGGGCCCGGATTCTGCAGCGTCTTCTTCTGGATCCGGCCCTCGGCAGTCGCACTCCAGGCCAGGATCTTTTTCTCCCGATCCACGAGATCGATCGAGACAGTACCCTGCTTGTAGTTGACCGTCGTCACCTGAGGGCTGCTCATCCCGTAGTAGAACGGATCGCGGTAGCCGTAGTAGCCCATCGAGTAGGGGCCGCCGTGCATCGACTCCGGTGTGGAGCGGACTTCCTGCTTGTCCTGGACATTGGCGAAGAAATTGAGCAGCAGGTCCGGGTTATCCTGTGTGTAGGTGTAGCCCTTGCTCTCCATCACTCGCCGGGTCGCCTCCTTCATCCTGGAGGTAAACAGGGATTCATAGCCCGCTTTGTCCGTGGCGAGCTGGGGGAAGAAGCCGAAGGTCTTGTAGGTCCCGAACTGCGCCGCCGGGTTGGTGTCGCGCCGGATATCGGGTCCGGAGGCGCAGGCCGCCAGCATGGCCGTTGCTGCTGCGGCCAGTACCCAGTTGCGTAGCGGTGCGTTCAGCGGGTTCACGCTTGTCCTGCCTTCCTCGAAAATTGCGCGTCAACGCTCGTCAGAAGCGCCAGCCGTACCGGACGTTGATGGATTTCAGCCGGGTATTCGCGACGTCCCCGCCAAAGTCCAGCTCGTAGACGGTGTAGTCCGCACGGATGAACGAGCCGCCCCTGAACTCGTATCGCAGGCCCAGGCTCCCGCCGTAAGTGAAATCGGTCTCGGAGAAGGTCCGGTAGTAACCCTGGCAGATGTATCCCCAATATGGATGCCACCAGCAACCGGTGACGGGTGGGCCCTTCGCTACATTCGAATCGAGGTTGGTCCAGCCCAGGCCAAGCTCGACGAACGGGGTGAACGGGCCGTCCAGGAAATTGAACGTGCCCTTGAACCGGAAGTCGAATTGCGACAGCGTGTGGTTGATCCGTTGACTGCTGGTGGGATCATCCGCGTCGACGATGATCGCGGTGTAATCGGGGCGTAGAAAATTGAACGCCGCGCCCAGCGCCAGCTTGTTCGTAAGGTTGTAATCGAGACCCATCGTAAAGCCGAGCGCGGTCTTTATATCCAGCGACGAGCCGCCGTTGCCGGCCGATTTCTGGCCATCCTGGTAGATTCCGCCCAAAGTGAAATCCCAGCTATTCGCCCTGCTGCCGCTACCACCGTAGCTCTGGGCAAATGTTACCGAAGGCACTGCCAGCAGCAGGACTATCGCAAGCGTGATTCCGCGCATCTTTCTTTCATTCCTGTCAAAGAAGTACCGGGCCGGGCCCGGATTGTAGATGGTTCGTTCGACTATTTCGCCTTGTGGTGTGCACCGCTTTGGCGCGCGGCCAGCTCTTCCTTGAGGATCGGGGCGCTTAACGAGCAGGCCTGGATGCCGATCGCGGTGACCAGCTCCAGCACTGCCATGATTTCCTCTTTCGTGGCGCCCTGATCGAGCGCCCCGCGGATGTGTCGGCGCACCCCCGGCTCGTAAAGATGCGTGCAGGACGCATTGACCGCGAGGAAGATCAGCTCGATGGTCTTCCGGTTGAGTACGCCGGAGCGCATGGGCAGCGTGCCCATGTCCATGAACTTCTCGGTCCACTGCGGATCGAGTTCCGCGAACTCGTCCCAGGCCTCGTTCCAGTTGCCGCTCCGGCGCAATTGATCCGTTATCGGTGTGCCGCTCATATCGCCCTCCCGGCCGAATGGGGCAGTCATGTTATCTGCTCGTCTCTGTCAATAATTGTCCAAGCAGGACAAGTCTTTGATAATTGGTGACAACCCTGTGATACCGGAAGGGCAGCGCGGGAGCGCAAAGCCTGTCAGAGATTCCGGCACACACGCTTCAGCTGGGCGCGCAGCCATCGGTGTGCGTGGTGCTTTTCGCGGCTTTCATGCCACACCATGTAGATCGGGATCGGCCTGACATCCAGCGGCAGTGGCGCCATGACAAGGCCGAATTGTCCGGCGTACAACTCGGCGATCCGGCGAGGTGCGACGCCAATCAGCCTTGAGCCTGACAGAACTGCAGGCAGCGCCAGCCAGTTGTTGATGGTGACGCGGACATCGAGGCGCCGGCCTGATGTTGCCATGAGCGCGCCTATTTCATCGATTCGTGCGTCGCCTTCACGGGCAGCGCGACCGACATGCCCACTGGCGGCGAATTCCTCGAGTGAAATAGTTGCGTTCGGCGCTGAAGGATCCGCGTTCATGAGGACGACGCGCGTTTCCTCGAACAGTACTTCGCACCTGAACTCCGGGCCGGCCAAAGGCACGTAGTCGATCAGCAGGTCGATATCTCCGAAGCGCAGGGGCTTCTCCATTTCGGACGAAAGTCCCGTTGTGGCCTTGATCGACGTGCCGGGTGCACGCTCCTCGATTGTCGCTATGAGCTTTGGCAGGATGACTACTTCGTAATAGTCCATCCCCGCAATCGAAAATGACTGGAGACGGCCCGCCCTCAGTCCCGGCGTCGTTTCCAGGCCGGTTTCAAGAAGATTGAGCGCCTGGCGGACGATTGGCGCGAGTTCAACGGCCACCGGCGTGGGATGAATGCCGCGCCCGTCACGCACAAAAAGGTCGTCTTTCGCGACGCGGCGCAGCCGGTTCAGCGCATTGCTCATCGCCGGTTGGCTCATGCACATGCGGGCCGCGGCGCGCGTGAGATTGCCTTCGGCGAAGATCGCGTCGAATACTGCGAGGAGGTTCAGATCGAGTCTTTGCGGGCGCATCTGTGTACTCTAATTCGGACCGGATCGGGTTCAGAGGATCCACTGCACCTGAGGCGAGCATCTGTCGTCGACGCCGACCTGAACCCCAGGAAAGATCTCCAGAGGATCTGGCATGTCGGGAGTCTACACAGTGGGCTTGCGGGACAATGGGCGCTCCCTCGGCCCAGGAGGGAGCCAGTCCCGGAGCCGGAGGGCCCGGCCGGGGCCATCCAAGTTGTTGAAAAACAGAACCGAATTATCTACCTGGCACTGCTGCGAACGATGAGGCCGGACGTCCAGAGTCTCTGCCGAGGTCTTGGCGGGAATCAGTCCTGCGGGGTTGCAGATCGTGAGGCATTCGACGCAACGGGCGCGCCAGCCAACCTGTTGATTCAATTGACTTCACAGCCTTCGGGTCGGGACTGGAAATCCGTACATGGGTGCCCCAGGCTTGCCAGGCTTTCGGTTCGTGGGGGCTTGCAGGGACAGATTGCACCCGTACATTCGGACTTTTGCTGCGGCCTGTGCCGCTGTCCCTGATGGGATCTGCTGGCTGGCTCCCATTCGCGTGTTTGCACTCGAGGTGCTGCGGATTTTCTGGGTTTTTCCAACCACGGTCTAACCTGGTTTGCCATCACTGCGTGATCGCCTGAGCAATCGGTGGTGTGATCTCCTGTCGCGGACATTCTTGCTGGCAGCTGTTTTGGCTATGCGGCGGGTACCGGCAAGTAGTCAGGCTTGAAGTCGCGGCCGTGCGCGAGTAGCGCCCACACGGTACGCACGTTCTTGTTGGCCAGTGCCACGGCAGCGATATTGGCGTGCCGTCGGTCAAGCAAGTTGGTCAGCCAGACGTTCTTGCGCTCCTTTTGCCGCCTGGCCGCGAGGATGGCCGAGCGGGCCCCGTGGATCAGCAGCGTGCGCAGGTACACATCGCCACGTTTGCTCATCCCGAGAAGCACTGATTTGCCGCCGCTCGAGCTTTGCCGTGGCACAAGGCCTAGCCAGGCCGATACCTGCCGGCCATTATCGAAGCTGCTGGCGTCGGCGATCGAGGCGACGAGTGCGGTCGCCGCCAGCGGGCCAATGCCGGGGATCTTCTCGAGCTTCCGGCTGAGCTCGCTGCCGCGGTGCCAGGCGATGATCTGGCGCTCGAGCTCACGTACCTGCTGGTCGAGTTCCTTGAGATGACAGGTCAGGCGATCGATCAGTTGCCGCAACGCCAACGGCAGCTCGTTGCCGGCATCCTCCAGCAGCGCCGGTACGCGCTGGGCGACATGGCAAATCCCCTGCGGGATGACCAACCCAAACTCGCCGAGCAAGCCGCGGATCTGGTTGGCCTGCGCCGTGCGCGCCTCGATGAAGCCCTGGCGTGCACGGTGTACGGACAGGATGGCCTGCTGCTCAATACTCTTGATCGGTACGAAGCGCATATTCGGCCGGCTCACCGCCTCGCAGATGGCCTCCGCATCAGCGGCATCGTTCTTGTTCGTCTTCACGTACGGCTTGACGAACTGTGGCGCCATCAATCGTACCGTATGCCCAAGGCGCTCAAGCCTACGGCCCCAGTGATGGGCGGTCGCACACGCTTCCACGCCGATCAAGCAAGGCGGCAAGTTCCCGAAATACACCGCCACCTGCTCACGGCGCAGCTGCTTTCGCAGCACCACCTTCCCTCGTGCATCGATCCCATGCACCTGAAAAACGTTCTTCGCCAGATCAATACCGACAGTTGTAGTATTCATGGCGGATGCTCCCATCCTCGTTAAGTGGCTGCTAACGCTTCCACTTTGGCGCGCTGATGCCGTTGAGGGTGGGGGCGTCCATCCCATTGCGTGTCGGCGTGCAACTAATTGCACGGGGGCCGTTGTGGTCGCGGCATACACGAAGTTTGAGCGGCCAAATGTTTTGGCAATCGACCGAGGATCCCCACGCAGCGCGTAGTGTCCCCGCGACGCTCAGCGAGTCTTGGCGAGTCTCAGCGTAAAGTTAGGAGAGGGCGGGCTATCTAACTTGTTGAAAAATATAGACTAAAAGTTGACCTCACGCTCCTACGAACCATGAGGTCGGGAGTTCGAATCTCTCCGGGCGCGCCAATGAATGAAAAAGGGGTCCCAACGGGACCCCATTTTCGTTCAGCGATACACATC
>Ga0209536_100004548_pt1 | contig 21903 bp, 23 predicted proteins | sample DeeMarSeWOR28_12_FD_187461 | JGI IMG/M metagenome (GOLD analysis project Ga0209536, IMG submission 187461) | Marine sediment microbial communities from White Oak River estuary, North Carolina - WOR-2-8_12 (SPAdes) (version 2) | ecosystem: Environmental > Aquatic > Marine > Intertidal zone >... | reverse complement strand
ATCTACGGCCCCTTCCGCCGGTGCTTCCGAAGGCGTCGCTTCAGCCGGTGTTTTCGATTTGCCGATAGCCGCTTCTTTCTGTTCTTTGGCTTCCAGCTGAATTTCAAGTTCACTTTTGCGAGTCTCTAGTCTGGCAACATATTGAGCCGCCTCTCTGAGCAGCGCTGGAAAATCCCGCTTTTCGCCGTCAGCGATACCCCATAATAAATAACCGGCAATCACACCACCGCAAAATAAGATGAGCACCAGAATACCAATTGAAATGATCTTACTTTTGTTTGTCATGATCGTCCTCCCCACAAAAAGATACTGTTATTATTCAAAATTAATAAAAATGAAGGGCCCCATAACTGTGATCCTGTCAAATCATACACGGGAACAATTCACCCAACAAAGCGTGGTATAATATCGCAAATTCGTTTCGCAACCATCCCAATTCATTCCGGGCGTAGGAGTTCACAAAATCATTTTAACTTATCATTAAGCTAAAAAAAGAATTGTCAAGAAGATCTCCTATGATAAAATGCAGCCCAAAAAGATGACAACCATTGGCAATACGAAAAAAGGGAATATCAGCTGCTAACATGTATAAAAATCGCTCTGAATTTGTGATCTCGAAAGATAAAGCTGTATTTTGGCTGGATAAAAACGGACGCTGGCACAATGCGCACGGAAAATTTCAGCACCAAAAAATTATCAATTACTTTCATTCGGCCATTAAAAAGGACGCAAAAGGGTATTACCTTTTTCAGGATAGAGGGGATTTTCGGGAAAAGGTTTATTTTCATTATGAAGACACCGCCCTGTTCGCTGTTGATTTAATCAGCGACCCGTATCCCACCCTAATCCTCAATACGCGCAAACGGATCAAATTAAAACCAAAATGCCTTTTCATCCGCAATGACAACCTGTACATGATGCTGGGCACGGAAACCATAAAGTTTGCCGAGCGGGGACTGCTAAAGATCTCAAATCTGCTGGTGTATGAAGATTCAAAATACTTTATAAAAGTAAAAAATAGAAGATACAAGATACCCGAGAAATAGCAACTCTTACTTTTTCGACGCCAGTGCCATTGAAGCGTTGCAACGTTTTTACGAACAGGTCGAAGACGGCAAAGAGATTGCCAAACGCGCCAAGGGAATGCTTATTCTTCCCAATGTCGGCAAAGGTGCACTTATTGTCGGAATCGAATATGGTCGCGGAGCGCTACGCGTCGGGGGTAAAACCGTAGATTACTAAAGCATGGCAGCGGGCTCATTAGGCTTTCAGATCGGCGGGGAAGCCAAGGACATTATTATCACCTTTAACAATGACGAAGCGCTGAAAAAATTCCGTGACGCCAAAGGATGGGAGGCCGGCATTGATGGAAATGTGGCATTGTCCACCGTTGGCGGCGGTGAAAAAACACTTGTCGCCATGAATAAAAATCCTAATTATAAAGGTTGTCCCGTTGAGCCTGTTTTTAACGGAATGCTGTCTGATTTTATTTCTTCGGGCGAACGGGCTAAATGGCTAATCCACCAGAGGCGGACAAGCGGGTAACGGGCTCAACCTATTTAGTTGGAATTTTAGTTGCAGGGCTTAGCCGTCACCAGCAATTGAAAAACGCCGCTATATTTTTTTTCCACGGCCCATTTCGAAGCCGTTTTCCCCTGGTTATCGACTGCACGAACATCAGCACAATTCTCCAGAAGCGTTCGCACCACTTCTTCATATCCCCGCCGGGCAGCTATGATCAGGGCCGTGCTTTGAGTTTTATCTTTCACGTTGACGTCGGCACCTAACGAAACCAACTGCTGAACGATTTCAGCATAGCCAGCAGCTGCGGCATAGATCAAAGCGGTTTTCCCGTTCTGATCTTTTATATTAACTTCAGCTGATGTGGCTTGCAGGTCCTGAATCAATCCCTGATGACCGTTTAGGGCCGCAAACATGACGGCAGTAGCGCCGGTGTTGTTTTGCGTATTAATTTTGGCACCGTTTTGCAGTAATAGCTTGGCGATTTCACGGTGACCGAACTGAGCTGCCATCATTAATGGCGTCCAACCAGCGTTTTCTTGAGTATCGACCGCGGCGCCCTTGTCGATTAGCAACCGGACAATATCTTCATGACCTTCATAAGTGGCTTTCATTAAAGCGGTCCAGCCGTCCAGATTCTTTGCCTCCACGGGCACACCTTGGTCTAATAATTCTTTAACTGTATCGATTTCGCCCAACTCAGCAGCGTTAATAAGCTGATTAGAAAGCTTTCCGGCTATAACTTGTTCATTTGACAGCATCATTAAGCCGCACAAAGCGATCAGTATTGAAAACAAGGCGCTTAGACGTGACATAACCACATCTCCCCGGAACCGGTAAAAAATTCGATACGACTGCTCGGAAGAATTTCGGCGTTCACGTTTTGCGAGACTCTTCCGGACAGCATTCCTCGATTTCCTTCTCCAATTGCTTTGAGTAGTTTTCAAGTTTGGATTTAGCCATTTCAAGTTCTTCTATAATTGCCACCCGTTCAAATTCCCGGGCTTCAACTTTAACCAGCATCATACCAAAAGATTCGGCTAGTTCTGCAAGAATACTTGGATATCTGCCTTTTTTTGATAGTTCAAACAACCGTTCCGAATCGGCTTTGTCATATTTGCCGGATGCAATTTTTTTACAGCAGGCATTTAGCATTTCAAACAAATCGAGGTAATAACGCTCAAAATCCATTTTGATGTTCCTTTCATGCGATGAACGCTGTCGCTCATGACTGGTTTCCAAAAGCAAAACAGATGCGTCTCTATGGTTCAATATAGCGTCTTTTCAGACGTCACGCAATAATGAACACCCGATTGATACCCATCTGAAACTTACTCATTTTGCAAAGCACTTGTTTGCAAAATCATTCCATGAGATTATATTGGTGTTAGGTTGTCATATAGCGATTGGGATTAAATTCTGCTCTGGCGATTGTGACGGCTTGATCATACAAAATAAACGACCCGCAATAAACACCGCCATGTCTCAAAGAAATTATAGCGGATGGCGTATCCGCTGGCCGACGACAATCGCTCGTTGATGTAATGGAGTGGGGTCATGCAGAAAAAATATCTATTCTGGTCTTTGTTCTTTGGTTGTATTTTATTTTTGAGTGCAGCCGTTTGCGCTGCGCAGACACCGGACAATATCCTCAAAGCGATTGTCAAAATCAAAGCCAGCATCCCTCAGGATGCATATACGGCTCAGATTTTGGGAACAACACGCGAAGGTAATGGTGTGATCATTGATAAACGGGGCCACATCCTCACCATCGGTTATCTGATCCTTGAAGCTGAAAGCATTGAAATTTTCATAACCAATAGCAAACCGGTCAAAGCCGATTTTGTGGCGTATGACTATCAAACCGGTTTCGGTATTTTGCGGGCGGTAGAGCCACTGTCCATCGCCCCCCTTAAACTGGGCCAGTCCGACCAGTTGAAGGCCGGCGACCCGATTTTGATTGCCGGTTTCGGCGGCTTGGATGCCGTTCTGGGCTCACGGGTTGTCTCGCGCAATGAATTTGCGGGCTATTGGGAATATTTGCTCGAAGATGCCATTTACACAAGTCCGCCTTATCCTGATTTCGGCGGAGCCGCCTTAATCGGCCGTGATGGGCAACTGTTGGGAATCGGATCCATTTTCACCCAACTCAATATTGCAGGAATGGGGGTCATTCCCTGCAACATGTCGGTTCCAGTTGATCTTCTCAAACCGATTCTGGCGGATTTGATTAAAACAGGGCGCTCTTCAGAACCATCACAACCCTGGCTGGGTATCCATGCGAATGAAACGCAAGGGCGCGTTTTCATCATTCGGGTCACACCGGGAGGCCCTGCCGCGAAAGCCGGTATAAAGGCCGGAGACATCGTTGTGGCGGTCAACCAAAAACCGGTGAATGGGCTGGCCCAGTTTTTCCGTCAGATCTGGGCAACGGGACCCGCCGGTGTGAAGGTCACATTGAGCATCCTGCAGAAGACACAGGTACGAGACATCCAGGTACTTTCTGGTGACCGCTATCGGTTTCTAAAAATATCCCGACAACGTTAACGGCGTGGGTCGGGCTTATGGGGATCAGTATTTTCCAAGGATACAGCCACATGAAAAAAGATAGCGGAGATTTATTCAGAGGGATTTTGCTGGCACACCTTATTTTGTTTTTGCACCTGTTGTTTATTGTCGGTCTGGGGTTTGTGATTATCTTTTTCCGCGGCGTTTCCCAATATATGCACTGGATTTTTTTAGGTGTAACAGCGGTTTTAATCGCCTCCGGATATTTCTGCTATCGATTTATTAAATCAAAAGGCAAACAGACACTTAAAGATATTGAAGAATCCGCTGTATTTAAGAACAGAAGTGTCGAGGTTCGCTTTTTAGGCGGGGTGGCATCGCTGAAGATCGGTCAGCCGGGTGGCCCAAAAGCAATTGAAAATCCAGCCTACAATCCGCGACATCAGCTGGAAGACCCGGATACCGCCCAAATTAGAGAACTCGACAGACTGGCCCAGATGCTTGAAAAGAATCTTATCACCCTCGATGAATTTGTCATCGCCAAGAAAAAACTGCTCAAACCATAAATCCTACGCAGGGCTGCTCAGGATCGGCATGAAAATGGTGTAAATGATGCGGTGTTGTTGACTAATGATCTGAAAGGGGATACCTTGGGCACCAGCGAAAGGACTTATCTTAAATACATTGATCAGGGTACCGCGATGCGCAAGCCAATCTATTTTATATTGCTAACGGTTATCTATGTAATGATAGGCACCAATGTATCTGCTGCAGAACTGCAGGACGGTTTCTTTGGAATCGAATGGCAAGCCAACCTGTCAGAGCTTAGCGGGTTTAAAAAGGTTGCCGAAAATTTAAATGTCACTTATTTTGCCAATCCGGAGCGTATTTTCACCATTGAGGACGTCAAAATACAGGATGTGCTTTACGGCTCCTACAGCAATAAATTTTTCGCCGTGTATATCAATATTCAAACCCTCGAGGTATTCAGCCATCTCAGAAGAGGTTTTAACAGCAAATTTGGTGTGCCCAGAATCTCCATGGGCAGGCCCGCGCAACAAACCACCTATCAATGGAAATCTAAAAAAACGAAAATCAAGCTGAAGACCTATGAAGACAGAAACAATATGAAAATGGCTTTATATTACACGCCTCTGTCCAGACGGGTAAATGAATCGCAGCAAGAAGCTTTTGCCGAAAATTTTAGAAATCCCGTGTTTCCATTGGATGATCGCAGAATGCAACAGGCGATTGAACTCATGGAGGACAAGCGTTCATTTATCGGTCCTCGTTAAAACCAATCCTTCTACGGCCCTTTTCCTTCCTGTGATGCCAGCTGAACCCGCTCTGCTATCTCATTTAGAATCAACTCGATTCGCGCCCTTCGAATTTCCATAAATTCTTGTGGAAGCCAATCCGAGGGGGCCGGCAGCAACGCCTGGTAAATAATGGGCATCATGAATCCCAGCACGACCCCCATTAAGATTGCAGTGGCGATGATTCCGGTGGTGTATCTCAGGTAGTTGCCCTTTTCGAAAAAAAGCGCTGGTCGCAGGACCATCAACAAGTATGTGACGCCGGTGGCCAGTAAAAAGAGGAAAAGGACCTTGCGGTCTGAGCGTTTCTCCATCCGTTTGTTATGCTTATATTTGAGCTCTTCAAGGTTGTTTTTAAATTTGACACAATCCTGTGCACGGTGCCATCGAAAGGCTCTTTCGGTCCATTCTTCGCAAAATCCATCCGGCTGATCGATGGTGGGAACGAAGATGGTATCAACGGTTACACTCATCAGATAAAAGAAGAAGCCACCGATCAGCATGTAGAGCAAAAGAAATAGTTGCAGATGTTTTTCAATAAAATGCATCTTTTCCGAATCTGAAGACAGCCGTTTGCCGGTTTGCATCTTTAAGGATTAGCCGCAGCTGTCATCCGGGTGATGCGCTTTTCAAGCGCCGTCACCCGGCGTGTCGGTTTGCGGTCTGAGCCGAACGCTTTTCTCATGCATACGCCACAATTTTAATGAACACAATATAAACGTCTTTTGACCATTCGTCACCTCTAAAAGCACATATCTAAATAACATGATGCAATTCATTTTTCACGCTGATTCATCAGGATAAATTCGCACCAGCCGCACCGGTCGCCAGTCTGAGTTGACACGGCGGTCCCATTTTCATATGGTTGGAAATTCCAACCGGCAGGAGAAAAAGCGTTCATGAAAAATCACAGCGATGCTCTGATCATCGGTGGCGGAATCATCGGTCTCGCCTGCGCCTATTACCTGGCAAAAGCCGGTCAGAAGGTCCGTCTGATAGAACAGAATACGGTCGGTGCCGACACCGCTGCCTCATACGGGAACTGTGGTCTCCTTTTTATCAGTCACCTGCTCCCCCTGTGCGCCCCGGGCACCATCCGGCAGGAAGCAAAACGCTGGCTGCAGGGACGTTCACCCCTCTATATTAAGCTGTCTTCCGATATGAAGCGTTTTATGTGGCTTTTCAGCTTTGCCCGAAAATGCAACGACGCCCATCTACACCACGCCATCAAAGCCAAGGCAGCAATCTGCTCCCATTCTATATCCCTGCTTGAGACACTGCTCAAAGAGGAGCAGATTGAATGTGATTGGGAGGAAAAAGGGGTCCTGATGGTGTTTAAATCACCGTCTGAAATGCAAAAATACGGTCAAACAAACAACCTGTTGAAACCGTATGGATTGGAGGCGGTTTCACTCATCGGAGGTGAGCTCTTTGACCTGGAGCCAGCGCTTGGCAATGACATCTACGGCGCCTGGCTCCACAAAAAAGACAGTCACCTGCGTCCCGATAAGCTTCTCTCGGCCTGGCACCGTATCCTGCTGAAAATGGGTGTTGCCGTCGAAGAAAACTGCCGTTTGGAAGCTTTGATTGCCGGTGACCAACACGTTCAAAACGCTCAAACAGCCAACGGTAGCTATTCGGCTGCCATGTATGTTCTAGCTACCGGTGCCTGGACACCGCAGCTAACCCGACAGTTAAAACTGAAACTACCGGTGCAGCCTGGAAAAGGATACAGCCTTACCATGCCCCGGCCGGCGGTGTGCCCGGCTATCCCCTGTTACTTTTATGAACCAAACGTTGTGGCGACACCCTGGAAAAGCGGATTTCGCCTGGGCGGCACCATGGAATTTTCAGGCTTTAATTTCGATCTTTTTACCCGGCGGATTAAAAATCTGACCGCCGCAGCAGCAGAATATTTAAAAGGACCCGTCGGTGAGCCGGAGATGGAAGAGTGGGTCGGCATGCGCCCCATGGTTTACGATGATCTACCGATCATCGATCGCGCCCCGCATCACCACAATCTGGTGGTCGCCACCGGCCATGGGATGCAGGGGTTGTCCATGGCAACCAGCACCGGAAAGCTGGTGTCCGAAATCGTCACGGGGCGCAAACCCCATATCGATCCGACCGCCTTTGCCATCCGGCGATTTAACGGCTAAATATTCAGGTGCCCGTGATCTGTCATCGGTCAATAGGGTCCTCATCCGAACTGGAGACAGGCAGCCATGCAATACGGTGCAATGAATTTTCCAATCAAGTCGGTCGCCGATGAGCTGGCAGAGATTGGCGCCCTGGGATTTGATTATCTGGAATTAAGCTTGGACCCACCCCAGGCGCATTACACGATTGTGCGGCAACAGAGGCAAACAATCATCAATGATCTCCAATCCCGCAAGATGTCCATCATTTGCCATTTGCCGACCTTTGTATCCACAGCCGACCTGACCGACAGCATTCGCCACGCATCCGTACAGGAGATGTTTCAGTCGCTCGAAGTTGCCGCTGAGCTGGGGGCGCAGAAGGTCGTCCTGCACCCCGGTCACATTGGAGGGCTGGGCATATATGTGATAGAGACGGCGCTGGCCCATGCGAACAACAGTCTGGCAACCATCATCCAGCACGCGCAAAAACTGGGGCTCTGTGTATGTCTTGAGAACATGTTTCCCCGATGCCGGGCTTTTGTTGAGCCGGATGATTTTATTGACATCATGGAGCGCTTTCCGGATCTTAAACTGACCCTGGACACCGGACATGCTAACATCGGCACTCAAAAAGGCCAGCGCATTTTGGAATTTATCGAAAAATTCGGCCACCGCATCGGTCATCTGCACATCAGTGATAATTTGGGACAACGCGACGATCATCTCCCGCTGGGCAGCGGCAGCATTAATTTTGCCAAAATTGCGCGCGCTATCAAAAACTGTGGGTACGACGAAACAGCCACTCTGGAAATATTTTCAGAAGACCGCCAGGCGCTGGTGCAAAGCCGGGATCGGTTTGATGACCTTCTAAAAAGCAGCTGAGGCAGATATTAAATAAAAGCTCCGTGCTCATGTTTCAGCATCTTTTGCTTCTGGCCTCTGGCTTCTGGCCTCTGGCATGAAGTTCTGAATCATTAGCCAGGAGCCAGCAGCAATAAGCCAGCGGCAAATTATAGAAAGCCGGCTGCTGAATCCTGTTCATGAATTGCAGAAAAGGGAGTATCGAATATGGCGTTAATAATCATCGCACCGGATACCAAAGTGTCCTCTTGGGTGAAACATCTTAGCCGGTTGGGGCCGGGAATCGACATTCGGGTCTGGCCCGATACCGGCAATGCAGATGATATCGAATTTGCCCTCAGCTGGAACCACCCACCCGGAGAGTTTAAAAAATATAGGCATCTGAAATGCATCGCGTCTTTAGGGGCCGGGATTGATCACCTCCTGGCCGATTCGGATCTGCCGGTAGGGGTGCCGATTACCCGGGTGGTGGAGCATTCCATGGCCCAATCTATGAGCGAATATGTGGTTTTAGCGGTTCTTAACTATTGCCGCCAGTTTGCTGTCTATCGGACCGATCAATCTCAAAAAAAATGGCAGCCCCGGATACCCCTCCTGGCTGCTGATATGCGAATCGGTATTATGGGTATGGGCCAGTTGGGCAAGGATGCCGCCAGCAAACTGATCACCTTGGGTTTTCCGGTGAGCGGGTGGAGTAAAACACCCAAAACCATCGAAGGTGTCGACTGCCTCGCCGGGGCAGAAGCCCTGGATGATTTCTTATCCCAAACCCGCATCTTGATCTGCATGCTGCCTTTGACACCGCTCACAAAGGGCATATTAAGCCGGAAAACATTCAATCGGCTGCCCACCGGCGCCTATGTGATCAACGTGGCCCGAGGAGCGCATCTGATTGAAGACGATCTACTGGCGGCTCTGGATGCCGATCAGCTGTCCGGTGCCTGTCTGGATGTATTTAAGGTCGAGCCCCTACCTCCGGACCATCCCTTCTGGGAGCATCCCAAAATCACAGTCACACCCCATATCTCCAGCATCACCTTTTCCAAAGCCGTGGCGCCGCAAATCATCGAAAATTACCGGCGCAGCCAGAGCGGCCAACCTTTGCTAAATGTGGTTGATCCGAAACGCGGTTATTAGACGGTTAGCTTCTAATCGATTCTGTTGACGCGGGACATCAGCTTCTCAAAATCAGCGGAAGGAATTTGTTCCCAAGGCTCTGAGGGTCTGAACTGAATTGAGGATTTGGCATCCGGGGCAAAGAACTTGCCGGACTGAAACTCCGGTTTTTTGAGCCGGTATTGAAACTCGTCTCCCAGATCCAGAATGAGATCCAGATCATCGCTGTCCTCAAGCAGCTCCACCAGCAGAATATTTTGGATGCGGCCGCTGCCTGTCAGATGGCGCTGCCCTTGGGCTGTCTCAAATATTTCAATAACCGCATTCTCAATGGCAACCGCTCGCTCGTCGGCTGCAATGATCAGCGCCTGATCGACGATATATTCGCCTTCAGCAAATGGTATCCAATTTTCCATATCATTTTCTTTCTGTGCATCGATGGATTTACTTGCGCGTCCGTTCTGAAAGGAATCATACCTTGTTTTTGCTTTGGTACTGGCCAACGGGCAAACGGGTAACGGGCTCAACCTTTTTTAATTTAAATTCTACATGTATATAAGAATAGATCGATCCGATTTCAAGCGCAGATCCGCTTTAAGGCATCCGGCAAACCACCATTTCTTTAGCAGCTATTCCTGAAGCACTTGCTAACCCTTGCCCGCATCTGATATGCATTGCCGCAGTTTCCATCCGCCACCATCGATTAGCAACGGCAGGGCAAGAAAAAACAATTGACATCCCTGATTTGAATTCTATTTTACCCAAGATCATCATTTAAGAATGGTTATGTTAGAAATCAGAGAAATTTTGATAAGCCAACTATTGCTGAAATTTTTTAAGGACAAAATCCATGACCTCAGAACTAAATGAAGCGCACCTGATAACGATTGTCAAAAATACCGTTGAACAGCACGGCTGCCAATTGGTTGACATTGACCTGGAAAATAAGATCCTCCATTTGGAAGGCTCCGATGCCAACAAAGTGAAATGCGCCCAGGCGCTTGCCAAAGTGTTGGATTGATGCGTCCCGGTCAAAAACCCAGCAAAAAAAAAGGCGCAGTTGCCGAAAACCCATCGCCGCTCCGACATAACAAAAGGCTGCCGCAGCACCTGCCGGGGCGAAAAGAAAACCTTTGCAGGATCATAAGGTTTGTGGCCAGGATGTTGCTGCTGCCTTTTTTTCGCCTTAAAGTCAAGGGCACACAAAATCTGCCCCGCGACAGTGCATTTATTCTGCTCGTCAAACACCAGCGCTGGGAGGACATTCCGTTGGTCAGTATTGCCGCGCCCCGACCGCTTTACTATATCGCCAAATATGAACTTTTTCAAAATAACCTGAACAACTGGTTTATCTCGGTTATGGGTGGCATTCCCTTGAACCGCCAGCGGCCCCTTGAAAGCCGGCGTTTTTTGCGGGCTGCAATCGCCTTGCTTAAAGCAGGAGAAGGCATGGTCATCTTTCCGGAGGGTACGTATTTCCGTGATAGAATGGGACCCGGGCAGATCGGAATTGTCAAATTTGTGCTTTCGCGCCTGACGCTACCCTTTATTCCTGTCGGCATCAATTACAGCGGCGGACGGCGAATCCGCGTTCGCATCAACTTCGGCAAAGCCTATCATGCCGGACCTACTCTGGCTGCGGATTCACTGGTTAAGCGCATGATGGCGGAAATTGCAGAACTTTCAGGACTATCGGGCCATTAAACTCGTTTACCTGCAGCCGTATGGACATCTTCAATTGAGCCCTTCACCTACCCCATTTGTCCCGTGCGAACTGAGCCATCACAAACATAAATGAATTAAAATCATTATTTGATGCATTAATTGAATCATTTAAATCCCATTAAAATTGCCAAATTTTAATTCAGTTAATAAATCAAAAAAATGTTGATTCGCTCCGCATAGTCCGATATTGAAACCGTGTAGCGGACAATGGCCTTTTTTACCCTCTATTCGCACAATTCCCTCCAAATATTAGGCTGTCAAGAGAAAAAGGAAGTTACAATTTAACGGCTTAATTTTAGCCCGATGGTGAAGAAATGGACGCAAGACTGAAACCGTTGCGCGAAGCAGTCCCGGCAATTAAGTACATTCACGACAATTGGGGGACGAGATCAGGCTTAGATCGTCGAAAAAAGAATGGTTTTTACATCGGACCGGAAAGAAGAATACGCACTGAACGCCGCAGCGGATTTGACCGGCGCCGGCTCTCTTTTATTCAGCGAAGAACGGTGATGGACTTGAGAGAAGCCTACCGAGATCTATCATAATATCGATTCACAATTTAAAACGCTAAGCACAAAATAGCATACGCCCCGCCTTTGTTTGACTCATCTTTACTCTATTTTACAAATCAAATGGTTAGTTGAATCCCTTTTAATTCACCCGACCCACTCCGATCGTATTCGTCTAAAAAGGTCTAAAGCGGTGGGCCAATCATGGCGACTGATTTTGATGCTTGAATCTCAAGCGATTCAGACGTATAATGCCAGGCCGAATTCAGGCGAATTCCAGCAGTGCCCGTCAATCCGGAGTTGCACCATGGCCGAAATTAAATCCTTCAGAGCATGGCGTTATCGCCCATCTTTGGTAAAACATATTGAGGAGCTGACCTCACCGCTGTTTGATGTCGCATCTGAAAAACAGCGAGACGTCCTGTATGGCAATCCACTGAACAGTATTCATCTGTCTATCCCGCGTGGAGACCAACCAGCCCAAAATGCGGCAGCTGCCTTAGCACAATGGAAGAAGCAAAAAGTTATCATACAGGATAACGTTCCCGGCATCTATGTCTATTATCAATATTTCTCTTTACCGTCCGACCCCCAACCGTATTGTCGTAAAGGTTTTATCTGCAAGATCAGAATCCATGAATGGGAGGACAACATTATTTTAAGACACGAAAACACCATGGATGATGCCGTCGGTGGACAGGTTGAGCTGCTGGCTGAAACCCGCATGAACGCCAGTCCAACACACGGGCTTTACACAGATGCTTTATTTAAGCTGGAGCCGTATATGGATGCCTGCATTCAGAAGCCGATTTGCAAAGCAGAGAATTACCAAGGGGTTATCGATGCCATGGGAATTATCCAGGATGAAACCATCATTGCTCAATTTGTAGACCATCTTAAAGACGAGCAGATCATTCTGGCTGACGGCCATCACCGCTACGCCGGTTCTCTGGCGTACATGAAGCAGCAAATGATCGAAAATCCAACTCATACAGGCAATGAGGGCTACAATTATCACCTGATGTGGTTAACCAACACTGAAGCGAATGACCTGCGCATACTGCCCACCCATCGACTCATCAAAGGTCTGCCAAATTTTGACGAATCCACCATTATGAAAAAATTTGAAAAGAATTTTAAGATCAAGCTCGTGGCAGACCCGGGCGACATTAGCGAATTTATTCTGGGCAAACTCTGGACATTCGGGCTTATTTTTGAGGAAAATGCGTACGCAGTCCGGTTGAAACCGGAAGCTTTCCCGGGGTTGAAATGGAATTTCCCGGAGCAGATAAAACAACTGGATCTGACGGTGGCGCACTATTTTATTATTGATGAGATCCTGGGCATCCCGGGTAAAAAACAAAACACGTCCGATAAAATTGAATACGAGCGCAATTTTACAAAGTGTATGACCACTGTCATGAGGGGCCAAGCGCAAATGGCGATTCTGACCAATGACGTTTGTATTGAGGATGTCAAACGTGTCTGTGACTGCGGTTGCACCATGCCCCCCAAATCCACCTTTTTTTACCCGAAGGCCATCTGCGGATTCCTCTATTGTTCCATATAAAATTGTTTTCAAAGCCCTATCTAATGCCTGATGGATGCGTTATAAGCCGCCTCAAAATGCTCGCGTACATCAGGGTTGAGCCCGTTGCCCGTTAGCCCGTTTGCCGGTTGCCAGTTAAAAATAAAATCAGACAGCATTCCATTTTCAACAGGCTCAACGGGCTTAATCCCGCTTATTGGCGGGACCAACCCATTTTTGTTTTAGGAAAATGACATGACCGGCATCAATTGGGTTGGCTGAGGACCGACTCGATGCGCTCCAGGGCCCAGTCGATTTCCTCCCGACTGATCACCAACGGGGGGGCAAATCGTATCGTGTTTTCATGGGTCTCTTTGCAGAGCAGACCCTTGGCCATTAATTGCTCACAATATTGGCGGGCACCGCCGGCGTCGTCCGTCAATTCAACAGCCAGCATAAGCCCCCGGCCCCGCACCGATTTGATGTGCGGTGCCTTGATGTTGGCAAGATTCGATAGAAAATAATCCCCCATCCTGGCGGCATTTTCAATCATACCCTCTTCGACTAAAACCTTGAGCGCTGTCCGTGCTATGGCGCAGGCCAATGGATTGCCGCCAAAGGTGCTGCCGTGCTCACCGGGACGCAATACATCCATAACTTCCTTGTTGGATAGCACCGCTGAAATGGGGTAAAAACCGCCTGAAAGTGCTTTGCCGATCAGCGTCAGATCGGCTTCAATTTCCTCGTGTTCTTCAGCCAACAATTTGCCGGTGCGCCCCAGGCCCGTTTGAATTTCATCCAGGATCATAACAACATTGTTTTGCGAACAGATGGATCGGGCTTTGCGCAAATAACCATCGGGTGGGATAATCACGCCGGCTTCACCCTGAATGGGCTCCGCCAGAAAAGCCACCGTGTTCGGCGTGATCGCCGCTTCGAGGGCATCACTGTCGCCAAAAGGAATAATTTTAAAACCAGGAGCAAAGGGACCAAAGTTTTCCCGCGAGGGTTTATCGGTGCTGAAGCCAACGATGGTGATCGTGCGGCCGTGAAAATTATTCTCACACACGATGATTTCAGCTTTATTTTCAGCGACCCCTTTTACCTGATAGCCCCACTTACGAACGGCCTTGATAACCGTTTCCACGGCCTCGGCACCACTGTTCATCGGCAGTACTTTGTGGGAATGGGTTAATTCACAGAGCTCTTTATACAACAGGCCCAGTTGATTGTTGCGAAAGGCCCGTGATGTGAGGGTCAAACTCTGTGCTTGTTCGATCATAGTCCCCATGATCTTTGGGTGGCAATGGCCCTGATTAACCGCTGAATAGGCTGACAGGCAGTCCATATACTTTTTGCCCGTGACATCCCAGACCCAGATGCCCTCACCGCGCTGCAAAACCACATCCAGTGGCTTGTAATTATGGGCACCGAGCTCATCTTCCAGGTTGATGTAATCCTGAGGTTTCATGGCGCGTCCTCCTGGTCAATACGATGAAAAGACAAGGCGTTAATTGTTCTTTGCGTATTATTTCATACTCAACAGAATGGGTCAATACAGGGCTCTTGCTGACAATCGCATTTTCCAGATGGATGGCCGGGGTTACGGATTGCCCCGATGATGAGGGATTCTCTGAGTAAGGCACATGATTAAGACCGGCCATGTGGTTAACATAGCGACTGATGTCCGGTCGGCACGGTCGAAGGGTGAAAGGGGTGGGCTAGCGGGCAAGTGCGAGGAGAAAACATGCAGGCAGGGCATGTCTGATCTTGCGGATGCGGTGACCATCCCGCGCGATCATCACGACGTCTTATTTGTTTAAAGCAAGTTTTGGTTATTGGGCGATTAAGCCATATCCTGCATGCAGCAGTTCCGGCCGGGATTTAAGAAACTGCGGTAGCAGGATTCGCAAATCGTGAGCTTTTCGCCCCGAATCAACTCAGCAGCAGACGACAAATGTCGCTGGCAGTAATCGCAGCGGGTTTCGTCAATGGGTTCAGGTTCCGAAGAGACCTTCTTGAAATTTTTTATTTCTCGGTTCATCAGAGCGCCTCGCTTGGGGCTTACGGTCGGTTTCTTATGACCACATGTTTGTCTGATTAAGCCATCAGTCGCAATTTCAATGCCACATGCTAGCGTGAATCAAAATATTGTGAAAAATGATTAATTACAGAATATTGGCGAATTAATAGCTGTCTATGAGATGGGATATATATGACAAAAGTGAAATAAAACGACCGCCAAGGCCACAAAATTGTAATAAATATATTCCGATTTCGAGTACTTTTGATTCCGATGCAAGGCTTAACCAGGAAATGAATCGCTACGCGTTTTTGATGGTCCGCTAGCCTGAAGGATTCGACTCAAACGTGAAAGGCGGGCGGTCCGTAATTGAAGTCCAGTATTTTTTTTGGCATCGACAACCGGCAACGGTTGAAAATATACGGGCAGTGTTTTATAATAACCGTAATATGTCATCGAACAGGGACACAAGATAACGAGAGCCCTGTGAATCTCAGAGTACATTTTTTTAATTGAATAATTTCCTATTTCCTTTAAAGAAGGGGCTCTTCGGGGTCTTTTTTTTTACCCAAACTCAAAGGAGAACCACCAGATGATTTCTTTCCAGATCCGGCCGATCATTCTGATAGTTATGGTCCTGGCTCTTATACTGGTAGCAGCCCAGGCTCCGGCAGAAGAAAAAAAAGCACCTGCCGGTAAAGCGGCGGTTGTCAACGGTGTTCCAATCAGCAAAGACGACTTTGATCGTGAACTTGATTTTTTCATCAAACGGGCAAACATGCGCGGGCAGCAGGTTCCCGAGGCTCAAATGGGGATGATGAAAAACCAGGTGCTGGATAGCCTCATTGACCGCGAATTGCTCTATCAGGAAAGCAAGAAAAAAGGAATTAAAGTCGACCCCAAAGAGGTATCCGATCAATTTCAACAGATTAAGCAACGGTATCCCAGCGAAGATGAATTCAAAAAACTGTTGGGCGAAATGGACCTGACCGTATCAGATGTAAAAAACCAGATTGAACGCGGCATGGCCATTCAGCAGCTGCTCGACCAGGAAGTGACGACTAAGATAAAAATCGGTGATGAGGAGGTTAAATCCTACTACGATGCCAATCCGCAGCTTTTTCAACAGCCTGAGCAGGTCAAGGCCAGCCATATCTTGATCAAAGTGGATTCCAATGCACCCCAGGCGCAAAAAGATGAGGCTCGCAAAAAAATTGAATCGGTCCAGAAAAAAGCGAATGAAGGGGAAGATTTTGCAACCCTTGCCAAAACCTATTCCGAAGGGCCCAGTGGCCCGCAAGGTGGCGATTTGGGTTATTTTAGGCGCGGTCAGATGGTCAAACCCTTTGAAGAGGCGGCCTTTAATTTAAAACCCAACGAGACCAGTGACATCGTTGAAACCCGATTCGGATATCACCTGATTAAAGTCGTTGATAAAAAACCCGCCCAAAAGTTAGCCTATGCCGATGTTAAAGAGCGGCTCTCCGAGCATCTGAAAAATCAAAAGATGGATACAGAGACCACTGCTTACATCCAAAGTCTTCGGACCGGGGCCAAAATCGAAAAGTTCTTGTAACCATCACAATAACCTTTAGGGGGGAAGATGGCTGTCAAAATTACCTGGTTTAGTCATGCCTGTTTTCTCATCGAAACCGAGCAAACCCGTTTGCTGATCGATCCTTTTCTCAGCGACAATCCCCTGGCATCCGGCAAAGCCGATGAAATCCAAACCGATTATATCCTGGTATCGCACGGCCACGGCGATCATCTGGGAGACACCATTGACATTGCCAAGCGGACACAGGCCACAGTCATCTCCAATTATGAGATTCAGAGCTGGCTGGTTAATCAGGGCGTCGAGAACACGCATCCGCAGCATATTGGCGGCGGTTTTGATTATCCTTGGGGCAGGGTCAAGCTGACCATCGCCCATCACGGATCAGCCCTGCCGGATGGGTCATATGGTGGAAACCCGTGTGGATTTTTATTGTATGTTGCGGACAAAAAAATCTATCACGCCTGTGACACCGGCCTCTTCTATGATATGAAGCTGATCGGTGAGGAAGGCATTGATTTGGCGATCTTACCGATTGGCGACAATTTTACCATGGGCCCGGATGATGCGCTTCGTGCCGTCAAACTGATCGAACCCCAACAGGTGGTTCCCATTCACTATGACACCTTTGATGTGATTAAGCAGGATCCGCACGCCTGGGCCGAACGGGTAAAAAAAGAAACCGCTACCCAAGTAACCGTCCTGAATCCCGGCGAATCCATCGAACTGTAAAATTTGCTCCACAAATTGGTTTGCCGGTTGGCCCGTTAGCCGGTTGAGCCCGAAAAAATATTTTGCTTTAATTCAGATGAGGTGAGAACGGGAAAACGGGCTCAACGGGATAACCTGTCCGTTTCGGTGAACCATGAAACTAACCGCAATATTGTCTTAGCCACTTCTGTGCTGACGATTGTATTCATACATTACTATAGACGCCGCAACGCTCACATTCAAACTCTCCACTTTGCCCACCTGGTGAATCTTGAGCGAATTGATTTTAGGATAGCCATCTGCATTAAACTGATGCCCAAATTCTTCGTTGCCGAAGATAAACGCACTTTTTTCAGGCAGGTTTACGCATGCAAGATCTTCGCCGCAGGATGCTTCCAGCATATACAGGGTATAGCCACGATCAACTAATTCCGCATAACAACTTGCAAAATTCTGGTGGAATTTCGCCGGCACCCACTTAAAGGATCCTTTGGCCGGGGCTGGATCAAAAAAATCGGTTGCGATCAAATGGATTTCCGCAGCACCGAAAGCATCTGCGCTTCTAAAAATTTTGCCGATATTGAAGAGAGGTTTTAAACGATCGAGCACGATAATGAATCCATGTCTACCGGGGGAGGCCATCAGATTTAAACGCTTTTGCTTTTTAAACCTTTGAATAGCCGATTGGCGCTCTTTTTGTAAATGCCTACGGACTTTCCTCAAACTCATTCATTGGCCCTTAAGTGACAGAAAGGTATCAATCGATATGTCTAAACAGTTTATTTGACTGAAAGATAAACAGCAGATTGTTCTCTGCGGATTGGCAGAGACCGGTTGTTAACTAAAGAAATGCGCTTATGTTATAGACGTGTGGCGTAGATTACAATGCTTATTTAGGTTAAGCATTGTTGTAGAGTAGGGGCAATTAAACGATTTAAAAGGGGTTGCTGGCTGTTTTTTAAAGGAGGGTCAATGAATAGTCGATTGGAAGCAAAGATCCAAAAAGAAATTCGCCGACGCGCCTTTGAACGCGCGGACCTAATGCGGCAGGAAAGACAGCATTTGGCAAAGACACAACATACGCTTGCTGCTTTGCAGGAGGTAACGGGGCTGCATCGGCATGAATTAGAATCGATTGCTGCTGCGGTCAAGCGTTCATTGCAGGGAACGCATGATGATTTCTTTTCCATTAAAATGCAAATGATGATTACCTTCGGCCTAATGAGTTTAATCGTAATTTTAGTCGCGCTCATGACGTTGATTTGATCTTCAAGCTGATTCTTCATTTTAGAGATACACGAAATCCAAAATAATGGAATCAGACCCAGTTAAGGGCTTTAGCCGCATAATCATCCGGCATCGTCAACATCAGCCAGCGTCTTTGGAGTCGTACATCTGCAAAACTGATAAACGGAATATTTTCAGCGTGTCCGACAAAACGCTCCTGCCAGGCTTCAATTTCACCATCTGCCCCGGCAACATCAATTAGAATACCATCCCATTCAGATAGCCCTAAAAGATCCGCCATTTGCGGAAACTGCGGCTTTTTCCACCAGAATACCTGACGTTCCATATCCCGGTTGAATCTCGCTGTGGCGTCCTGTGAAACCAGGGTAAACAGGACGGCGCGGTTGCCTTCAGTGGGGAAAAGATAGCGCAAATCCTGATCCAGAAAATGAGGCCGCTGAAGCCTGACTGCCGACAGAAGGGATTTGCTATGCGGCACCTTCTCGGGCTCTAAGAAAACCATCTCAAATGGCGTAAACGGATTGGCCGCGGTTAAAACCTTAAGCGCCTTTTTGATAAATTCCAGATCCACCAGCGGGGGATGGATAAACACCTGATAGGGCTGAGTCAGCCGCGTTGCCTTGGCTGTGAGTTCCGCCAAGGATCGTTCGGCATGTAATTGAAGCTTGTTGATATACAATTCATCTGCCATTTCAACGAAGATATCTTCGGGCTGCACCGGCGATCGTTCCTGGCCAGACCTCCAGGAAATGTCTAGATCCGGCATGGGGTAAAAAACCACATCGAAACGCACTTCGGCATGATCAAATGCCAGCAATAGATCTTCAGCAGAAAACGTATCACTTTCTACCAGCGTATACGGCGGTGTTTTCTCAAAACACAGCCCCAGCTCGGTGCTGTTTAGACGAAAATCGGTCCCCGGTAACACCAGCAGGGGGAAAACCTGAATATCATCAGCCAAATAATTTTCAGCCACATATTCAACAGAACGGCTTACACCCTGCAAATCATCACCGGGCAGGCCGACAATCAAATCAATGGCCGGTGTGATGCCGTTTTGCTTTAACAGTTGTGCTCCCCGCGCAAATCGTTTCAGTCGCGTGGGTCGGTTCATAATTCTGAGTGCCTGGGGATTGGTCGTTTGCAGGCCGATTTCAAACCATGAAAATCCCGCGGCTGCAAACAGATCGGCCAGTTCGGCATCAATGCTTTCTGCTCGAATTTCACTAATGATTTCAAGATGCTGATCTTTGTTTATCTTGCTGATTTTTTTCAACATCTGTTTAAGTCCGGGATGCACATTCAGGGAAGGATCCAGCAGATACAGCTCTTTAACATGATGATCAAGCGCCCATCGGACGCCTTGAAGCAAATGGCTTTCATCGGCAAAAGACAAACCAACATGCGATTTATTATAGTAGCAGTATCCGCAGCGGTAAGGGCATCCTCGCTGGGTTTCGAGCAGCATCACATTTTCAATTTCGGGCTCCAATAAATTTTGCAAGTAGGGGCTCATACTTTTTCTAAATAGCGCCCCGGCCGGTTCCATCGCACTTTTTTTCCCCCAGGTTGTCGGGTCCTGAAGAAGTTTGAGGAATATAGACTCGCCTTCACCATAGACATAAAAATCGACCGCATCTGAAACAGCCATTCGATTGTCCGGGGTGATTTCAGGGCCGCCAAAAACAATGCGGGGCGCATAGCGTTCCTTTAGCTTCTGGGCAAAATAAAGCGATCGTTCCAGATTCCAGCAATACACCGTAAAACCAATGATATCAGGCTTTTGCTTGAGGATGATGTCAAGCAAGGCGGCATCGCCCAGATAAGCGGCGATGCTTTCAGGCAAAATATCAACTTGTACGCCGGAAACATGCCGGGCGGCCTGTTTGAGACAGGCTGCGCCCAGGGGAATATTGCCGGTATGTACACCGTAGTTTAGGCGCGGTACCGGGAGTTGAAGTAGGAGCACACGTATCATCGGGCCGGCACCTTCATATTAGGGAACCATACGATGGAAAGGGGTGCCATTTAACCGCTGCAACAATTTATAGGCGACCGGGCATATCGATATCATTCGCTGGAATCTGATAACAAACTTATGGGACTTGGCTTGATTGGGTCAAATCTTTTTTTTTGCAGGCCGAGGACCTTGGCACCTAATAGCATTAACAAGCGAAGGGTGTTTTGGCCTTATATTTTCCTCAAACTGAGGAAAGACGAATTAAATTCCTCAGCCGGAGGGTTTGCAGGCGGGCGCCTCAAAACCGCCTGAGCCGGATGCAATGCCCTGAGCCCTGATACACCCTGCCGATATCAGCTTTTCAACATCCCCGCATTGGCACTCCGGGCATTTGGGCTCCGGGTCCTTGGAAGACAACATCAGTGCTTCAAAACAATGACAACAGGCCTTGCATTGATATTCGTAAATCGGCATTTAGAACTCCTTTAAAGCATAATTCCCGCATATAATAGTCTTAACTCCATAAATGTCAAGCATTGCCCCAAAATATGCATATCGGAATAAAACAACCACGAAAACACGAAAGTACGAAATGTATTTATTTTTCGTGTTTTCGTTATTTCGTGCTTTCGTGGTAAATCTTTGCGGGTTTGTGTGAGGCTGTTAAGACACCACAAAAAAGATTAGGTACAGCTCCCAAACAATGACGCTGGTAAAAGCAGCGATAATGTAAGAGAAGAGGTTCTGAGCGTGGGTAACCGATCTTTTTAGCAATACATTTCTGAATAACAACAGAATAATAACCCCGAAACACGTCAGAAAATACTTGGCCCCCATAAACACAAAAGGACCGTGCTCAAGGAAATAGGACATGACGGGATTGAGTTCGGTTGAGCCTTGCCCGATCAAATGCAGAGTCAACAGGGCGTCAAGAACACTCAGCAGCAGGATGGCAACAATCGCCGCAAATAAGCTTGAACTGTAGCGATCAAAATAAAATGTATGGTGCAAATCTTCTTTGCGGCGGGCTTTTTTGCCGGAGCTTTGGAGCGCTGCGAAGCCGAATCGGCATCCGGCTGCATCAGGACTGCATAAATTTCAAAATAAAGTACTTCTTGTATTTTTTCCCGCTGCCTCACGGGCAGGGTTGATTGCGCCCGATTTTCATGATTTTCGCCTCG